>JAAUYH010237663.1_pt1 | contig 25459 bp, 20 predicted proteins | sample 7278061 | NCBI WGS metagenome assembly JAAUYH01 (sample SAMN14350203, study PRJNA611818) | marine sediment metagenome | isolation source: surface marine sediment (0.6m) | place: French Polynesia: Moorea | collected 2018-08 | reverse complement strand
TGCTTACTGGATGGGATTTAATGAATATCGTCAACATAATAAATCTAGTCATTTACCAAAAATGATGGGCTTTCAAGCTGCTGGTGCGGCACCCTTTATTGCTGGGAAACCAATCAGCGATCCCGAAACCATCGCTACAGCAATTCGGATTGGGAATCCTGCGAATTGGGAAAAGGCTCACAAAGTACAACAGGAAAGTTATGGAGAATTTAACCCTGTAACCGACGAAGAAATTTTAGATGCTTATCGTTTACTGGCTTCGGAAGAAGGGATATTTTGTGAACCTGCTTCGGCGGCTTCAGTAGCTGGTTTATTGAAAGTAAAAGATCGCGTGCCCACGGGAGCAAATGTTGTTTGTGTGCTGACGGGTAATGGGCTCAAAGATCCTAGCAGTGCGATCGACTATAGTATTAATGAGACTTATCAAGGTATTGAGGCCAACCTTGAGGCTGTTGCTAAAGTTATGGGATTTTAACAAACGTCTCTTTCTTCACATAAGGGTTGCTTCTTAAAAAAGCTAGAAACAAAACGATCAAAGGTTTTGATAGCAAGTTTATTTCCGTTTCAATTTCAATATGTTCTTTTAAATATTGCTCTACTTTACTCCCACTGATAGGACGTGTACGGTATGGGATTTGAATAATTTTTTCTAAATAGTCAATGCCAGATGGATGTCCTTTGCGCTTGAGGACACCTTCGTATGCTTTTTCCAATGCTCTGGCAATGTAGCGATCGTCAATAGCGAGGACAACGACAAATAAGGGAGTCTTGAGTAAAAGTTGGACTGCTTCTAGCACATCAACAACTCGATCTGGTGGGCAACGATCGAGGTCATCAATATAGAGAATAACTCTTGCTGGACCTCTGGGAAATAGATTACGAATATACTTCCCATTCTCAGAAAAAAGGTCTTTATCTGTAAAGTCTAGACGTTTAGATAAATCCTCAAGATCGTGACTAATTTGATGAATCAGTCCTAGTCGTTGCCCATAGGAGCCTTCTTGGAGACGATTATTCACGAAATCCAGGAGGGATGACTGATTAGCAATTAATCCAACCTGACGTCGTTTTTGTTCTGCTTGTAGTCGAAGGCTCTCTATATTCCGCGACAAATCTAATATTTCTTGCTCTTCTTGAGCTTGTTGTACCCATTCTTGATACTTATTTTCTAGTCTAATTTGTTCTTGCTTAACCTCGGTAAGATATTGCTTGCTAACACTCCAGATTTTTTGCAGTAATGCACCCGTAACAGGAACAGAAAAAAACCAGTACTGATTGTAAATCTCTATTAACCAAACTTTTGCGGTATTGATATGTGATTTGATGACAACTTCAAGAATTTGCATCCGCTCTGACCAACTTGGCGATGCACCCAAGATTATGAGAGTAATTAAGCAAGCTAGAGCAATGTAGCTTCTGGGAGAGTTTCGAAGTTGATTAAATAAGGTCTTGGTATTGCTAATTTGTTCTGGATCGATGCCGAGTAAATTGTAAAGTTTATCTCGAATAGGCTTCCAAATAATGAAAGTTTTTTCTCGCTCTAACCTGTTCTGAGCAGAAAGTTTATTAATTTGCTGTTTGCTTTCTAGTTCTTTCTCGGCAGCAGACAAATCTCTTTCAATGAGAGCTAATTCTTGTCGATCTAGATTACGGAGATCGCTTAGCTCATTCCAAATAACACCTTGGGTTCTGGAATTAGCAATAATTTTTTGCCAAATATAAAAAAGTTCTTGGCAAAGTTTCTCGCCAAATTTATTTTCAAACTCTTTTTGGATTAAGATGTCACGTTGTTCAGCGGTCAACTTACTGTCAACAATATTCCAAATTTTTCCACCCTTACAGATTTGCTCCAGGGCATATTCTTGTGCATCTTCCCAAATTTTGTAAAGATCTTTACCTGTTAATGCTTTCCAATTTTGGTAATCATTTAGCAGTAATGATGCAATTCGATATATTCTTTTCTGTATAAGGAGAGGGAAGGCAAAAATCTTTACTTGTTTACTACTAACCCAATTTTTAGTAGTATTATCGCCTATAAAATCATCAATACTTTTTTGGAAATCATTCCAGTTCAAATTTTCCCAATCAGAAGGTGTTTGCTTTTCTTTGCTATATTGATTCTGTTTTTCCCAGAAATCAGGCTGAAATATCTTTAGCAAGAGAAGGTTTTGTTGCCATTTCTCAAGCAAATTTTTGAGTTCTAAAAAATCTAGTAAGTAATCCAGTTATTGTTGAGCTGCCTCTTCCCATGCTTTTTTTGAGACAGAATCTCTTGCTGGTTCAAGTAGATTTGCGGGGAGCTTTAGTCTAACCAAGATTTTTACTCGTCTCTTCTCAGAATCGATTGCCCTAGCAGCATTCATAGCTTGTTCTAACAATTGAGTCTCATTTTCTGGCAACTGAGGGGCGATCGCTGCTAGGGCTTCGGCGGAGGCTTCCATATATTCAATTTCTCGGGCAATGTTCAATGCCTGTTGTAATAACTTAGGTTCGGTTGCTGGTAACTGAGGGGCAATCATGGCTAAGACTTCAGCGCGGAATTCCTCATCTTCAATCTCTTGGGCACTGTTCAATGCCTGTTTTAAAACTTGACGGCGTTGACTTTCAGACAACTGTGGCGCGATCGCTAGTAAGAGTTTGACACGATCATAGTCATCTTCAATCTTTTGGGTCATGTTCAATGCCTGTTCTAAAACTTGATGACTTTCAGTTTCTGGAAGCTGTGGCGCGATCGCTAGTAAGAGTTTGACACGATCATACTTATCTTCAATCTCTTGGGCACTGCTCAATACCTGTTCTAAGACTTGACGGCGTTGACTTTCAGACAACTGTGGCGTGATCGCTAGTAAGAGTTTGACGCGATCATACTTATCTTTAATCTCTTGGGCCATGTTCAATGCCTGTTCTAAAACTTGATGACTTTCAGTTTCTGGAAGCTTTGTTGCGATCGCTAGTAAGAGTTTGACACGATCATACTTATCTTTAATCTCTTGGGCAATGTACAATGCCTGTTCTAATAACTGAGGTTCGGTTTCGGGCAACTGTTGCGCGATCGCTGCTAGGGCTTCGGCTCGATCATACTCAGATTCAATCCTTTGGGCAATGTTCAATGCCTGTTCTAAAACTTGACGACGTTCGGTTTCTGGAAGCTGTGTTGCGATCGCAGCTAAGGCTTCGGCTCGATCATACTCAGATTCAATCCTTTGGGCAATGTTCAATGCCTGTTCTAAAACTTGACGACGTTCGGTTTCTGGAAGCTGTGTTGCGATCGCTGATAAGGCTTCGGCGCAGAATCGCTCATCTTGAATCCTATTGGCAATGTTCAATGCCTGTTCTAAAACTTGGCGACGTTCTTTTTCAGGCAACTGGGGCGTTATTCCTATCAGGTCTTCCAGGAGCCCCACAAGCTGCTTCTCATCTTCAAAAGTCTGAATCTTTTCAAATAATTCTTCTATAGATTCAAATATCGAGCTTTCAGAGTTGCCGCTTTCCATGTTTGAAGTACAATTTATTACCATGTAAATTATAGCTTTTCGTTTACATGAAATAACTCCTTAAGGCTTGGCATTGGTCAAGTCTTTTTTGTCGTAGCCCAAGTCAAGAATACAAGAATAATCGAGAAATAAATCGGATACTTAACTTCAGCGTGCTGTTAGCTGGCTCCTAATCACAGCAATGAGTAACCAGCTTGTCGGAGAAATTTAGTAACATTTTAAGAGACAATAATACTTAAATATTTGATAAATTATGGAGCGATTTGGGAAGTATAAGTTTATAAAATATTTATCTACATATTTATATATTAATGAATGAAATATTCAACCCAGTCGAACAATTATTAAAATCAGCAGATTTAAATAATACTGGCTATCTTGAATTGGCCACAGAATCAGTTTCTTGGAGAGTCTATCTGCAATCTGGGAAGCTTAAATATGTTGATTGTTCTTTGCAATCATTACCTCAGTTGAAATATTATCTGCTGCGGCAAGATTGGAATAGTACAGTAACAGCTTTACAAGATCTTCCCAAGTCTTATTTTAAAAGTGAGGCCAATCTAGAACAAAAATCATTTGATAATGGACTTTATGAGCAGACGATCAATTGGCTACTAGCAGAAAGACATCTCTATCATTCTCAGTTTTTACAACTCATTGAGGATCTTACTCAGGATCATCTCGAGTCTTGTCTTTGGCTAAGAGAAGGTATTATTTCATGGCATGAAGGAGTATCGATACCCTCTTGGATTGAAGCGGAAATTGGCAACTCTTTATCTTTTGATATCCCAGATTTAGTTGATTTTCTAGAACAAAGACTAAAAAAATGGCAAAGTTGCAGTTCTGAATTGATTTCTCCCCATCAACGTCCCTATTTTTTAGATTATCGGGATATTGATAAAGTTGCAACTGGGGGCATATTGCCTCAACAAGTATTGCTGCGACTTGCCAATGTGATGCGAAAAGGGTTGAGTTTTCGCCAACTCTCAATTATCCTCCAGAAAGATGAAATTCATGTAGCTCAACTATTGTCGCCATATATTAATCATAAAAAAATTCATCTGCGGAATCCTCAGCCGCCTCTAGATCTACTGCCAACTATTCCCCAACCACCTCCTACTATAGAACAACCAAGCTCGACTTCAGAATCAATAGTTCCTAAACATAAAGTAGTTTGCATTGATGATAGTCCAACGATCTTAAATGAAATTCAACGTTTTCTCGATCCAGAACGATTTGAAGTCACTGCCATCAATGATCCTGTTAAGGCTTCATCAGTTATTTTTCGGCTGGAACCTGACTTGATTTTGTTAGATATTACTATGCCCAGAATTAATGGCTATAAACTATGTGGATTATTACGTAATAGTCATGTTTTTGATGAAACGCCAATCATTATGGTCACAGGTAATACTGGCATGATCGATAAAGCGAGAGCTAAGTTAGCAGGAGCAACAGATTATTTTACCAAGCCTTTTACTCGAGAAGGCTTGATGACTATTATTGAAAAGAATTTAAAATAATTCCATGAGCAGTTAGTTTTTCTCAGGAAATAAGGGAAAAATGTCTTAAGTATTTATTGTCAACCTTAGTACAATTAATCACCATAAATCATGAAAACAATCTTAATCGTAGACGATGTCCAATCTCAATTAGATATGATGGCCAACTATCTAACCAAGGCTGGTTATAACATTATCAAGGCGACCAATGGCCAAGAAGCAATTGACAAAACATTGCAAAAAAAGCCAGATATGATTGTTACTGATTGGATGATGCCTGAAATGGGAGGCCTGGATATCTGTCGTCAACTGAAAAAAAACCCTGAAACCTCTGAGATCCCGATTGTTGCCTGTACAGCGAAAGATAGGGATGTTGATCGCATGTGGGCTATGAAACAAGGAGTCAAAGCTTACGTTACCAAACCCTGTACTCAAGAAGAGTTGGTCGGTGCAGTTCAAGAAATCATAGGATAAGCCATGTCAACATCTACTCCAGCTTCCAAGGTTCAAGAGATTTTGCCGCAATTATTTAAAGCGAGTCTGACTCCAGGAAAGCCTTATATTCAGTTTCAAGTCACGGAGACAATGACGGCTTTAATTCCCCTGGAGCAAGTACATGAATCAATAATAGTTGAGGCGACAGAAATTTCTCTCTTGCCCAGTATGCATGAGTCGGTTATGGGAATCATGAGTTCTCGTAATCATGTTTTTTGTGTGATTGATCTAGCTCAACTATTGATGTTTGACTCGACTCTAATATCTTCTCGGCAGTACCAAATTATTGTAGTTCGAGTATCGCCTAACAAAAGCTTCCCAGAAACTTCCTCTCAAGGAAATTCTTTTTTGGGAATTGCCGTTAGCCAACTCCAAGGTATTACTCGTTTAGCTGAGGAAAAGTTCGGCTCGCCTACGGAAAAGGTGCCTAGCAGTCTTACTCCTTACCTTAGTGGCGCTGTAGTTGTCGAGGAACAACAAATGCTAGTTTTAGACCCTCAGGCGATTGCTAAGGCACCGTCTCTTTACAAGATTACATAGAGGTTAAGCTCCTCGAATAATTCCCTAATTGACCGCCTACTGACCCCTGCCTTCAACCAAAATGCAAATCTAACTATAACCATGGAACAATCTGTAACCAATATCCAACCAGAAACCAATAACTTGACTCCGCAACAATTTCAAGGAAAAAACACGCTACGAAATCGTTTGCTGATAACTATTTTGCCCGCAGTATTAATACCTCTGGCAATAGCTAGTGCAATTGGGTACAGCATCACAGAAAACCGGATGAAAAACCAGGCTATGTCACAACTTGAAGAGCATACACTGCTGGCAGGGAAAACAGTAACTACCTTTATTCGAGATTCTTTTAAAATTCCAGATTTAGTGGCCGTTAACCCTCTGGTTATTGAGTCAATGCGAGCTGGTACCCAAAAGGCTCAAGCTCAAGGCTTACCTCAAAAATCTATTGAAGCAGTCGAGCAACAATTTGCTGATACTAAACTCCTGGAAGCCGATACAACTCTGAATCAATATTTGGAACAAATCGTACAATCGACTAGTAGTGTAGAAATCTTTTTCACCGAGCGCAATGGCTTCAATATTGCCTTCAGTAATCCAACTTCTGACTTCGTACAACGGGATGAAGGTTGGTGGCAAAATAGTCAAAAAAATGGACAAGCCGTTGATGAACCAGAATTTGATGAATCGGCTAATGCGGTGATCGTGGCGATTTCTGAAGCAGTCAAAGACCCTAAAACTGGTGAATTCTTAGGCGTAATTAAAACTGGAATTCCCGTTACCGAGTTGGATTCCAATATTGCGACCTACTTAGCGGCGGGATTGAAGCAATCTCAAACTGTGCAAGTGGTTGATTCGGAGGCTGGTTCTTTGATGACGACAATTACGTCTCAAGGTTCCGATCCAGAAAAGCAAGAAGTAATTGGTGGCGAACCAATTTTAACAGTGGCAAAAACGCTGCGGAATTCAGTTCAGAATTCGGCGAGTAATCTTGAACAACTCAAACAATCACTTCAAGGAGTAGCCAATTTTGACAATATTAGTCTTCAAGAAAAAGAGATTTTCTCGGAAAATTCTACGATGGCGCAACTAGAATATCAGGGCAAAGTCTTTAGTTTTTCAACTATTCCCAATACTGATTTAGTCGCGATCGCAGCAGTAGATTCGGCGGAAATAGCAGCAGCAGGGCGTAATTTACTGACAGTTTTTGCTTTAACTGCAATTATACTAGGTTGTGCTTCTTTAGTGTTAATTATGCTTTTAGCACGTCAATTATCAAAACCATTGACTGAGTTATCAGAGAAAACTCAGCAGGTAGCAGAGGGAAATTTGGATGTGCAAGCCGAGCTGCAGGGTACCGTAGAAACCATGACCTTGGCATATAGTTTTAATAGTCTGGTAAAGCAAGTTAAAGAACTACTGGCAACCCAAAAAGAACAAGTATTAGCAGATGAGCAACGTCAGCAAAAGGAAAAATTAGAACAAGATATCTATGGATTGATTGATGAAGTTAGTAATGCTCTCGAAGGAGATTTAACAGTCAGAGCTAGTCTAGATTCGATGGAACTGAGTACCGTTGCTGATATTTTTAACGCGATTATTGATAATTTACAGGAAATCGCGATCGAAGCAAAACAGTCTACTTCTCAAGTAGGTTCTGCTTTACAAGAAAATGAATCAGCAATTCGCTTGTTAGCAGAACAGGCAATCACTGAAGCCGAAGAAACCCGTGAAACTTTAACTTCTGTGGAACAGATGTCCCAGTCCATTCAAGAAGTAGCAGCCAATGCGAGCCAGGCCGAAAAGATTGCTGATGATACCTATAGTACTGTGCAACAGAGCAGTAGTGATATGGAAAAAACCGTAGATAGTATTCTCAATCTACGGACAACAGTGGGTGAAACTGCGAAAAAAATGAAGCGATTGGGAGAATCTTCCCAGAAAATTTCCCAGGTGGTCTCTTTTATCGAAGAAATTGCTTTAAAAACCAATGTATTAGCAATTAACGCTAGTGTAGAAGCTGGTCGAGCTGGGGAACAGGGTCATGGTTTTACTATTGTAGCAGAACAGGTAGGAGCTTTGGCTGCGCAATCGGCAGCAGCAACTAAAGAAATTGCCAGCATTGTCGCCACGATTCAGAGGGAAACTCAAGAAGTAAGTCAGGCGATGGAATCAGGGACAAGTCAAGTTGTTGAATCTACTCGTCTGGTCGAATCGACCAAACAAAGTTTAGGACTAGTACTGGAAAAATCCCAAGATATTAACCAACTTATGCGATCAATTTCCCAAAAAACAGTATCCCAGGCAAGTACTTCCCAAACAGTTACCAATCTGATGCAGCAAATAGCAGAATTATCGGAACAAAGCTCCGAATCTTCCAAGCAAATTATGCAATCGATGGTCGAAACAGCTCAAGTAGCCCAAAATCTTGAGTCCGCCGTCGCTAAGTTTAAAGTAACTAGTGATAGTGAATAAAAGCAATCTCTACTTATTACTTATTACTTATGTACGGACGTAGCATGCTACGTCCCTACCTTATTACTTATTACTTAATATCGATGGATACAGAACAACAAATTCGTCTTAATTTTTTGGATGAGGCTGAGGAGTACTTTGATCTCATAGAATCTAACCTCCTGGGATTAGCAAATACAGCCATTGATCCGCAAAAAATAGATCTGATGTTGCGCTCCGCTCACTCTATCAAGGGAAGTGCAGCGATGATGCATTTTGATACTTTGAGTCAAGTAGCCCATCGCTTAGAGGACTTTTTCAAAATTTTGCGGGTGCGCTATGCCTCGAGTTCAGTAACGATGGAAGTAGAAACCTTACTACTACAAAGTCTGGACTGTTTACGTCAGATCCGTAATCTTAATCATCAAGGATTAAATCGTGGAGATTCTGAGTTTGATACTCAGGCAGTGACAAATTACGTAGATCAAGCTGAACTCATTTTTGAGAAGTTACGAGAGCATTTAGGAGATTTACAAGCCTCCGACGAAAATGCTTTGCTGTCTCAAAATGAAGACATCGACCCTGCTTTACTAATGTTTGAGGAAGGAGTTGATGATATTCTAGATCGCTTTGAAACTCAGTTAAGTCAACTAGGTATTGGTGAGTTGGCAGCAGAATTAGCGATGACGGCTAAAGAACTCATGGCTTTTGGTACGATGGCAAACCTCGAACCTTTTACCGAGCTTTGTCAATCTATTCAGCAGCAAGCTGAAACTTTATCGCAGACGCAAATTCAACCCTTAGCAGATCGTGCTTTAAAAGGTTGGAGAAGATCTCATGCTCTAGTTTTACGAGGAAAAATTGAAAAAATCTCCTCTCAGTTAGAACATATTAATGTTGTTAATACAGAGGGAAATCTTACTGCAAATTTAGAACAACCTGACTCTAGTACCGAAGCTAATACTTTATCAACTTTAGAAGCTTTAGAAAACTTAGATTTTTCTGAAGCGACTGCTGATTTTGATGAAACAATGACAGCAGAATTGCCGGTTGATGACTTAACAGAAACAGACTTTTTGGGAGATGATTTCGATCTGGAAAATCTCTCAGAATTAAAAGCTGCATTTGATGTCGAAATACCTGAAGAACCAATTGCAGAAAGATCTTCAGCGAGCTCTCAAGACAAAGAGCAATCAATCATATCTGAAAGCAATCCCATTAATGAACCTCAAACCATATCTGAACAGATAGATAAGTCTTTTGAGAAAATGGTGCGAGTTCCCTCGGCACAACTAAAACAATTTAATAATTTATTTGAAGAATTAATTTTAGAACGCAACTCAATCAATCTACGCTTACAACAACTGGAAAATATAACTCTGTTGATGCGACAAAGAATGCATCAAATTGAACGTTCTAATGACAATTTAAAACAGTGGTATGATCGCGCTTCTGTCGAAGGATTTTTACGAAGTCGAAGTAGGCTCAGCCCTGAAAGGGCGGAGTACCTTCGATCCACTACCGAACAACCGCTTAAAAATGGAGTGGATTCAGTAAGCAATACTACTGATGGCTTTGATGCTTTAGAAATGGATCGTTATAGCGATGTCCATCTGATTTGCCAAGAACAAATCGAAACCATTGTCCAACTTCAAGAAGTCACAACCGATATCGAGTTGGGATTGCAGGAGATGAACCAAGCAGTCCGCAATTTCAATCATACGACTAAGTTATTGCAAGGTAATGTGACTCGCACGCAAATGGTACCTTTTGCCGAGATTGTTAAACGGTTTCCGCGGGTAATTCGGGACCTTAACCTGCAATTTGGCAAACAAGTACAGTTAAAAATTAAGGGGGAGAAGACGCTTATAGATCGCTCGGTGATTGAAACCCTCAGCGATCCTTTAACTCATCTGTTACGTAATGCTTTTGATCATGGGATCGAAGATGCAGCAACGAGAATTGCCGCAGGTAAACCACCAGAAGGAACCATTACCATCGAAGCTAGTAATCAAGGTACTCAAACCGTAATTACCATCTCTGATGATGGTGGTGGAATTTCTTTCGACAAGATTCGCGATCGCATTCGGGAAATGGAGATTCCTGAAGAATATATTGCTCAAATGTCGGATGGGGAAATCCTAGATTCGATTTTTGAGCCTGGATTTAGTACTGCCCAACAAGTAACCCAACTTTCTGGGAGAGGTGTCGGCATGGATGTGGTGCGCACCAATCTCAGAGAAATTCGGGGTGATGTTAAAGTAGATACTGAGTTAGGCAAGGGAACCAATTTTACCTTAACTATTCCCTTTTCGCTGTCGATTTTACGGGTTGCGATCGCGGAAAAATCTGGTATTCTGTTTGCCATACCGGCTAATAGTATCCGGGAGTTATTGCATTTCCAGCCTGAGGAGGTGACAATTGTCGAAGATAGCAAACAAGTAGCTTGGAATAAAGACAATATCCCTTTAGTTCCCATAGAAAAAACTTTAATTTTTCGCCGAGCTAACAATAGTTTAAACTTGACGGGGAATCCTCTTATTGATCGTACTATGGCTCTGGTAGTAGAAAGTAATAGTGGGTTTGCTGGACTAGAAATTAGTCGCTTTTGGGGTGAGCAAGAAGCAACTATTAGACCGATTGAAAGTCCCCTTCCTTTGCCTGCTGGAGTAGTAAGTTCTATGGTATTTGGAGATGGCAAGGTAATCCCCTTAATTGACCCTGCCCAGCTAGTAGAAGCTTGCTTGAAACGAAATAAGATACCGCAGGAGCAAGAGCCACAATCTTCATTATTAGAGGTTAGCAGTCAAACCATCTTGATCGTAGATGATTCGATTAATGTCCGCCGTTATCTAAGTTTAAATCTGGAAAAAGCAGGTTATAAAGTCGAACAAGCTAGAGACGGTCAAGAAGCAGTAGATAAACTTCTTGGTGGTCTTGCCGTACAGGGAGTTATTTGTGATATTGAAATGCCTCGACTTGATGGTTATGGCGTGCTCGAAGAATTGAAAGAGCGAGCGGAGTTTGAAAATCTTCCCATAATTATGTTAACTTCTCGTAGTAATGAAAAGCATCGCAAATTAGCCATGAATCTGGGGGCATCGGCTTATTTTTCTAAGCCTTATAATGAACAGGAATTACTTCAAAAATTAGCCGAGATTGTAGAATTTAAGTAATAAGTGATAAGTAATAAGTAAGAGTTAATAATTAATCTAGACTGACTCTTATATATTACCTACTTATTTCCTGATTCGTTTTACTATTCTTATGGTTTTATAGAGAAATTATATTAGAGTATATTTTTATAGTTTTCCAGTTTTTTGGCAAACTAGTACCGCTGCGCGGAAGTCAAAAGCCCTAAAGGATACCGCTCCGCATATCAAAAGTCAAACTCGCGCGTTCCTTAGCTGCTTACGAAGCAGCAGGGTCGCTCGTCAAAAGTCAAAAGTTTTTTAGAGTAAGGCTTTCAAGCTTTTCTAATGGTTGTTGTATTTACGCCCATGTCCACTAGTAAGTGGAAAGTAGCCTCGTTTGTTACTTATTCAATCTTGCCCTCAAAACTCGTAACAATTTAGTAAATTCATCGGGTAGAGGGGCGATCGCTTCTATCATAGTTCCTGATACGGGATGCTCTATGGTCAATTTCCTCGCATGAAGCGCTTGACCAGACAGATTGACTCGCACTGAACCCCCCGAACCATATAATGGATCTCCTACGATGGGATGACCAATATGGCTGCAATGAACTCTGATTTGATGGGTGCGTCCAGTTTCTAAAAGAAATTGCATTAAGGTATAGTTGCCCAGTCTTTCTAAAATTGACCAGTGAGTGATCGCTGCTCTGCCGCCTTGTTCGACAGGAATCACTGCCATTTTTTTGCGATCGCTTTTGTGACGACCAACTGGTAAATTAATCGTCCCAGACTCCAGTTGGGGACAACCGCAAATCACTCCCCAATATTCTCTTCTGGCTGTTTTGGCTTGAATTTGAGCCTGGAGATGTTGATGAGCGCGATCGCTTTTAGCCACTACAATTGCCCCTGTAGTATCTTTATCCAAACGATGGACAATTCCAGGACGCTCAACGCCGCCGATTCCTGCTAAATTTTGACAATGATAGAGTAAGGCATTAACCAACGTTCCCTCAGGATGTCCTGGAGCAGGATGAACCACTAAACCTGGAGGTTTATTAACAATGATTAGATGTTCGTCTTCGTAGAGAATATCGAGGGGAATATTTTCTGGTTGTACGTCTAGCTGTTGAAGAGTGGGAATGATAATCTGTATGCGATCGCTATTACCTACAGAAATTTTTTTGCTACTACATGCTTTACCATTTAAAGTAACATGACCCTCTTCGATTAATTTTTGAATCCGCGATCGGGAAATATCAGTTAATTGATTAGCTAGCCAGCGATCTAAGCGATCGCCTTGAGTATCTACTTGTAGTTCAATAATATTTTCTCCGATATTGGTTATAGAATCTGAAGGATCTAGATTTGGCATTGTGGCAGAACATGAATAACCCAATTAGGCTTAGTAATTATAAACAAGAAATAGCCGATCTTTATAGTAAGAGAAGCCAAACCGATGATGATAGTGATTTAAGTAATCTTATATTCTTTACTGTAAAAGAATTACCGTATTTTAGCTTTTAGCCTGATCTATTTTTGATCTAGATATATCTTAAAAAAGGTACTTCCTATACTTAGTATAAGCGGTGTGGAAACAGCGCGGGATTTGTCTAGATATAATAAATTTGTAAAAAAAATTAATGTCGTCGTGCTGGATAAAAAGTTTTATTCAAGTTCTGCTAAAATAGGCGTAATATTAGGGGTTAGTTCGCTAAGGATATAGCGATACAAGGAAGAAGGTTATATTGCGCTAGGAGAGAAAGGGTTTCTTTTAATTGAAGCAGTTAAGAATTATATACAAATGCTTAAAGATAATATTGCTAAAAAACAGCACAAAATAGATAGTATTTCTAAAAGTGAGCCAGCAACCCGCTTAAATAGGTTAAAAGTTCAGAAGTTGGAAGCGGAGGTTAGGGAACGAAACGCGATCGCGAAAGAGGAAGCGAAACGAGTAGCTTTCATTGAAGAACAAGGAAAGCTGAAGAAGCAAATAGAATCTTTAGGCAGACAAGATTGGGTAGACAAGAGGAGCTTCAACACCAGATAGGATAGTGCCGACACCGATCAGCGATCGCTTACAAGAGTTATCAGCACCAATTCGCAATGCTTTCCGTCGCGAAGGCAGCGGAGGAAGATTAGCGGTATTTACGCCAGGAGAAGAGATTTTATCGATTAAAACTGGTGAAGCTGGTAGATATCAAGCCTTGAAGAAAGAATTTGGGATAAGTCCCTTAGAAAAGATCTTTGCTGGGAATTTCTTAGATGGTGGTTCAATTGAGGCTAATTTGCTGGCTGGACTGGATTACAAAATGCCGACTATTAATGTGGCTGCGATCGAAGGTCGGGAAAGAGTTTCTAAGCCAAGTACCACCCAAGTTTATAATTTGAGTTCAACTTTTGTAACTCCTGATGTGGATAGCTTTAAGGCTTCTGAATATCAGATACAGCAGGAGCAACTAGAACAACTTAGAAGGATTGATGGTAGAAGGAAGTAGATTAAAAATAATTTTATCGATTTTTCTTTCCTGACTCTAATTATCTTCTGGATAAACTTGATGAGGCAGATATTTAGCATTTGCATAGACTACAGCTTGAGAAAATTTTCTCCATACTTCTCTCTTTTCCTCATCAGTTTCACAATTGCTTGCAAACCCTAACATGGACATCAAGGATGGTAGATATAAATCAAAAGTAGCTTTCACAATTTCTCCCCACCGAATCGCAGCAGCTTGAGATCTTTCGTAAAAAATTAGAATAAGTAAGAGTAAGTTTCAAAGGCACGAATTACATTGCCAAAGGCAGTGGGTAAAAGCCATTGTTCTTTCGCAGGGAACCTCGTAACAGCTTTTTGCATCAACTGGTTTCTACGTTGATTAAGATCAGCTGGGTAATTCTTTCCTTCTTCAACAAACTTTAAATATTGTCTATTTATTGTATCTATTTGAATCTTTAGTTTTCTAAAGTAATATCTTTCCATAAAAGCTAGGAGTCTTACTGGATTAAACTGACCATATCCTTCGAAAATTCTTACAAGTTCTCGATTAATAGATAGAAAAACAATCCCTCCTATCCAGGAGATAAGGGAAAAAAATGTTGTTGTGATTAGAATATCAGAACTATTTTGAGGATAGAATCTTTCTAGAACCGAAGGAAGATTGAAAGCTCTGAGGATTAGATCAAAAATCAGAATAGCGACCCCTGTTGGTAGAAAATAACCAATAAAAAAGTTCCTTTCAAATATGTCTGGAATTTTATTTATCATCTTTTGATTTTAATAGTCTGTTAAAACTTAAGGGTATAATCAAATATCATCTTGAATAATATATTGAGTGTTTTAATTTACCTTATAATGACGGATTATATTGAAGAGAATAAGTAATATTAATTTCAGCTACCTGTTTTCTGGATCGAGAAGACTATCAGGATCTGGAGCAGGAGCATCGATTATTGGGTCACCATCTAGATTTGGATCGGACGGAAATGTACCAGGAGCCTCATAAGGACTCTCATAATGCCCCGGATTATCATAATGCCCCGGATTATCATAAGGACTCTCAAAATGCCCCGGATTATCATAAGTATCCTCAGAAGGCTCCGGATAAGTATCCTCAGAAGGCTTCGGATAAGTATTCTCATAATGCTCGTCATAATGATATTTATAGATACTTTGCGCAAAGAAAATATCAGTATCATTATCATTTAGAGGAAATCCGTCCTGAGGAAATTCATCAACATCTGGGTTAATATCCGGCTCTATTATGGTTTCATATTGTTGATAATCTAATGATTCTTGACTGTAAACAACCTGATCTTGGTTAAGCAGACAAGAAACTAATAATAGATAACAAATTGACAACAAAGAAAATGTGACCTTTTTTTTCACTTTAATAAATTTGTTAAACACAATGAGAACTTTAGATCTAGTATCTCATTTTAGCTTAGTAGAATGAAAACCTTAGATCCGACACTGCAAATTGCGATCGCGCAAAAAGTTACTACAATAGCTTGGTGCTGGTTAATTGAAAGGCTCGACGGAGTGAAACTTGGATTTACTAGCTTCGATCTTCCTTTGCCTATTGATGGCGTAAGTTATGAGCCGACTACGGGTTTTGCACCGTCGGCTGATAGTACTAGCGAAGGTTTTCAGCAAAATGATTCTCAATCTTTAGCAGGAATTTTAAGCAGTGACCAAATATCAGATCGAGATCTGTTAGCTCACAAATATCATTATGCAAAGATTACCTGTTTTCAGGTCAATGTGACTGATTTGCCATCCTCGCTAGCAGATCAGCCACCGAAATATTTAAACCGCGTCTACTTTGAAACCCGTAGTTTTCAAAAAGGTCAATATTTTGAACTTGAAACTCTTAACTCCTGGCTTCTGGCTCCTGACTCCTTGGTCTCAAAACTCCAGTTTTCTATCTGGACGCGGTTTAGAAGTTTACCAGGTATTTTTAGGTAAAGTGATCCAAAGCGATCATGGTTTTTCAATCGAAGTTCGCAAGATTGATTACCTACTGGAAACTGAAATTGGGAAAACAACCTCAAAAAAATGCGGTCATCAATTGGGAGATAGTAACTGCAAGGTTAATTTGAGCAACTATACCCAAAATAGCGCGATCTCCTCAATTAACAGCAATTTTGATTTCATCATTAATGGCACATATGCCGATGGCATTTTTAACCGTGGCTGGATAAAATTTACTGCGGGTGCCAACGCAGGATTGACCAGGGATATCAGCTATAACAATGGAGGTCAAATTGTCACTTTTCAACCTTTTCCCCATCAGATAAATATTGGGGATTCTGTCGAGGTAGTCCAAGGTTGCGATAAGACTCTTTATACTTGTGTCACAACGGTAAAAATCTATCTAAATAATGTTGAATCTGTTAAAAGCTGGACTGTTGATTATAGGACAGGAATTTTAACTTTTGATGTTCCTCTACTAGCAGGAACAATTATCAATGCCAGTTTTGAATTTGATATTCCTGTCTGGTTTGAAAATGATAAATTTTCCTGGACGCTAGAAGGTTATCAAAAAGATCCGCAAACTGAAAAGGTAGTAGCTATTTACCGTTCAGGAAATTTGCCAGTACAAGAGCAGAATTCCCCTAGCTTTACCCTGGTATCATTTAGATCCTGTTCCTCAAGAATTTGATGCTACTTTAGATTTAGGAATTATTTTAAATACTGTTGGGGAAAATAAATTTGATACCAGCAAAGAGACTTTAGCTAGTAGACGTGGGCGTAAATACAACACCCATTCAAAAAGCTTGAAACCTTTGTGGTAAAAGACTTTTAAACTTTGACGAGCGACCCTGCTGCTTCGTAAGCAGCTAAGGAACGCGCGAGTTTGAATTTTGAATTCCGCGCAGCGGTACTAGTGGCTTTGTGCGCCGCGATGCTAATTTAGATGCACCCGAAGTTATCTTTAAAATTGGCCAAAAAATCTATAATCAAGAAGAATTAGACCAACTCTTAGGTTTCTTTGGGAATTGTAAGGGCAGAGCGGGTAAATTTGCCTTAAAAATCAATAGAATTAATTATAAAGTTAGATTTGACAATGATTATTTGCAGACTAAATTTTCTTCAAAAAACAATAAATAATTATATTCTAATTATATTCCTGCGGTTAGAGCACTCAACTATCTTCAGGAATAGTAATGGCATTTTTTTATAACAGATGAGATAAATTTGAGTTATTTTTTAAAGATTTAACCACCTTTTTAATATCTTGAGTTCGATTTTTATTAACCACTAAAGTTACATCACCATCCCTAACTACAACTACATCTTCTAAGCCAATAGTGACAATTACTTCATCTTTGTTACTAGTATAAAAAATGCTGTTTTTAGTATCAAGACCGATATGATTTGTCAACTCAACATTCTCTTGGTCTTTTTTATATAATCTTTCTACTCCATTCCAATCACCAAGATCATCCCAAGCAAAATTAGCAGGTATCACATAAGCTAGTTCAGTTTTTTCCATCAAAGCGTAATCAATACTTTGTTTGTTCAATTCTGCATAGGCATCTTTACCTTTTTGTAATAAAGGATTGAGAATTTCTGGGGCGTAACGAGCTAATTCATCCAAAACTACTCCTGCTTGGAAGATAAACATCCCACTGTTCCAACTATAATTTCCAGTTTCGATAAATTTTTGGGCTGTTTCTCGATCAGGTTTTTCTGTAAAACGGGATACACGATATACAGGCAGGTCAAAGTAAGCTCCATGTTGTTCTGCTTGTTCGATATAACCGTAACCCGTAGCAGGATGATTTGGTTTGATACCTAAGGTAACTATGGAGGGTTCTTTTAATGCTTGTTGAGCTGCAGCTTTTAAGGTTTGTTCGTAGGCAAGATTGTCACCAATCCAATGATCGGCAGGAAAAAATCCTAAAACAGCTTCTTTCCCATAGCGTTTAACAATTTCAATAGTTGCCCAAGCCACAGCTGGAGCGGTATCTTTCCCTTCTGGTTCTACTAGCAAATTAGTTTCTGGCAAATCGGGAAGTTGTTCTCTGACTCCTTCAGCAATCATCGAAGATGTAATAACCCAGAGGTTTTCCCATCCTCCCGCTAAATGTAACAAGCGAGTAGCAGTAGACTGCATCAAACTTTTACCGCTACCATTTAAACTTAAAAATTGCTTAGGCCGCTTACAACGACTAACAGGCCAAAAGCGTTCGCCTTTGCCACCAGCAAGAATAACAGGAATGATTTGTGTATCCATTCAGCTTTATTTCAATCTTTTAAGTTGTGAAAGTGAACACCATATTGCCAGCAAATTGTTAAATGCTAGCAAATTGCTAATTCGTCTGTAACTATAATTAACTATAATATATTGCTAGTCAATTACTAATGCGTCAGTAAAATCACTGATTCTAGACTAGATAGTTGGTACTTATAGTTGGTACTTAATATTCTAATCTTTAAATGTTAGATAATTTGGTACAGCTTCTGATATCAATCAGTCGTGGCTAGATGACTCAATCTTGATTTTTATTTGGGTAGCAATAAAGCTTTAAATAAAATTTCTTGATTAAGCCTTGTGCGGACAAGCTGGCGCCACGACTAATGACTTCAATCAATCATTTACTTATTAAATTAAGTCAATGTAAGTGTCGGCTCTTTTGTGTCATCCGCTGCATTGGGATTTCTGGGATTCCAACGAGAACGTAACTCTTCGATATGCATATTCTTTCTGTCCTTTTTCAAATGTCGCGGACTACTTTCAAAAGACAACGAAGAAGGCATGGCATCAGACCCGTATTCGTCACGAATAAATGATGCTACCTCTGCATAGGAAGGAGAAAAGCTATCGACCGAGTCTGATAAACTACTTTGGTGACGCTTGAGAGCAGCGGAAAACTGACCAGTTCCGTCATCAAAAAACCGCTCAGTAGTTGCTCCGTATTGTTCATAGGGATAAAAAGCTAAGTCATCGGTTGCTTGAGCAGCAACCCAAGAAACGTAAGACCAATATTCGCTAAAAGTCCCAAATTCGTTCGCAGAGCGCATCATTAGCAGTAGCCAATGAGCAGTTGATTTATAATAGGTGTTTATTTGGCGGGCAAAGGATTTTAAATGCTCTTGCTTAAACCACATATGATGAGGAACGAAAGTGCCTTCATGATCTGTCAGAGGAACAACTCCAAGCACTGAGCAAATCCATTTGTCCCACTTAGACACAATGTTTGCGTTTCCCCAGCCATTGTGCTGAATCAGAGCAAAACTGTGTTTGGTAGTTTGCTCCTGTTCATCAATAAGTTGCCAAGTATCGACAGGGAGGAGATCGCTATCCCAGACTACATACCATTCACTTAGATCTTCAATTCCTTCAAAGGCACCAAGCTTTAGTAATTGCTGATAAAACCAGCCTGGAGTATAAAGGGATTGTCCAAGATCCAGCTCGGCACAAATTTTTTCCTTAGTCAAACCGCATTTATGGAAGAAAGTTTCTTCCTCATGAGTATATAAAGGCGCTGTTTGCCAGTCTTGAGATATTTTTTTGAGAGCTTGTGCTTCTGGTGTTGGGGCAATTACATGGATTGCCCGAGGTTGATAATGGGTAGTGATTCCCTCGAGGACGGCTCTTGTATTCCAACGGATGCGGAACAGAGGAATCACAAAGTCAAAGGTTTTTTGTGACATAGAAAATTGGGAAATTTTGGGTTTATACGGTAGACAAGGTAGGAGTTTGAGCATTTTCAACGGGATGATGACCTACTGTTGAAGGATCTTCTAAGCCTACATCACTACAAAGTGGCTCAATACCCCAACCTTTTCTAGGATAAGCAGCACAAATTTCACGGTATTCTCCAATTGCTTGAGAGAGTTCCTCACGAGTTAAGTAGTTGAGATAACCGCATTGACCAATTTCACCTTTAGGTAGAGGTGCAGCTAGATTTCCGCCTCTTTTCTGGACAATTTTTTCTTGAGCCGCCCAGAGAGTTTCTTCGTTCAGCATCACATCATGCCACAAACTTAAACCAAAAGAACTAATGAGTCGTAAAATTCTGTGAAAATCCTGTTCACTAATCCAGTTATGGCGATAACTCAAGTAAGCTCCAAAGCCCATACCCGTAGCAACTGCATGACCATGCAATAATCCAGCTTCAATTTCAAAGCCAGGAGACCAAGTATGACCATACGCATGGGGACGACATTGGTGAGTCTCATATAAATTATCGTATTCCGCTTCTACATAGCTTCGTAGGGCAGCTCCTAGAATTTTCTGTGAGAGAGTACTAATTCTATCTTCAGGTTGGCAGTTGAGTGTCCCAAAGCGAGTTTCAATTAGTTCTGCTCCAGCTTGCTCTAGATAGCTAAACAACTCAGCATTTTTAACCGTAGCCATTTTGATAATTTCAGCAATCCCATGGCGTAACCATCCTTCCCGTAAGGTTTTAAAGAACGAGCGATCTGTGAGGGATAGGACAGGTGCATGGTAAGCACCAAAGAGATTCTTATAGCCAAATCCATCACAACAAGTTCGCGGAGAAGGGCCAGCATCAATGCCTGCTACAATCGAAGTCGATAGCATTACATAAGGTGTGTTGCGATGATACAAAGCGCAAGCTAACCCACCGGTATCAGTTAGAACACCGCCACCGACTATTAGTACTGGTTCATTGCGAGATACGCCAAGACGTTTAAAGTCACCGAGCATGCGTTCGACAGTGTTGATTCCTTTATCTACCTCCATCGCTCGGTAAACTAGCTTATCTAGATGAATACCGTGATAGTCAAAGTAATGTTCAATCTGTTCCCCGTAGTAGCGTTCTACATTCTGATCAACTAGACAAACACAGCGTCCTAAAGAAATGTACATGTCTCTGAGGACAGTTTCCTGAGGATCGAGAGAGTTTTCTAGAACCCTGATGGAGGTGAATGTCTTAGAGGTCATTACCGCCTCTATAGTTTGATCGTCATCAGTACTAACTACATGGGCGTTACTTTCACGATAGGTAGATGTGGGATATATCGCGTGAGGATCAGTCTCTACGAGACGAGATGCCAGTTCTTCATAAAATTTGCTGTCCTGACTCCGCAAGAGAACATCTAAAAGTTTTTGTTTTCCTAAACTAGATTGGTGTAATCTATCTGCGAAAACCGACCACTCAAGCCCTGCTGCCATATCAAAGGAAGCTATTAGTTGTTTGAGAAGGCCGAAAAAACTACTGAGTGAGAGATTTAGAGAACTCCTGAGATTCCGACATGCTGATAAACCTTCAATAGCATTGGCCGCAGCAAACTCTTCTCCAAGCTCTCTAGAAAAAGCAGGACTATTGATTAGTACAAGCAATAGGCTCCTGAAGTACTCACTGCAAAAAATGGCTTCAACGGCGTTGCCTAAATTTTGGTACGCCAAAGTCTCGCTATCGTAAGTGACGATAAAAGCCTTAACTGCCGATGTAGTCTTTGTCATTATTAGCTCTTAAAAAACAGTATTTGTGATGTTAAACTCGCGCTTTCCTTCTCTTGGTGAGCGTCTCTTGGTCAGCATTCCCAAGCCAGTCCGTTGCGGGGGTTCCCAAGGGGCTGTCTTTTGCGGTGGAAGCCCGTCGAGGATACCTCGTCAGTTGCCACCTCCTCAAAAGGAGAACGCGATGTCGGAGGTTGCCTCTGACATTTCAGCCGTCCGTCTTGTACGCCCCGTGCGCGTTTCTAAGCCAGTCCTTCGGTGAGGTAGTGCGGTCTTTGTGAGAGGAAATGCTGGGATTTCCCCAGTTGCTTTAAAGTACTTGCTCCATGGAGAATATCTCCGCAACGCAGTGCTTTACTGTTCCGCTCTCGCGGTGGGGGGGTTCCCCCATGAGCCACTACCGAAAGAGTTTCCCCGACTTGAAGAAACTGACGTTTGCCGAGGAAACACCCATTTGTCCCATCTCCCCATTCCTCTCGTCAAACGAGATCATAAGGGCAAGCTATCAAGTGGGATAATATCTAGCGGGATAATTAAGTGCAAGCCTCAGCAGGTTCGCTCATTAACTACGGTTTTGTAACCATTTCTTAAATTAAATTAACACAGGTACTCAAAAATTCATAAAAAAATATAAAAAAAATATTATGAATTGAGAATTTACTGCTTGAAATGTATTGCACGATACATTCCGCATCTCTGAAATTTCTGCAAAATCAAAATTTATTTTAATAAGTACTTAAAAAAGTTTATAATGCATTATTTAAGTAGTTGTGCAAAACAAATTTTCTAGGATTGATAGCTGTTAAATCGCGTTTAGTTTGAAAACTATAGTTTTTGTAATTGTTGGGGTTAAATGGTGCCAGGATGAAGTTTAGCATGGTTGATTTACTTTAACCTTAAAACTAAAAATGATTGCACTCCTTCAGTACAATCATTTCAATAGGTATTTATAGATCTATACTCATGGCACTTGTTATGAGTCTCAGAAACAATTAACTAATGCCGTTGCTGATTTTCAACATCAAATTATTAGGGCGTGTCATCAATTAGAAAAAAAGTGCTTTTCCTGACATTTTTACGACCTACTTTGATCACAGCCAATTTCCTACCAAAACAAAAGGAGACCAATAAAAAGGATGGTTAAAATCCGGAGACTTGATTAAAGCTAACTGAGCTTGACGTAAGGCTTCAGCTTTATTAATAGTGGATTCAGATTGGGCTAAATCTTGATAAAATTCATCCATTAATAAAGTGGTAGATTGGTCTTTAACCGACCATAAAGTAGCAAGGGTACTTCTGGCTCCTGATCGCACTGCAATTCCTGCCATTCCCAAAGCAGCTTTATTGTCTCCTGCAGCGGTTTGACAAGCACTGAGAACCATTAGTTCAATTGGTTGGATTTTGCCGGCTTCACGGGTACGAAGTAGATTGGCAAATTCATTGACTTGAATGCGATCATTCCAGGTGACAATAAAAGTATTCTCTGGATCGGAACTAAATTGACCGTGAGTGGCTAAGTGAACTATGGGTGCGTTAGTTTGTTGTAGTTGTTTTTGCAGATTAGCGTCAGTAAAATCTTGATCGAGCAGTAACTGAGAAGACAATTGATCAGAAATTTTGGTTACTTCTTCCTTGACCCCAGGTAGGGAAGCAAATCCTTGATTGGATTCACTGACACCAGCAACCACAGCCTCCAGTGTGTTTGTTTCTAGACTTTGAGAGGGGAGCAGTTGTAATCCTGGAGTTAGGGCAATATTATATTTTTCGATCGCGTATTGCTCGCCGTCATAAAGTGCTGCCATCGGGATATTTCGTAAACTACCATCGAGCACAAACGCGAGAGTTTGAATTCCCTGTTGAGCCAAGTCTGCTTCTGCAGGCTTGATTAACCAATTGTATAATTGCTCGGATAGTTGCAATCGTTTTTGGTTAGAAAAAATCGGATTCAAGGATTGATAGAGATTTTCGATGGTGGTTTCGATTTCTGCTTGGGGTAACTGGGTTGAGTAATAACTCAAAGAGCGATTTGGTAGGGAGAGAATGACCGCCAGGCGATCGCGCAAAATAATTGGGTAAATAACTGCAGCATTAGCATCTATTTCATCTATTTGTCTAGGTTTGGCATCTAAACAAGCTTCTTGGAAAAAGTTTTCTAATTCAGCCAACTGTAAGGATTCTATAACTTCCCGCGCCTGTTCGAGTTGGGCTTGGCTGGGATTAACATCGAGTAACAAGCCAACTAATTCACGATAGACTGGTTCGACACTTTCACGAAACGAAAACTGGGCGTCAGGATTAACTGCCACTAGAGAACCTCGCAGGGACTTAAGATGCTTGACGGCTTCTGTGTAGGGTGCGATTGCACCTTGCTGGTTTCCCTGAGCTTGCAGTAATCTTCCGAGCTGCCATTGCCATTGATAGGCAATATCGGTTGCGTTAAGTATCTCTCCTAAATGTAGAGCCTGTTCGGTATATTCTTGAGCAGTTTCCCATTGTTGCTGTTGTTCATAATAGTGACCGAGAGTTCCTAAAACATAGGATTCGGCTCTTTGATCTCCTAGATCTTTGGTTTGCTGTAAGGTTTGCTGAAGTAAATCTTGAATTGGTTCAGTAAATTCGTAGGCAAGGGATTTACTTGCTTGTAAGTTAATCAGGTTTTTGGCTAAGTTGACTTGAGCATAGATCAGAGGGCGGCTAGCAGATAAATTAGCTAGGGTCTCTATTGAGGAAGAGGAGGTACGACGAACAGCGGTGGAGTTAGTATTTTCTTGTTGTGAGATTGGTTGCGCATCTGGAGCTAAGGTTACAACATAAGTACCTAGTTGCGCCAAATTAGCTTGAATTTGTGGTAATAAAGCTTCTGTTGCCTGCCATTGCTCAGTAACCACTAACGAACTAAGCAAGTTGATTTGAGATTCTAGCTTAGTCAGGGGATGAACTGTAGTCGCAGCAGCTTGTTGATAAAACGCGATCGCATCTTGATGATTTTCTAATAGTCTAGCGGTATTTCCGAGACTCAATAAACTGGCGCTAGTTTCTTCTGGTAAATTAAGTTCTTCGGTTAAAGTTAAACTTTTTTGAAGTATTTCTTGCGATCGCTCAAGATTACCGATGGTTTGTAGAGTAGCGCCCAAACTACGGAATCCCAAGGCTTTTAATCGTGGATCACTTTGTTGCTCTAGCTCTTGTGCTATTTGTTCTAGCAGTTTTTGCGATCGCCGATACAAGCCCAAAGTTTGTAATGCTTGAGCTTGATTAATTTGGCTACCAATAACACCCATTAAATCCTGAGCTTTTTTGTAATATGAGGCTGCCTGTTGCCAGGTTACTAAAGCAGTTTCCGCTTCACCAGTGGCTAGTTGTAGACTTCCTTGAGTATTTAAAGCCTGACCTAAGACTGCCCAATCATCAGTTTGTGATTCTGAAGGCTCTTGCAAAATTTCCAGACTCTGAGCAATCTCTTGTTTTGCCTGTTGCCATTGTCCTAACTCCTGATGAGCTAAAGAAAGATAATTTAAGGTTGATGCTCTATTCAAGCGATCACCTTGTTGTTGCAACTCTTGCTCTGCTTGTTGCCAAACGGTAACTGCTTCGGCATATCTACCTGCTTCGTAAGCCACTCGACCTTGATCAATCAGATTAAGGCTATTTGATGATTGCTCTATTTGAGTCACTAGGCTAGATGGTTGAGCTAGGGCAGGAACCGCGAGCGGCAGAGTCAGAGCAAGCAATCCTAAACAAAGGGCAGAATCTAGAGATCGAGTCAGTTTCATCATCTTGGTTATGTCTTAATATAAGAGTTAGAACGCCAGTACTAACAGGGGATAATAACGTCAACCTAAGATTGCCCAGATTAATGTAATTTTTTTACATAAATAAACTTAAAATAAGAATCCGGTAGTGAAATGATTCAAACGTCTTTTGAT
>JAAUYH010032688.1_pt1 | contig 25500 bp, 16 predicted proteins | sample 7278061 | NCBI WGS metagenome assembly JAAUYH01 (sample SAMN14350203, study PRJNA611818) | marine sediment metagenome | isolation source: surface marine sediment (0.6m) | place: French Polynesia: Moorea | collected 2018-08 | reverse complement strand
TATTTCCTTTAACTAGAGAAAGATTTGAACGAGACCTAACTCAAATCTTGCCTGAGATAGAAAACCGTATTTTTACGGTCGATCCTGGGGATATTTTCAATATTGACAGAGGAAAGTATTATTTTCAAGCTGGTGCTTGTGAATTTGCCCAGATGATTGAGGATAATCGAGATTGTTTGGATTTTTCCCCCGTAAAAATTGGGAATCCGTTACAAGATACTAATCCAGAAAACTATGACATTAATATTGTCAGACAAACTCTAGAATCACAAATAAGCTCTGATTTACCCCAGTTTATTGAAGAACAACTAGATTGTTTATTTTATGAACATCGTCGTTGGGAAATCATCTATCAATTAGAAGTTATTTTCCCTGATGGCTCTGAAAAATGGCACATTGATTTTAGAGAAAACAAGATTCAAGTTAAGTCAGGAAGAAATCCCTTAGCTAATTTATTTAGTTACATTACAGCTTCTAGTTTGTATAGCCTAATTCAGAAAAAACGGGATTGGGATTATCTCTTCTGTAGTGGAGAATATCGCACCTTTAACAAAATTTATGCCATTACGGAGTTAGGCGCAATATGTCCTGATAAATATACCAATATTCAAGACCCCATCGCCTTAAAATTTACTTCTGATTATGTAGCTGAAGGTAACATCAAACAGGAATTAGCAACCTTACAACCATTAGTTGAAACAAGCGTTTCTTCAGAGCCAGACCCCAATCCGATGATAAAACTGGGCAATCTTTTTCTTAAACGCAGAAATAAATCAACTGTAATGCCAAGTTGTTGATTTTTGGTTATTGGTCATTAGGGGCGCAAGGCTTGCGCCCGTCATTAGTTATTTGTCATTACCTACATTCCTATTAAAAATGTTACTTACAACTACTCAAAAAACTATAGATATAGACTTAATTGTATCTAGAGCACGTTCTTTGACAGAAAGGTTATCTTCTACTAATGCTGATACAAATGAAACTGAAATTGCAGCCCGTTTAGAGCAATGGTGTCAGATTGTGGCTCAAGGAGATTTAGAAAAATTTACCAACCGTTTAGAGTGGTCAGGATTAGATATTGAGAAAATTAAACCTTTTTTAGCTGATATTAAAGAAGATTCATCCCAAACCTTACCCCAATGGGCTAAAACTTTAGAACAGGTAATTAATCTAGCGAAAAACCTATCTCACGCTGAAATAGTTGCATCTCAACCTTATCTAGATAGTAAACAACCGATTCCTTTCGAGCATATTTATCTTCCTTGTTTACAAGTAGCAAGAGAAAGACTTTTAAAAAGGGCTGGTATTCTAAATATTTTAACCGACTCTGTAATAAAAAGTTTAGAACGTCAGCTTTTAGAGCAACTGGCGAATTTGTGTACCTCAACTTTAATGAGGGAATTTAATGCTTTTCGCTCGTCAGGAAATGAGACAAAAGACTTTATCTTATTCAATATCCTTAATTGCCATAGTCAAGAAAAGTATTATGGTTTTATCGCCCAATTATTTCAAGATGGCTTAGGGTCGTTATTTGAAAAATATAGTGTTTTAGGAAAACTAGTGGCTACCACTATTGATTTGTGGATAGATGCAACTAGCGAATTTATATCTCGCTTGACTAAAGACTGGGTACAAATCGAACAAAGTTTTTCCCCAAAACAAGCTTTGAAACAAGTAACAGAAATTAAAACGGGCTTATCAGACCCTCATAACGGTAGAAGGTCAGTAATGATTCTCACCTTTGATACGGGAATGAAATTAGTCTATAAGCCTAAAGATTTAGCTATTGAGGCTGCTTTCTTTCAATTTTTAGATTGGTTCAACCAGCAAGGACAATTATTACCTTTTAAAGTTATTCAAGTTCTCAATTATGGTAGTCACGGATGGGTTGAATATGTAGAATCATTACCTTGTAACAATGAGAAAGAAGTGCAAGGTTTTTATCAAAGGTCGGGAATGCTACTATGTCTGATTCAAATTTTAGAAGGAACAGATTGTCACTACGATAATTTGATTGCTAACGGCGAACAACCTGTATTAATTGATACCGAAACCCTGTTACATCCTCACAATAAAACTCCTGATGCTATTGATAGAAGCAAAGTCCAGATTTTAGCCAATAAAAAACTGACAGAATCGCCATTACGGACTCTAATGTTACCTCAATGGGGCTTATCCGCTAACGACGATCTAAATATGGATCTTAGTGGCTTAGGAGGAAGAGATGAACAAAAAGAATTAACTTTGAAATGGAAAAATATTAACACTGATGGGATGAATCTTGAAACCGAGCTTGTGACGGTTAAAGAAGGTAATGCACCAACTCTAAATCAAACGCCTCTGACTCCAGACAAGTACTTAGCACACTTGATCTTAGGATTCGAACAAATGTATCGGTTTTTATCAAACTCAAAGGATATTTTATTAGCTCCCAATAGTCCTCTAACTATCTTTGCCAATCTCAAAGTAAGATATTTATTTCGCACTACCAGAACTTATGACTCGATTCTTCATGATTCTTTTACCCCCGAGTTATTACAGTCTGGAATTGACCGCAGTATCGCTCTTGATGTTTTAAGTCGAGCTTTTTTATTACAAGAAGCAAAACCCGATTTTTGGGATATTCTAGAGGCTGAGTTGCAGGCAATGGAAGGGTTAGATATTCCCTTTTTCTCGGTCAAAACTTCTGAGACTAGTTTAAAGTTATCCACTGGTGTAGTGATACCAAACCTATTTGAAGAGCCTAGTTATCAACGAGTAATTACCAGAATTAAATCTTTGAGTGAACAAGACTTAAAGGAACAATTAGAAATTATTAGAGGTTCTTTTTGTGCCAGGTTTATGAAACAACCTGAAATGAATAACTCTGGCAATCAAGATGATCTTGAGTTGTTATCAGAATACACCTCTTTAACTTCAGAACAGTTAGTCCAAGAATCTATCAACATAGGTCAAGAACTAAAACAATGGGCTATTGATGCTGAAGATAGTGTAACGTGGATTGGCTTGGGACTAAGGGGAGATTCCCAAAGTTTTCAGCTTCAGAGTTTGAGTCACAATTTATATGATGGTAGTTCGGGTGTAGCTCTGTTTTTAGCAGCCTTAGCCAAAGTTACGGGTAATTCAGATTGGCGGGATTTAGCTTTAAAAACCTTGCATCCTCTACGCTATCAGCTTCAGAATATGACTCCCCAAGCTATTAAACAATTAAAAAGATTGGGTATTAGTGGAGCTACTGGTTTAGGTTCAATTGTTTATGCCCTAGTGCAAATTAGTGATTTACTTGATGAGCCAGATTTAATTGTAAATGCTAAAAAAATAGCTAGTTTAATTACTTTAGACTTAATTGCTGCTGATCGCACTTTTAATATTATCGGTGGTGCAGCAGGAACAATTTTAGCCTGTTTAAAATTATCGGAATTTGAACCATCCGCTTTAGGTAAAGCCATAGCCTGTGGAGAGCATCTACTAATGTTAGTTTCGTCTCAACAGTTAAATGTTATAGCTGATGGGGAGACAGGGAGACAGGGGGACAGGGAGATATTTTCTGTAAATTCATCAGATAAACTTGCTCTAAAAATAGGATTTGCTCAAGGTTTAGCAGGAATAGCCTATGCTTTATTGAAGTTATTTGCTGTAACTCAAGATAAAAGATTTTTAGAAGGTGCAGAAAAAGCGATCGCTTATGAGCAGAATTATGTTACAAATATAGAAGCTCTAGCCCATCACAATAGTTGGGCGAGTGGTTTTGCTGGTATCGCCTTAGGACGTTTAGGTAGTTTGTCTATTTTAGACAGCAAAGCAATTAGGAAAGATATCATTTCTGCCTTAGATATAACCCAAAAACATTGTTTAGAAGACATTGATAATCTTGCTTGGGGAAATTTGGGAAGGCTCGAAACTCTCCTTGTCGCCTCGGAAAAATTGAATCGTCCCGACTTATTACATTTTGGACTTCAAGCTACAACTTATCTAGTTAAACAAGCTCAAGCCAGAGGCAGATTTAATCTTGTTTCTAGTTCAGTACCTTTTGCTTACAATCCTGGCTTTTTTCAGGGGACTACTGGTATTGGTTATCAATTATTGAGAATGGCTTATCCTCAGTTATTACCTTCAGTTTTGTTGTGGAATTAATCAGTAAAAATGAAAAAACTCCAATTTAAACCTCATTTTCAAGTTGAAGTAGTTCAACCTAACACGGTATATCTTTTGACTGAAGAATCTGCCGTTGCTCTTACTGGAAATCTTTACTATCAACTAGCTCCCCTTTTGGATGGTAAGCATACTGTAAGCGAGATTGTGGCTCATCTCCAAGAACAATTTGACTTTAGCAGTATTTACTACGCCATTAATAAACTTAAAGATAAAAACTATCTCACAGAAAACTTTGACCAACAGCCTCGTCAAATATCTGCTTTCTGGAGTTCTTTGAATTTAGATCCAAAAGTAGCTTTTCAAAGGTTACAAAAAGCTTCTGTTTCAATTACTAGTTATGGTGATGTTCCAACAGAATATTTAGCTACTACTCTCAAATCTTTGGGGGTTCAAATAGTACCAAGTTCCAAAATTTTTACTACCAATAAATCTCTTAATCTCCAAGTATCCCCGTCTCCCCGTCAATCTTATGCAGCAACAATAAAGGAAAACGGTATCAGAAACTCCCCTCTACCCAATACGGATACTAAATCTTTAGCCGTTGTCTTAACCGATGATTATCTGCGCCCAGAGCTAGCCGAATTTAACCAAAAAGCTCTAGATAATAATATTTCTTGGCTATTAATTAAGCCTGTGGGTATAAAAATCTGGATTGGTTCTATTTTTGAACCAGGTAAAACGGGATGTTGGCAATGTCTAGCGCAACGTCTGCAAAGTAATCAAGAAGTATTAAGTACGATTCAACAACAGCAAGGTAAGTACAAAAATATTAGTACATACCAGGCTCATTTATTTTCCACCTTACAAACTGGGATAAATTTAGCTGCTACAGAAATTTTGAAATGGCTAGTTAGAGATCGAGACAAGCCTGATGATTTGTTTCCCACCTTAGCAGGAAAGATTATTACTCTCAATGTCTCTAACTTAGATTTAAAAACCCATATACTTACCAAACGCCCTCAATGTCCTGTATGCGGTGATAAAAATCATACCTCTCACCAAACCTCTAAAATCACCCTTACCAATCGCAAAAAGCAATTTACTGTGGATGGAGGACATAGAATTCTCTCTCCCCAAGAAACTTTGGAACGTTGGCAACATCATATTAGTCCGATTACAGGGATTGTTAGTTCTTTAGTAAGGACTTCTGAGCCAGGAGCAAACCATAGTTATTTGGCTGTTCATAACTTTGGCAAAGCTAAAGATATCAATAGTTTACGGCACAATCTACATAATAAAGCAGCAGGAAAGGGCAGAACTAAATCCCAAGCAAAAGCCAGTGGTTTTTGTGAAGCGATTGAACGTTATTCGGGATTGTTTCAAGGAGATGAACCAAGAAAGCTACATACATATAATCAGTTAGGCAATACTGGGATTCATCCTGAAAGCTGTTTGCAATTTAGTCACCATCAATATCAAAATCGGGAAATTCTGAATCAAAAATATGCAGGAGTAGATTTTATTCCCCAACCTTTTCAGGAAGACAAAGCAATTGAATGGACTCCTATATGGTCATTAACAGAGCAAACTGTTAAATATATGAGTACGGCTCTTTGTTATTACAAGTATCCTCTTCCCCAAAATCATTTGTTTGGGTTTGCCACTTCTAATGGTAATGCTGCGGGTAATGCCGTAGAAGAAGCTATCCTTCAAGGTTTTATGGAATTAGTAGAACGAGATAGTGTTGCACTATGGTGGTACAATCGCTTGCAACGTCCTGCTGTAGATTTAGAGAGTTTTCAAGACCCCTATTTACAAGAGTTACAAACCTATTATCACCAGCGAGGACGAGAATTTTGGGTACTAGATTTAACCAGTGATTTAACTGTTCCTGTCTTTGCTGCTATTTCTCGTTGCATTCAGGGAAAAGAATTAATTGTGGCTGGTTATGGAGCGCATTTAGACCCCAAAATTGCCCTAATGCGTGCTGTCACCGAAATGAACCAATTTTTATCACGGGTGGAAATGCAATATCCCCATCGTTTAGAAGCAGGATTGCATCAATGGTTAACTTATGCCAATTTAGCAAATCAACCTTATCTTGCTCCTAATACTCAAACTACGCCTAAAGTTTATCAAGATTATCCCCAATGGTGGAGCGACGATCTAAAACAAGATGTGTTAAACTGTGTTGCGATCGCAAAAAAGCAAAATTTAGAAAGTCTAGTACTCAATCAAACTCGCCCCGACATCGGATTAAACGTAGTCAAAGTCATAGTTCCTGGCTTGAGACACTTCTTACCCCGCCTTGCCCCTGGCAGACTTTACAATGTGCCAGTCAAAATGGGTTGGCTAACTACACCTTTAACAGAAAACCAAATGAACCCCATTGCCATGCCTTTTTAATATTTATTGTTAGTTGTTAGTCCTAAAGGATTCCTAAAGGATACACCTTCGGATATGGTTAGTAGTTAGTGGTTAATTTCTAGTGATAAATGTTAAATGTTAAATGTTAAATACTTTTATTCTTTCTCTTAATCCTAAAGTTAGTTACTTACCAGAAAATGACAAGATTGTCTTACAATTTCGTGATCGCAAATTAACCTTTAAACAACCTACAATTGGCTTCAGACTAGCATTAAATAGTTTAAAAGTTGGGAAAGGAGTTACTAAAAAAGAACTTATTAATCTTGTACAACAAGAAGATGGTATATGCGGACTATTTACTTTTAATTCCTATCTCCAAAAACTAATTAGTCTCGGTTGGATTTATCATAGTATAGATAGTTTAACTACTGCTATACCTCTAGCTGAAGATTATGAGTTTTTAATGCCTACTATTGATTGGCAAAAAACATCTTTTACCTTGTCTCGGTTTGCCTATCTCCATCAAGTAAATGGGCAAATGATCTTAGAATCTCCTTTATCTAAAGCCCAAGTTTTATTACATAGTGGGCATAGTTTAGCTATTATTGCTAAGTTGGCACAACCTCAAACGTACACAAGTCTATTGCAAGAATTTTCCACATTAAACGAAGCAAAAATTAAACTATTTCTTAACTTACTAGTTGCTACTCAGACGGTGAATGATAGTTCTGAATCCCAATTAGAAGACACTTTAGCTCAGTGGGATTTTCACGATTTGCTCTTTCATAGCCGTAGTCGTAAAGGAAGACATAATCAACCAACAGGAGCAACTTATCGTTTTCAAGGAAAAATTCAACCTTTACCTGCGGTAAAGTCATCAATTTCATCAAAGATAATTAAACTCTATCAACCAAATATTAAAAGGCTTAAAACCAAAGATATTAGTTTAACAGAAGCTTTAGAAACTAGACGTTCAATCAGAAATTATGCTCAAATTCCTATCAATGCTAAGGAAATAGGGGAATTTCTCTATCGTACTGCCAGAGTCAAACAGATAATCAAATCAAAACAAGGCGAATATACCAGTCGTCCCTATCCTTCTGGTGGCGGACTGTATGAATTAGAATTGTATCCCCTGATTCATAATTGCCAAGGCATTAACTCAGGATTTTATCATTACGATCCTCTAGCTCATCAATTGTGTCTGCTTTCAGAATTAAATCAAGACACTGAAAAAATGTTAAAAGATGCTTGGCTTGCTAGTGGAAAACACAATCAACCTCAAATTTTAATTAGTATTGCAGCTAGATTTACTAGACTTTCTTGGAAATATGAATCAATTGCCTACTCTCTCATACTCAAGCACGTAGGTGTTTTATATCAAACTATGTATTTAGTCGCCACTGCTATGAATTTAGCTCCCTGTGCTTTGGGTTCGGGTAATGCGGATCTTTTTACCAAAGTAGCAGCAACTAATTATTATGCAGAGTCTTCTGTTGGAGAATTTATACTGGGAAGTAATCCTATAGTGAAATAAAAACCAAGGATTGATTATTGCCAAAAGAGATAATTAAAAAATAAAAATTGGGAAAATTAAATCTAGATAGATAATTATTTTTTCCTAATTAATGACCCTATATAAAAACAAATATCGTATAGAATCTGCACGCTGTCCACAGTGGGACTATACCTCCAACGGACATTATTTTGTCACAATTTGTACTCATAACCGCCAACACTTTTTTTGTAATGTGATTGTAGGAAAAATGCAATTATCAGATATAGGCGTAATTGTTGCCCAGGAATGGCAAAAAACCCCCCACATTCGCCCTAACGTTCAATTAGATGAATGGGTGGTGATGCCCAATCATTTCCACGGAATTATCATTATCAATAATCCCGAAGAGACGTTCCGTCGGAACGTCTCTAATACCAAAAATGAAACCACCCAACCAGAAACCAATAATAAATCACGATTAAAACCAAATTCCTTAGGTTCAATTATCGGTCAATTCAAATCTGTCTGCACCAAACAAATTAGAAAAATAGGATTTACAGATTTTTGCTGGCAAACTAGATTTCACGACCATATTATTAGAGACGAAAAATCATTACAAAGAGTTCGCCAATATATTATCAATAACCCTGCTAAATGGGAATTAGATAGAAATAATCGCACGAATATTAGAGATGTTCCCATGAAAAGTCTCTAATATCAAATCACTCTAAATATGCTGTACATCAATCTCCGTGTCTCGGTGTCTCCGTGTCTCGCCATCAATCATCTGTAGCAAACTTAAAGGGAAATGATATAATACTCTAATAAAATGAAAAGTTTACCATTTTCCTTTTGGTGTCATTTTGATAGTTGCATTAAATGATGGACCTAAAAGAACAGCAGGAGTGCAAGCACCACCAGCAACGCTTTCTAATTCTTCTTCACTAAGTTCATCGCTAGTATCATTATTTTGAAATTCATTTTGGCGTTTTTCAATTTCTGATGCTAGTTCTTCTGGTGTAAAGTCATAGCCATATTTAGCAGCTAATTCCGTAGCAGCTTGGCAGTCATTTTCTGCTTCCATCACCTGAGCTAATTCCGCTTGCAGTTGTTGGTCTTCGCCAACTTTAGTTAAAAATTGATTGACTGCTTCGATAGTCATGTGGAAAATCTCCTAAAAGTTGTAATTCAATGTTTAAAAAACTTACTTTGAACAAGAGAATGTGGAAAAATTTAGTTACTTTTGCCCTAAAAACTCTAAATTTAAGTAATTAAGGCAGTTTAGTAGCCAAAAATTCCACTTCTCTTATCGTTTTATTTGGCAGTTGATTGAGCGAAGATAACTATAGAGTTACCACTTACCTCTTTTAATACCAGCAGCAACAGAAACGCTTACTGCACCAATAACAGCAGGAGTGCAAGCACCACCAGCAACTGCTTCTAATTCTTCTTCACTGAGTTCATTCTCACTTTGCTTACTTTGAAATTCACTCTGGCGATTTTGAATTTCTGACCACAATTCATCGGGAGTAAAGTCATAGCCATATTTAGCAGCTAATTCCGTAGCAGCTTGACGGTCATTTTCCGCTTCCATCGCCTGAGCCAATTCCCCTTGAAGTTGTTGGTCTTCGCTAACTTTAGTTAAAAACTGATTGACGGCTTCGATAGTCATGTCGAAAATCTCCTAAAAATTGTAATTCAATGTTTAAAGAACTTGGTTTGAACAAGAGAATGTCGAAAAATTTAGCAATTATATGGTTAATTCTGCTCTCAAACTATCCCTCTAAAAAAAATCAAAACTTTTTGGGGATGATTCCTTAAGTCCCATGTATTCTTCTTCAAAGGATAGGCTTTAAACCAACAAATTTGATCAATTGAGGCAACTTAACCTAAAAAAATTCGACTTCTCTTGTAGTTTTATTTGGCAGTTGATTGAGCTAAGGTAACTCTAGAGTTACCATTTACCTCTTTGAATACCAGCAGCAATAGTAGTACCTGCTGCACCAATACCAGCAACAGCAATAGGAGTACAAGCACCACCAGCAACGGCTTCTAATTCTTCTTCACTTAATTCGTTGCTATTTTGCATAGATTGAAATTCACTCTGGCGATTTTGGATTTCTAAACTTAGTTCATCGGGAGTAAAGTTATAGCCATGTTTAGCAGCTAATTCCGTAGCAGCTTGGCAGTCATTTTCTGCTTCCATCGCTTGAGCTAATTCCGCTTGAAGTTGTTGGTCTTCGCCAACTTTAGTTAAAAATTGATTGACGGCTTCGATAGTCATGTGGAAAATCTCCTGGTTTTTATTGTGGTTAATGGATATTCTATAGCAAGGATTTATTTTTAAAATTGCCTTGTTCTCTAGACAATTTAAAGATTAAAATATTCCCATTTCAAATACAATGAATAATTCTCATTTAAGACTAAAGTTTTTTTATTTATAGCTGTAAAAATACATGACAAGTTTAAATAGTATTGCTTAAAAAAGTCATAGTTTTTAATTGCTATAACTCCTGGATTTTAGAAATGATTTGGCTTTGGTCTATTTTTCGGTTTTTAGCTTAAACTCCTTATCCAAAAAAAATGTAACTTCAACCGTTAATTGTTAATTGAATTACATAATTACGATCTTTATAATATTGGCAATTATGCCAAATTTATAGATAAAAATGCATCAATAGCTTAGTACAATTAATAGGGGCTTTAAAAGTATCTATTAAGGAATTTAAAATTAAATTGTACTGAGATTAATTGGTGATTTGCTTTGATTAAAAATCTCATTCAGTTGCAAGAAAAGTGGAAAATAACAGTATCAAACCCTCTGCCTCTAATTCGAGAGTTTTAGGCGACCCCAATCAGAATAATGTAAGAACTATTAAAGTTTTAATTGTTGATGCTCAAAATTCTGGTTGCCAAAATCTAAAAGCTTTACTGGATACAGAAGTAAGTATAGAGGTAGTGGGGACAACGACCAATGGTGCATCTGGGATTAATCTCATTGAATCTTTACAGCCAGATGTAGTTTTGTTAGACGGGGAAATTCCTGTAATAGATGGGTTTGAAATCATTGAAATTATAGTAGCAAGATTTCCTGGTTGTAAAATCTTAGTTTTGAGTGATTCTGATAGTCCAGATAAGATTAATCGAGTTTTAAAAGCTGGAGCAAGAGGCTACTTACTCAAAAGTACTCCAATAGAAGATATTGTTAACGGGATTCGTTCTGCTAGTAAAGACTACTTTCAACTTAGTCCTGGACTATTTACTAAAATTTTCCACCGTAAATTAGATCCAGAATATCAACAGCTTGGGGAATCGTCAGAACCGACAAAAGCAAAAAATACCGTTGCTTCCCAGGAAGATACCAAACTATTTCGCGAAAAATCTTTAGAGCGATTATCTTCTCCTGAAAGATTAGATCAATTGATGCGGGTAGTTAATCCTAAAAGTTGGATTCCTTTAGCAACATTGGGATTATTGGGGGTTACTGCTATCACCTGGAGTATTTTCGGAAGAATTCCTGTAACGGTGAAAGGTGTGGGGGTTTTAGTTTATCCCAGTACGGTTGTGCCTTTGCAGTCCCAAAGTTCGGGACAATTGATGGAGGTAAAAGTTAAAAACGGCGATTTAGTTGAAAAAGGAGACATTATTGCTATCATCGATCAAAGCGATCGCGAAAAACAGCTACAATTAACTCAAGCTAAACTAGCCCAACTCAAAACGCAAAACTTAGAGGCTAAATCTGTTCAAGCCCAACGCCAACAAGAGGATTTACGCTCAATTCTAGAGCAACGTCAAAGTTTAGAGCAAAGGCTTAAGATTGTCCAAGATTTAACTCCTACCCTCAAAGAAAAGGGTCTAGTTGCAATCAATCGTCAAAGAGAAACTTTAGCCAAACGTCGGCGCACCTTACAAGAACTTAATCCGATATTTCAGCAAAGGTTAGATAAACGCCGAATACTATTTCAAGAAGGAGCAATATCTGAAGATACTTTACTTCAAGCTCGACAAGAGTTTTTAAATAATATTTCTGGTCTAGATCAAGTTGAATCAGAATTAAAGCAACTTGATGTTAAAGAAGCAGATGGACTGCAACAGTACTTATCTAATCTCAATGAAATTAAAAATATTAAGGCACAACTTCAAGAGCTAAATAGTAAACAAGCTAACTTAACTCAACAAGACTTGGCTAATAGTACTAACCGCGCCAAAGAAATACAAGAAGTAGAGCGAGAAATTGCTCAACTACAACAACAAATTAAGACGGAAAGTCAGATTGTAAGTCAATATTCGGGGCGCATTCTGGAAATGACCGTTAACCCAGGAGAGGTGATTCAAGCAGGAAATCGTATTGCCAGTATTGATAGGAATAATGAAGGAGGTCAATTAACTAGTATTACTTATTTCCCTGTGCAGGAAGGTAAGAAGATTGAGTCGGGGATGGAAATTCAAATTACACCGAAAACTGTTAAAAGGGAAAGATTTGGTGGAATTATTGGAGATATCAAAGATATATCACCTTTTCCTGTTACTACTGAAGCAGCCTCGAAAGTAGTAGGTAATTCCCAAATCATCAGAGGTTTAGTACCCGAAAACCAACCTGTGGTCATCCAAGTATCTGCTACTTTGCAGAGTGATGACACAACTTTTAGCAACTATAAATGGTCTTCTTCTACTGGTCCTCAATTAAAACTTTCGGCAGGAACAACTACTTCCGCCAGAGTCAAAGTAGAAGAAAGAGCTCCTATTACTTTTGTTTTACCAATTTTGAGGTCTGTCAGTGGTATCTACTAATTTTTCTTTGCCCCAAATTTCCAATTTTTGGCAATCTTTACTAAAGGTTTTGCCTCAACCCAGTCCCAGAGTCAAAACTCCGACTATTTTACAGATGGAGGCTGTAGAATGTGGTGCAGCAGCCTTAGGAATCATTTTAAGTTATTACGGTCGGATCGTTCCTTTAGCAGAATTACGACAAGAATGCGGAGTTTCTCGTGATGGTAGTAAGGCTTCTAATGTACTAAAAGCAGCTAGAAGATATGGACTAGAAGCTAAAGGATTGAAAAAAGAACTTCCTCAACTGCTACAGCTTAAATCACCTTTTATTATCTTTTGGCAATTTAATCATTTTTTGGTAGTCGAAGGATTTAGCGACAAAAAAGTCTATCTCAACGATCCTGCTAGTGGTCCTAGAACCTTATCTTGGCAAGAATTTGATGAAGGATATACAGGAGTCGTTTTATTATTACGACCAAGTGGGGAATTTACTAAAGGTGGGAGTAAACCTAATGCTTTATTAGCTTTGCGATCGCGTTTACAAACTGTCATCGGCGCGTTACTATATTGTACCTTGGCAGGTTTTTTGCTCACTTTAGTTAAGTTACTGATTCCCGTCTTTAGTCAAATATTTGTCGATGAAATTTTAGTCCAACAGCGCACAGACTGGCTGCGTCCTTTACTGTTAGCGATGGCAATTACTGCTGTTTTTCAAGGTGTTTTAACTTTACTACAATTACGCTACTTAAGACGCTTACAAATTAAGTTAGCAGTGGGAATGTCGGGGCATTTTCTCTGGCATATTCTGCGTTTACCCATGAGTTTTTATGCTCAAAGATTTGCTGGAGAAATCAGCGATCGCACTCGCTTGAATAACGAAGTAGCAGAAGCTTTATCAGGAAAGTTAGCAACTACAGTGATTGATGCCATCATGGTCGTCTTTTTTGCCATAGTAATGCTTCAATATGATGAAATACTGACGATTATGGTAGTTGGCTTTGCTGCGATTAACCTGCTTACCCTGCGTTGGATTTATCGGCAAAGAGTGGATGCTAATCAACGACTGATGCAAGAATATGGTAAAGCTGCGGGGGTTTCCATTGCAGGACTTCAATATATAGAAACTCTAAAAGCATCAGGAGTAGAATCAGACTTTTTCTCCAAATGGTCTGGTTACTATACCAAAGCCATTAACTCTCAACAAGAATTAGGAATTGCCAATCAATTTCTTTCTGGACTACCTGTATTATTAACTTCCCTTTCCTCCGCTTTACTTTTGGTTGTAGGTGGTTGGCGCGTTATGAATGGATACCTCAGTATTGGTATGCTGGTTGCTTTTCAAGCTATTGTTCAGAGTTTTCAAGACCCAGTGAATAATTTAGTGGACTTTGCGGGAACTCTCCAAGAACTAGAAGGTAATATTATTCGTTTGGATGACGTACTCAAAAATCCCCCTGACTCCAATGTAGATAATCAAGCACAACTATCACCTAATCAGCCAACAGAAACGGGATTAGCTCGTTTAAAAGGATATATCGAAATCAAAAATCTGACTTTTGGTTATAGCCATCTCGATTCACCCTTAATTGAAAACTTTTCCCTCTCAGTCACCCCAGGACAAAGAATTGCTTTAGTTGGGGGTAGTGGCTCTGGTAAATCAACTATTGCCAAATTAGTTGCAGGACTATATCAACCCTGGTCAGGAGAAATTCTCTTTGATGGACAAGGGAGAACCGAAATTTCGCCCCAAATTTTAACTAGTTCTATTGCAATGGTAGAACAAGATATTTTTCTATTTCGAGGCACAGTTAGAGATAACTTAGCTCTTTGGGATGCCACTGTACCCAATAAAAACTTAAGAGAAGCTTGCCGAGACGCTGCCATAGATGATGTAGTGAACTCCTTATCTGGGGCTTATAACTGCGAATTAAAAGAAGGTGGTGGCAATTTGAGTGGTGGTCAAAGACAAAGATTAGAAATTGCTCGCGCCTTAGTGAACAACCCTTCCATTCTAGTTATGGATGAAGCCACCAGTGCTTTAGATACAGAAACCGAAAAAATTATTGACGGAAATCTGCGTCGTCGTGGTTGTACCTGTCTTATCGTAGCTCATCGTCTAAGTACAATTCGCGATTGTGATGAAATTATTGTTTTAGAAAGAGGCAAAGTAGTTCAAAGAGGCACTCATGAGGAGTTATGGCAACAAGAAGGAGTTTATGCCCAACTTATTAAGAGTGAAGAAAGTTAGGGAGACAAGGGGACAAGGGGACTGGGGGACTGGGAGACAAGGGAGTCCTAAAGGATACACCTGCGGATAACAAGGGAGACAAGGGGACTGGGAGAAGTGGGGAAGTGACCAATGACTAACAACTAACCACTAACAACTAACCACTAACAACTAACCACTAACTATCAGGTATTTAATATGGTTAATTTAATAAATCAAAATCAATTACCAGGAGAACTTAATTCTTTGAAAGGTAATGAAACAATCCTCTTAAACGATCCAGAAACAGTATGGTTTATTGAGTCTGGCTCTGTATCTCTATTTGCTGTAACGGTTAAAGACGGAGTAATTGAAGGTAATCGCCGTTATTTGTTTAGTTGTGAAGCGGGAGAGGCTCTGTTTGGTACTTTTCCCAATTATGGTGTGAAAGACTGTCACATCTTGGCAGTTTCGATGATGCCTACCACCCTAGTTAAAATAAGTAGGGAATCTTGGCAAGAATTGGTAGCTGAAAAAGACCCTAGAATTGTAACTTTAGTTGAGGAATGGTTAAAAAATTTCAATACCATTCTGTTTGATGCTGTTGTTCCTAGTATTCAGATTAAAGCCAGGGAAAATGAACATTTTTCCTTGATTCCAGGTCAAACTTTACAACCCAAATCAGAGCATCTGGTGTGGCTGCGAGTAGAAGAGGGGGTGATACGGTTACTGGGAATTAAAGAACTTATTATTACTGAGCAAGTTAAGATTTTACCTATTCCCCAAGATATCTGGATTGAGGCAAGTGCTGATACTCAAATAACTACGGTAACTACTAATTCTCTAACTGATGCTCATGAATTACTAACAGGAATAGCTTTATTTCAACGATATTTTCTCTTTTGCCAGCAACAACAAGCCCAACAAGAGCAAAATCAAGAATTACAGCGATTTAATGCCCTAAAGCAACTCAATCAACAAGTAACCGCAGAAGCTTTAGGAGAGTTAGCTTCGCCCCTATTATCTAAAACAACTGACTTTTTAGGAGAAGGTACACCTATATTAGTAGCTGCTGGTGCAGTAGGAAAAGCATTAGGTATCAAAATTGCGCCTCCTGCTCCTTCCGAAGACCCCAAAAGACTAGAAGAACCGTTACAGGGAATTGCTAGAGCTTCCCGTGTCAGGATTAGACAAGTTATATTACGGGATAATTGGTGGCAACAAGATGGTGAGCCTCTAATTGCCTATCTCCAATCTTCAGGAGAATCTCAACCAGTGGCATTGCTTCCTAAAGGTTCGGGTAATTATGAACTTTACAATCCCCTAACTCATACCCGTAGTGCGGTAAATCAGGATAATGCGGAGACTTTAGAGCCAGTGGCATATATGTTTTATCGCTCTTTTGCTGATAAAGCTCTTTCTGTATTGGATATAGTAAAGTTTGCTCTCAGAGGTAGGTTAAAAGATATCGTAGTGATCGTTTTGACCAGTATTGCCATTACCTTACTGGGAATGTTGATTCCCCAAGCTACAGCCATTATGATCGATCATGCCATTCCTGACAGCGATCGCTTTACATTAATTCAAATTGGTTTGGGGTTAGTACTTGGTGCTTTTGCCACAGCCTTCTTTAGATTAGCTCAAGGATTTTCCCTACTGAGAATCGAAACTACTTCTGATGCTTTTACTCAGTCTGCTATGTGGGATCGGCTGCTGAATCTTCCAGTAGCTTTTTTTCGTCAATATACCACAGGGGATTTATTATCTAGAACCAACTCTGTCAGTCAAATCCGCCGACAACTAGGCAGTACTATCTTAGTCAAATTAGTTACCAGTGTTTTTGCTTTGCTGAATTTAGCTTTGCTCTTTTACTACAGTGCTTCCCTATCTTTTATTGCCGTTGGTGCAGCAGTAGTTATTATCATTGTCACTGTGTTATCAGGAGTAATTTTGGTACGGAAAGTCCATCCTTTATTAGAAATCGAAGGTAATATTTTTGGGGAAATAGTCCAGTTAATTAACGGTATTTCTAAACTACGAGTTGCGGGTGCAGAAACCAGAGCCTTTGCTTTCTGGAGTAAGAGCTATAGTAAGCAAATTAAACTAGAACTCAGTACCCAATTAATTGAAGATATTGTCGCTGTATTTAACACGGTAATGCCGATTTTAACTTCAGGAATTCTTTTCTGGTTTACAGTCCGCTTACTGAATAAAGCCGAAATGAGTGGTAGTGTAGGTTTAACTGTGGGAACTTTTTTAGCCTTTAATAGTGCCTTTGGTACTTTTATTGGTGGCTCAACCGAAGTCAGTAATATAGTGACTGATATTTTACAAGTTGTGCCTCAGTGGAAGAGAGCCAAACCTATTGTCAAAACTTTACCTGAAGTAGAACAAACTAAAGCCGATCCAGGTAAACTCATTGGCAGAATCAATTTTGAGCGAGTATCCTTTCGCTACCGCCCCGATATTCCCCTAACATTAGATAATGTCACCATTAATGCCGAACCTGGAGAATTTATTGCCTTAGTGGGTGGTTCTGGTAGTGGTAAATCAACTATTTTTCGCCTCTTACTAGGTTTTGAAACCCCCGAAGATGGGAGTATTTACTACGATGGACAAGATTTATCGGGACTAGATGTTAGTGCAGTACGCCGACAATTGGGGGTGGTGTTACAAAATGGTGCAATTATGTCTGGTTCAATTTTTGATAACCTGGCTGGTGGAGCAAGGATTACTCTAGAGGAAGCTTGGGAAGCATCTCGTATGGCGGGATTTGATCGGGATATTGAAACTATGCCCATGAAAATGCACACTGTAATTAGTGAAGGAGGCGGTAATCTTTCTGGAGGACAAAGACAAAGATTATTAATTGCTAAAGCTTTAGTCTTAAAACCCCGCATTCTCCTATTTGATGAAGCTACCAGTGCCTTAGATAATCGCACCCAAGCTATTGTCAGTGAAAATTTAGACAAGTTACAAGTTACCAGAATTGTAATCGCTCATCGACTCAGTACTATCCGTAATGCAGATCGGATCTATGTTTTAGACGCAGGAAGAATCGTACAACAAGGCAGTTTTTCTGATTTAGCGGAGCAAGAAGGTTTATTTGCTAATTTAATCGCTAGACAAATGCCATCTTAATTTTAAGTCGAAACTCGAACCCCCAACTTGTTATACGAAATCTGATTGTCATAAAAGAGGGATTAGAGGCAAGTTGGGGTAATTTATAACAGAAAACTTTTTCATGCCAACCTTAATTACTCGTAAATTTTAACAATGGGTTTTTGGCTAATATTAGATAAACCAATAGATTGTAAAATCTTGAACCAATCTTGTTGCAGATTAAAATCAGATGAATTGGCTTGGAGTAATTGACCTAAAATTGTAACAGTTTCGTACCAGATATTTTGTTCAAAATAAGTCCAGTATGGCTCCGATTTCGCGTTGCTTACTTTCCTCTCCTGTTCGGGAGTCAAAGCTATTCTTTGAATCCAAGAATCAACATAATAATATGCTGCTTCTGGCTGTGCTTCTCCGCAATAAATTTTAAAATACCAGTGATATTTTTGACCTATTTCTAAAGAATATTCTGGCTTTGTCGGAAGATTAATCCCAATTATTCCTTCTGTTTTTGGTAGTGTCAAAGACTGTCGATAAATATCTTTTCCTGCTTCATTTTGAAAGACAAATTCGCCAATAGAGTAATTATTCAATGATTGGGGAATATAAATCCAGACTGTCGGATATTCTGATACTGTTGAAGCTAAAAAGGAGACAAAGTTTTGCCCTATTTGTTTGGAAGTGTCTTGACCAGGTACTAAAGCAGTTAAAGGTAGATTACTGACTGGACATTGATTGCGACTAGTTCCCCCGCGACGACGACCTACTGGAATGCCATTATTTGGTAGAGGAGGGGGTTGAACTGGGGAATCTTGGGCGTTATCTGATGTTTCTTTAGCGATCTCTCTAGAGTCATCAGATGAAACAATGAACTCTGATAATGCTGGTTGGATCGAACTGATGATAGTAATAATTCCGAACAGAGTGATACAACCGATATTAGACTTGAGCAAGACTGACCCTATATTAGTCATAATTGGAATTGTTAAAAGTGACTCTTATAATAAGGTTTTTTTTAACTATAAATGATATTGTCACTGAGGCAGTCAATAATGCTAAAGCTGGAGGAACTAGAGGTATCCAGCCAGAGATTTTAAAGATAGCAAAAGAAATGTTAAATAATAGAAAATATGCTACTACAATAGCGATCGCTAAATGCCAAGGACGAGTAAAATACCAAGCTATAATACATCCTAATAAAGACCAAATCCACAACCAAAGTGCTTCTAGCCAAGTGTCCCACCACCAAATCAAGGGTCTGTCATCAAGAACAGCACCGATGATTTGAGAAATAGCATGAGCTTGAACCATTAGACCTGGTGTTTTTTGATAAACGTAGGAAGCTTGATTCTCGTTGGGAGTACTCCAGTAGTCGGATACGCTAGATGCAATCACTCCAATAATTACGATTCGATCTTTAACTGATTCTATTAAATCAGGAGCAATCCCATCTTCTAAAATTTTTCTTAATGGTATTTGTTGGGCAATATCTCTCGCGGAACGTAAAGAACGATAATTAAGTAATACTTGATAACCTGAGGTATCGATATTTTGATAGCCACTGATGTGGGGTTTCAATCGACGAAAAACTACATCGCCGATTTTTAGTTGTCCTTCGCTGGTAACTGTTGATTGGATATTTTCTGTATGTAGATAATGAAGTGCGACTTGTAAACTTAAAGCATATTTGGCAGCACAGGAGGAAGTTATAGGGGGATTCAAATGCAAAAGATGGCGACGCACAACTTCTTGAGGATCGGCAACTAAATCGCTAAAACCGATACGGGATTTAGGTACTTCGGGAGGAGGGGGAATTCCATCTAAGTCTCCGTCTTCTGGTGCAGGAACTTTACAGGGAGCAAAAAAACGCTGATCGGAACTTATACGATTGGCTAATTCAGGATAATCAGAATCTACTCCAAAATCACGATATATATCGAGTGCGATGGTTCGTGGTTCGTATGGTTCTAGTTTTTCTAGCAGTTGTAATAAAGCTCCATCTGATAGCGACCAGCGCATATTCATCTGTTGTTGATGTTGATATTGAATATCAGCTTCATCAATCGTAATGAGCAACAGACGAGGATCTGGCTGTTCTATGGGTCTCAACTGCATCAAATAATCATAGGCTTTTAATTCTGATGGTTGTAGTATCCCGATATATCTTATACCCATAACTACAAATGCGATCGCGATACTAATACCCAATATTTTAGTTAGATTCAACCAAGTATGGGCTAGACTACCAGAAAATCGGGTGATTCTCTCACAGAAGGCTAGTTTTTTTCCACCACTACATTCAGCAATAGCTTTTTGCTGTTCCTGATACTCTATTTGTAGTTGCTCAATTGATAAGTGGGGGTTTGCCAATCTTTGTTGAGGCAATGGTTTCATTAATTCGTCAATTAAATCTCCCAGACTAGTAGATATGTAGGGTGCTTGATTGCGCCAAATTAATTCTTCGTTCTCTGGATTGATTGGTAAGTTATCTGGGTGTATGCCAGTTAGTAAATGAACTAGGGTACGTCCTAAAGCAAAATAGTCAGACTGATATACCGCTTGTCCTTCAAGTTGTTCTGGTGCAGTATAACCAGAAGTATAGACTCTGGTAAGATTACCTTCTTGTAGCTTTCCTACATAAGTTTGAGTAACGTTTCTAGCTGTACCAAAGTCAATTAAAATCAGTTTGCCATCAGGACGCAACATAATATTCCCTGGTTTAATGTCCCGATGCAAAATTTGTTTATTGTGAAGTTGTTTTAAGATTTGATTTAATTGCAATAACCAATCTACAGCTAGTTCTTCAGATAGTGTTCCATGTTGCTCTAACCACTGCTCTAAATTTTGTCCAGGGATTTTTTCCATTACCAAACAGTATAAATCTTTGTTACTCTCAGGCAAGGAAAACTTGAAACAGGTATCAACTAGAGGCACTTCTAGCTCTTGTAACTTTTGCAGTATAGTTACTTCTTGCTTAAATAATTCTATTAAACGACGGCGATCGCTAGTTAAAACTTTCAGAACTTTAGTTGTACCCAGATTATCTATCTCAAATATTTCAGTATAGTGATTTTGATTTAGTTCTCTTAAAGGTTTTACGATTCGATAACGTTCATTAATAATCAGACTAGAACCACAACTTTGACAAACTTCATACTCATCAGGATTGGAACGATTAAGACACCAAGGGTTAATACAGTAGCTCATATTGGTTTCAATTCTTGGTTGGGCAATATAACGTCAGTTTGGAATTCGGAAACTTAACTGTTGAGATTGCAACTCTAATAGCAGATGTTCGAGATTGTATTTGGCATAGCCCACTGCTAGGGAAGTTTTACCTTCTAGGAAAGAGAGAATTTTACTTAGCTGCTGTTCAATAAGATTTTCGTCTTTAAAGATTATACATAGTTGATTAATAATTGGTTTGAGGAGTAAATGATGAGATACTGTTTCCCGTTCTTGGGCTTTGACCAAAGCAATAGTTCTTAATAAGTTAATTTTGTTAATGTTTTGACTCTTACTGACTTCTTGAATCTCTTGGGTGACTCGATCCCTAATTCGGTTCAGTACATATTGAGTAACTACGGGTTGTTGAAGGGAAAATAAAATTTCCTCTGCTACTGCATTCCGCTCAATAAGCGATCGCCTTAATAAAGATTCTATAGCTTCAATTAAACTAGCGGGAGTTATGGGTGCAAGTAAATTTGAACGTAAACCAGAGAAAGAAACAGGTTCACTCTCAATAGCCAACCAGTAGAGAATTTCTTGCTCTGTTACAGAGATAGATTCAAACTGTTCATCCAAAATATCATTGAGTTCGCCAAAAATAATTGTCTCTTGTCGTAAAAAAGAAGCTACTTTCCCGCCAAAAATCTCTTTAATAGTACTAGCAACAATATTTAAAGCTAAGGGATTACCTCGATAGATAGCAATCAAATTTGACCATTTCCCTTCATCTGATAATTGTTTTGCTTGTAAGATTTTTTTTGCTGCTTCCCCTAAACCCTTAAGGGATAAAGAGCGTACTGGGGAAGTTTCCCCTTCCATGAGTGCAATCTCTTTGGGTTTTTCACGAGAGATTAAAATTAAACAGCTTTGATGCAATTCTTGTCCTAATCTCACCAATAGCTTGCCATAATCTTGATATTCTTCACGATAGCTACCCGCTAAACTACCACTTTGTAGAATTGCTGTGGCTGTATCCAAAATAATTAAGCATTTTTTATGACGTAAGTGAACTATCAAACTTGATATCTGTTCATCCAAGTCTTGTAAGTCACGGTAATTTTCTGGAGCGAGAAATCCCATTAAGTCTTTGATTAATTGTTTCAGGGTGGGAGTTTGGTTTAGATTGCGCCAAATTAAGCAATCAAACTTGTCTTGTACTTGTTGAGCACAGCGTACAGCTAAGGCAGTTTTTCCGATTCCTCCCATCCCAGTAATAGCAATTAATCGACAATTATCTTGTGTCAGCCACTGCTTTAATCGATCAAGTTCTACAGTGCGTCCATAAAAAACATTAATTTCTGGTGCTTGATTCCAATCTTGTCGCGGGTTGACTCCTACATGCTCCAGGTTATTAATATTAATTTGTTGACCTAGTCTGAGAAGACTCTGCTGTCTTGTGGTGGAATAAATTGAACTATTTTGCGACGATTGAGGTTGAGAAAGGGTTTCTAAAGATAAATTTTGCCATTTACTCTCAATTACCACTCTAAAGTTCGTTTTACTAATATTTTCTTCTAAAATATCCGATAGCAATTTCCAGAGTCTTGGTGCAGCAGCTTGTTTAATGTAGGTAATACTGTACTGACAAGTATCTGCTATTTGTTCATAGGTTTTTGCTTCCCATGCTCCTCGTAGCACTATTTTCTCTACATCTTTCAAATGACGACCTGACTTAACAAACAATCTTTGATCTATGGCTTGTACGATTTCTTCTGAATTGAGGCTCATTTCAGGACGGGAGGAATAACTTAATTATGTTTTTATGTTAACTTATCGAGTTCTTTTCCACAATAATATTAAGATTAACTTAATTAACTTTTTGAGTTAACCTAGTTAACAAGTTAACAATTTGGTTTAAATAACGAATTAGGTTGAGCGCAATTCCCCATTACTTCGTAGATTAAGTCACAACAAGAGGAAAAAATGACAAAAGTACTAGTAATCGAGCCAGAATCCAAAACCAGAACTAAGTTATTAGATTGTTTGGCGATCGCAGGAATCGAAACCATTGATGCAAATAATGGCAATATTGGTGTCGAAAAAACCCATGAATGTTTGCCCAATGTAGTTCTCTGTGATATTTCTGTTCCAGGATTAAATGGGTATGAAGTGCTAAAAACCTTGCGCCAGAATCCAAGCACCGCAATTATTCCCCTAATTTTATTAACTAACAAAACCAATCGCACAGATATTCGCAAGGCGATGGAATTAGGAGCAAACGATTGTTTAGCAAAACCCTTTACCTCAGAAGAAATCCTAGGCGCAGTCAACGCCCAAATCAAAAAACAATCATTATTAAAACAATGGTTTGCCTTAGAATTCCAAAGATATTCTCAATCATCAACCGATGAAACCAACGAAACCGATGAATTTTCTCATTTCTCTACTCTATTCTCTCCTTGTCCGCAACTCAAAAAAATCTTTGACTTCATCGAAAATCATTATCATGAATCAATCAGTCTGAGAGATGTTGCCAAACACGCTGGTTTTTCCGCAGCTTATCTAACGGAACTGGTAAAAAAACAAACAGGAGAAACTATCAATCGTTGGATCATCAGACGACGCATAACCGCAGCCAAATCCTTACTACTCAAAACCGATCAATCAGTAGAACAAATCGCCTTCCAAGTAGGCTATCGCAGTCTCAATCATTTCTTCCGTCAATTTCGAGAATATTATGGCACTAGCCCTCAAGCTTGGCGTAAAGTCAACCAAACCAAACAGTTTAAGCACCCAATCTTAAGTTACAGTTAAATCCTCACTTCTTACTCCTCACCTCTCATTCAGACTATTAAGATACTTTTTGATTAATCAGTTAATTGTAATTCTAATAAGAGAATGTGATCTTAAACTGTCTTAACTCTAGGAGAAGTAACATAACCATGAAAATCCAGTCCCTAATTTTGGCTTCTGTTTTAGCTATACCAACCACTTTAGCAGTTAATCTCGAATCAGCATCAGCTATTATTCAACGACCTATTGGTCGTTTTTATGCTCTACCCGCTAGTCCATCAGTAAGTCTTAGAGCAGAAAGTCGCATAATTGCTCAACGACCTATTGGTCGTGCTTACTCTCTACCTGTGACCCCCTCGGCATTGCCTGCTTTTGATCAAGATTCTAATGGTGATTCTATTATCGATCTTTCAATAACCCAAATTCCCCAACCTAGATTTGAATTTAGTATTTTAACGGAACAAAATGGTCAGCCAATCGTAGATTTAGATAGCAGTCCAGTTATAGGATTTTTTCCTAATGCCATCTCTTCTTTTGCTTATATTGAAGATATTGAAGAAACAAGTAGAAGACTTCAAGACGCTCAAGGAAACTTTCTTCCTAGTACTCAAGAGGAAGAGGTAATTCAACAAATTATTCCTGATGATAACCCCACTAGTTTCTTTGATGGTGATTTGAATGTTGAGTTAGTAAATAGTGCAACTGGATTTAACCTTCCAGGAATTCTTTATGAGTTTACTTTTGGAGGAGATGTAGGAGATTTTATTCAATTTTTACTGCCAACATCTTCTTTTCCTAATGACTTTGATTCTTTTCTCGCTATTAACGATATATCTTATATAGTTAATCAAACTTTACTGGGACAAGAAGGGTTGATTGAAGAGTTAAGACTTGTAGCATCTAGCTTTAGAGTAAACGCAGCAGTTAACGATACAATTTTTGCAGGCAATCAACCTGAATCTGCAATTATTTTTGCCTCAGAACCTGTCACTGAACCCAACAATATAATAGGTCTATTAACTATGGGGTTACTGGTAACAAAATTATCAAAAAAATATAAAGTCAAAAAAAAATAACCTATCGTAATTTAAGCTGATACATCAACAGAAATTATTTAATCATTAGTTAGGGTGGGTGTGACTCGCCCTACGAAGATTATCTTTTTTTAAATAAAATTGGTTAAAATTTTTACGTTCTAATTCATAAGAATTTTAATAATTATGAAAATCAAGTCATTAATTTGTACTACTGTTTTATCGATTCTTGGTATTGCAGGAATTGAAATTAAAACTGCATCGGCAATTGTTCAAATGAGGTCGAGGGATGCTCTCTCATCGAGAGCATCCCTCGACCTGTTGGTAATCGGATTTGGTATTATTATTCAAATCCCTTTTGATCTATCGTGATTTTAAAAACAGAAGTCAAAACTCTCCCTGTTGCCTTGATAGCTTGGATTATTTTATCCTTACCAAGTAAAGCTCAG
>JAAUYH010190549.1_pt1 | contig 25503 bp, 16 predicted proteins | sample 7278061 | NCBI WGS metagenome assembly JAAUYH01 (sample SAMN14350203, study PRJNA611818) | marine sediment metagenome | isolation source: surface marine sediment (0.6m) | place: French Polynesia: Moorea | collected 2018-08 | reverse complement strand
TTGGGATATCTTCTCAAGGAAAAATGGGACCCTAATTCTGACTTTGAATCATCTACTTTCGATAATGCTCAAGAGCAATCTTATAGCGATAAAAAACGCGAACAACACTTACTCAATCAATTTGTCACTAAATGTTTGCGAGACTGTTTGAGTCAGCCAATTGAAGAAAACAAGCTACCTCGCGTTTTATTTATGGCAGAAGCTCAAAATGCTAGGAGAATGCTAACTTGGTTGAGAAATCCTGACTTCCAAGCTCAGAAAATATTTGGCGAACTCAAGCTTGATGATTCAGAGAAAGAACGTTTGTGGATAGCGCGAATGAGAATAGCCACGGGCGGCGAAGTTCCATTTGCTGTAGTAAAAGATTCTTTGGGTAGTCGTACCAGTGGTATTTTTCAATGGCAAGATATTTGCCAGCAGACAGAGGATTATCGAGGAGAATCTTATAACCCTGCTCTCTATCTAAGTATTAGAAAACCACTGACTACCGAGCAAGGTATTCTACGCACATCTCAATCTCGATTAGATGACGGCGGGAAACAAGTGGGTAACGCCAACCCTTTAGAAGTAGCGATCGTTCATCATCCAGGTATTGATGGTATCGATTTGGCTAGCTTGATTCACAATCTTCGCGATCGCTGGCCGTATTTTCCCGATTATACATCTTTGCCTTTTCCCTTTCCTTTTGCTACTAGTGCCAAACAATATGCAGTTGGTGTTAAGGATAGAGTGGATTTAGATATTGAAGTAGAGTCAGAAGAGTTTGTTCAACTAACTCTTTTCTAGCAATCATAAGCAACTAGAATTACGGATACAGAAACATCATCTATTTGAAAGTAGTTATGGTGTTTCTGTAAAAACGATTTTTTTTGATGTAGATGTCAACGATTAAGTACACTTCACTGATTTCTCCAACGACATTCTCAAATCACCAACACCTAAGACCTTAACTTTTCGAGTTGATAACTTGTTGTTGTAGTGATTATTGATTTAAAACAATTTTTACTGCCTCAAACACTCTTTAGCTGCAAAATTATCTAGATTGCCCCTCATGACACTTTGGCTAGTTTTGCCCCAGAAAGTAGCGACTATTCTAGCTGACGTTCCCAAACAATACAATCTTTCTTTAAAAAAGTATTTCTGCAATTACAGAAATCAGTAATTACGCTTCTAAATAACAAGCCGAGTTTAAGAGCATTATGTTAAATTGTGTACACACAGGTACACAATTGGAGAAAAAGGCAATGCTAGAAAAAATTGGCATACGAGAATTTAGAAATAACTTAGCCAAATATATTAGTGCTACCGAACCTGTAGCTATCATGCGTCACGGTCAAACTGTTGGTTATTTTTTGCCTACTCATAAAAAACCAGAACAAGCAGAATTAGAATCTTTGAAAATAGCAGCAGAGAAGTTAGATCGCCTATTGGCAGAAAAGGGAATTACAGAGGACGAATTAGTGTCAGAATTTCGTCAACTACGTCGAGGAGATAATCAATAAAATTCATGGCAACAGAAACTAAAATTGTCCTCGATGCCAACATACTAATTCGCGCAGTACTCGGTACAAAGGTGCGAAACACCATCGAAAAGTATGCCAACTCTGCCCAATTTTTCACTCCTGACGTTTGCTTTGCCGATGCCAGAAAATATCTGCCAGCTTTGTTTGCCAAACGTAATTTACCTGCCGATGAAGCGATCGCCGTATTGTCAGAATTAACCAACTTCATCGCTGCTGTAGATGCCAATTTATACGAAATATACCAAGTAGAAGCCAAGCAGAGGATTGCCGTGCGGGATATAGATGACTGGCCCATCATGGCAGTATCACTCATGCTAAATTGTCCTGTCTGGACAGAAGATGCAGATTTTTTTGGCACGGGAGTAGCTACTTGGACCAGCGATAGAGTCCACCTTTATTTATCTAGAGGTGAGCAAGACATATCGAATGATGATGAGTAGTCTTTAAAAAAGTATTTACAGAAATACGATTTTCTTTGTTTGAGTAATTGCAGAAAATAGCCAAAGAGTGGAGGATGAATCACCGTGAAGGTTGCTTATCAGCGATTTAACCCTCTATCCTTCTGTATCCTCACAACTGTAAGATCGAACCTAATTAAAAGCCCCCTGGTCAAGCAGGAGGCATCAAACTTATAAATTGTTATAGCTATGGTATCACCTACCTCAACAGGAAGAGATGCCCAGGCGAGGGAGATGGCTGAAGTTAACAGTACATCTCAATTAGTCGCTCTCTGGCTCCATGGATTTAGTCCCGAAACAGTCCGTTCTTATGAATACGATATTCGCTGTTTTATTGGCTTTATGACAGGGAAAAAAGCTCAAAAGGTGACGTTAAACGATCTGGATTTGAGGACGGTCAAGCTCAACGATGTCCAAGCCTATATCGATTTTTTGATTCACAAAAAGTACAGTCCTGCCAGCCTCAATCGTCAATTGGCAGCAGTTAAAAGTTTATTTACTATGGGTTTTGACTGTGGCTATTTGACTTTTAACGCTCCTGCTAAAGCCAAGGGAGTCAAGCAAAAAGATAGTTTAGCCGAGCGTATTCTCAGCGAATTTGAGACGATGCAGTTACTCGCTACTGCTAAAAGTAAAGTTGTCGAATTTTCCAGTAAATCCAAAACAGGTAATTTCTCCCAGAAAGAAAAAATCGCTTTACGCAATCACTTACTCCTCGAATTTCTCTACTACACTGGGGCGAGAGTTAGCGAAGTAGCTAGGTTAACTTGGAGAGATATCAAAGCCAATCGCAACGGTTTGGGTCAGGTAACCTTATTTGGCAAAGGAGGAAAAACCCGAACCGTACTCCTATCTGAAAGTCTCTATCGCGATTTACTTGCTACCAGGACTAACAAAGACCGAGAAGCCGCAGTATTTGCTTCCCGTAAAAGTAATAAACCGCTTCAAACGAGACAGATTAGAAAAATAGTTAATGATACCGCAGCAGAAGCTGGAATTGAAGGTAGCGTTTCTCCCCATTGGCTGCGTCATTCTCACGCCAGCCACAGTCTCGATCGCGGTGCGCCACCCCAACTCGTTCAACAAACTTTGGGTCATCAATCCCTTCAAACTCTTACTCGTTACGCCCACGCTCGTCCTAGCGACAGCAGTGGTCTGTATTTGCCAAAGTGATTTATTGAGATTGACTTTGGCAAAATCATTGTGTCGAAGCAATTGTCGAAGCAATTGTCGAAGCAATTGCCGAAGCTGTAAGCCTTACTATATAAGGATGCGAAGCAAGCGAAGCAATTTGGCTACCTTTGGCTAGCTACAGAGTTTTTAAAACCGACTAATAAAATAATTACTTAAATTATTTTATTGTTTGGATACATTTTGTGCATAACTAAAAAAAGCTACAAGTTTTACTATATAAAGGTTTTGACTTCGTTATTTACTCCAATAAAGACTTGGAAACAATGTTGATATGTATTTATCCAATCAATCATTTAGATAAATAATCGGTTGGATAAATGGAGAGTGAAATCATTGTGTCGAAGCAGTTGTCGAAGCAATTGTCGAAGCTGTAAGCCTTACTATATAAGGATGCGAAGCAAGCGAAGCAATTTGGCTACCTTTGGCTAGCTACAGAGTTTTTAAAACCGTTCGCTGTGCTTTTCTTGGGAAATATTTTGTTTCTGCATTGCTTTTGATGTAGAACTATAGGAAGCTGTAACCTTTGCTGTATAAGGATGCGAAGCAGTTTGATCGATGTGATCGGAGGAATCGTTTAGCCAGTCAATTAACTGTTTTTTGTGGGAATTACTCAGTTGATTAGCTATTTTCTTTATTTGAGCTAGGGTAGGTTCAATTGCTTCGCTTGCTTCGCATTGTTGCTGTATAAGGGTTTCAGCTTCGACAATTGCTTCGCTATTTGCTTCGACAACTGCTTCGCTAAGGCTAATTCCTGTAAGATAAAATTGCCCTCTACGTTCTCTCAATTGATTTTCTCTTTGCTTTTTAATCTTGGGGAATAATTCAGCAAACCGTTGGTGAATTTGGTTGGGAGCTTTGACATTTTTGTCGCCACGTCGGGGTTGATCGTGCCAAATCTTTTTCTCTTTACCGTTACTGGCAGTAACAATCTCTAAAGTACCGTTGTTGATATACCATTCCCGTAACATCGACCATAAGTCATTGATATAAACTTTTCCTTCAGGATGTTCTTCTAAACCCACATCCTGGGCAAATGCCCAAAGATGATTGGTTTCTTTTTGAATTTCTTTTAGCGCTTTTGAGGTACAGCTATAGTCGATGCCACAAACTGCAATCTGTTTTAACTCCGAAAGCATTTTATTTAACAATGAGGGACAGACTCGTTCTTTAAGAAAATTAGGATCGTAACGAAAACGGCTGTCAGCTTCTAATTCTCCTTTAGAGGGATTGGCATTGACTTTGTAGGTTTTATTAAAACTGAGAACTGCCCAACGCGACTCAATAGCTTCCAGTCCAGCCTGAAGATCGGGAGCTTCATTGACATTAAATAAAAATATTGTCGAAAGCATCATCGATCGCTCGTCAATACCTTTGCGTTCTAAATCTAATGGTTCGCCAGTAATAGCTGCCTTGAGAGATTGAATGCTATCTAAGCTATTAAATCTGCTATTTTCACTGCTCCAGTTGATTCTAGTCCCATTAAGTTTGGACAAACAAAATTTTCTGCCATTATCGTAAGCAGCAAAGTCACTTACGGTGGCATGACTCATGCCAATTTCGCCGTAGAGAAGTCTGATTACTTCCCTTAAAGCATCTTTGCCATTATTTCCGTGTCCTTTACAGAGTAAAGCTTTGACTGTCCTTCCTCGCAAGCGACGGATAGTTTTTAGATCTAAAGAAGCTGCTACGGTTTGAATGAATAATTTTTGCTCTTCTGGCTCAAGACAACTTAAAAGGCGATCGCAATCCCTTGAGTCGGTATTAGGTTCAAAATTAAATTCGCTGACGTAGGTATAAATTACTTTTGGATTGTGGGGGACTAATTCCCAATTTACTTTTGTACCATGCCAATTAATTTTGACCGTGCCATTGAGACAGTTGATTCCAGGAGGATTGATTTCTTCTGCTGATACTTCAAAGGTTTCCAGCACCCATTTCCAAATATTTTCAACATGGGTGGTATCGGCATAGGCATATTTCCAGCCCGATCTAGTTTCTACTGGAGTGGTATTGCACCAGTGAACGATACGTCTTCTTTCTTTGATGGTGGTCGCTAGTTTGTAATGAGTGCCAACCCATTTATAAAGTTTACCTTCAAAGGAAATCCAAGGAGTATCTGAGTAAAGGGCATCTATACACATTTGCGAATAATGCTTGGTAGCTGGCGGTGGTGTTGATGGAACTTCTGGGTTTGGAAGTTCTTCTCGGCGAGATTCAATTGCTTCCCAAATCTGAGCTTTAGTTAAATTGTAGTCGTCAATCCAGTCGGCTACATCAATTCCTCCCGATTGAGGAAGGTTATGCCAGAAAGGAGAGTTGGGAAAGGCATAAAGCCATTGAGGATCGTCAAAGTTTTTAGCAATGTCTTCCATATGCTTGATTCCTGGTTTGTCCCGATCTGGACAAAGAATAATTCCCCTAGCATCTTTTAAATCGTTTGTATCTGATGCTCGCCATTTACTAGAACCACCAATATTAGTAGTTGCTGGAATGTCTAACTTCCACAACGCATCAGCACAAACTTCTCCTTCCACTATAAAAATAGTTTTTTCTTGTGCGATCGCTTTTTGGATTTCAGCATAGCGATAAACAGGAATATCTTCTCGCTTGATTCCTTTTAATCCTTTAACCCATTTTTTTCCATTCCAACGTTCTTGCCAACGTCTGGGTTTTCCTCCTTTGCCATCGTCGATCCGAATTACACGAACCAAGGGATTGCCATCTCTATCCAGATATTCCCAAATTCTTTTTTGTGCCGATTTGATAGCTTTTTTGGTTTTGTCTGCGGGAGCATAATAGTAATTTCCTTCCTTATCTTGTTTGGAAGTTATTTTCCATGTTGAGGCTGGTTCAGCGTCGCGTTTACAAACTGAAAGATTACCAACAAAATAACACCAGTCAGGTTTTCCACAGTGAGGACAGGGATTTTGTTTGGTTACGGGCTGAAAATTTTCTGCTATCATAATTCCATAATGAAAATAACGTTAAAGTTCCGCCTCTCCGTTAACAGGAAAGCAGGATTTGAATTTTGAAAGCAGTTGTCAACTTTGGTCGGTAGTCAACTGCTTTCGGAGTTTCTGTCTTTGATAAAAGAATTGTAGAACTATCTAACTAGTTATTTCAGATATGTTATAGATAGTCTTAAATTCTGTCAATTAGGACAAAAAACTTCATGTTTTGTCAATTAAAGCTATGAGATGTAATCGACATCCGACTATTTGAGAATTAGGAGTTGAGGTGGATAAATCTCAGTCATTTTCAATTTGCGCTCGGGGTCGATCGGAAAAAAAATGTATTCGTCTTTGAATTTTATAGATTTGGTCTGCCATTTTTTTGCGGTTAAGAATCTCTGTAATGTGCTTCTAAAAGCGATCGCAATTGGTCTGCCATAGTTTCTCCATCTTCTACGGCTTTTTTCTTAATCGCCCGATGTAATGATTCGGGAATATCTAGCGTCAATCGCTTGATTTTTTCGGATGCTTCTCCTGATTCAGATTTTTTCGGGTTAACAGTTTTTGAGTCTCGATCAGCGACCCATTCATCTATGTTTGCAGGTTTTTCTTGCTTAGGCTTGGCGTTAAAGCTTACTTTTTTAGCTGGCATTGTTTTATTTTCCTCCTACTTCCATCAGCTCGTCTACAAGGGCTTTTATTTCTTTGGCAGCGGTACTTTTGCTGTTGGTTTCTAAAACCGTCATTCCCGTCGCTGCTGATTCGGCAAAAACGATCCTTTGGCAAACAGAAGATTTGAGGACGGGAATCTCGTAACTACTGAGGGCATCAACCACATCTCTGCCGATCGCCGTATTTACGATTTTGCGATTAATTACAAATGCAGATTTCAGGTTTTCTTTAAATACAGAAGCTTCCTTGATTAAATTAACCACATCGTTAGCTGCCCAAACATCATAGGGAGAGGGCTGTACGGGAATGATTACTAAGTCGGCAGCAATAATTACCGATCTGGCTAAATCCGTAACTCTGGGAGGTCCATCGATTACTACATGATCGTAATTAGCTGCGATCGCGGGTAAGTCGCGATGTAATGTGGGGCGGTCTAAACCAATAACGGAAAATGCAGGTTCGTTTTCTCTGGCTGCTGCCCAATCGCGAGCCGAACCTTGAGGATCTGCATCTACTAGCAATACTGAGGAATTATCCATAGCTAGAGCTTGAGCTACGTGGATGGCGATAGTAGTTTTTCCGACACCGCCTTTTTGATTCTCGATTGAGATAATCATTCTTTATTTACGATAAATCGTATTTCTGTAAATACGGCTCCAAGATAGCAAAAGATTTTGATGATTGTAAGGAATGGATTCAAATATTGAGACGGTTAATTTAATTTGAAAGTGATACTGCTGTTGATTCGGGTAGATTTATCTATTCTCCGAAAACATTAGTCAGTCATAACGCAGTGGTAGACAAGCGTGAAGATCTATCTGCGGGTTGATAGATAAATACGGTACGCTTGGCTAATGACTGGCTTGGGGGTCTGGGGAACTCCCCAGGCTGGGATTACATCTTTTCTATTATAGTTTGAATGACTATTACTGACGGGGGGGCAAGGGGACAAGGGAACATAGGAGATTTTTCAATCGTAGTATTTATCGAAAAACTAAAAAAATCACGTAAGTTCAGATCATCTCCTTATCTCCCAGTCTCCTCATCACCTTCTTCGACTATAGCCTTTGTTCTTTCCTGGTTCTGGCTTTGGTACTTGGTGGTTATTTTCTAATCCAAATTGATTTTGCTCGGCTCGGCTATCTTTGCTCACCAAATTCTGCTGCTCTAATTCATTTAAAACTTGAAATAGTTTCTCTCGCTGTCCGTCGTCGAGTTCATCTTTTAAAACCTTTGAACCAGTCTCGGTCTGTCTGACGATAAATTTCTCTTGCTGAGTCCTTTCGGAGTCAAATTCGATGGCGTAAACACTAATTCGGTTTTTATTGACTAATACTGCCAATTTTCCTCTCATCGTTCTCAGCCGTTGGTTTATTTGACGCTGATTTTTTCTCTGTTTGACTAAGGCGAGGGCTAATTCATCTTTTTGTTTTACAGTCTGATTTGGTTCTGAGTATTGTTGTCCCTGCCGCTTTGGCTGAGAATTCAGTTCTAGCTGTTTTGCTGGCTCAATCTCTGCTGGTGTTCTGGGCTTTCGCGAGCTTGCTTTGATTAATTCTTCTCGCTCTTTGTTGTCGTCATAGCTTACCTGTTTGTATTTTTGTAAGCCACCGAAAGTGTAGGCTTTTCCCAAATGAGTTCCGCTTGTAGCTACTCCATCGAGTTGATAACTAATTCCCTTAATTTTACCCGTTCTGGTTACGGTAATTTTCGCATCAATTCCTTGGTCTTTGAGCCGATTAACCAACTCTGGCATTGTTACCGCTTTCTCTGTCTCTTTATCAATTATTTGTTGTAGCTTCTCTCTCACACTTCGAGCGCCAGTGCGTTCGATTAACTTCATCTCACCGCTGGTTTGTCTCCGCTTTTGTTTTTCATTTGATGAAACTGTAGGAGTTAATTCATACTTAATTTCTAACTCTCTGATTAGCTGTTCGCTTCTGACATAATCCCAGCTATCGCTGACCGTCGTACCGTCGGTAATTCTAATTCTGCTGGCTACGATATGAACGTGGTCATGGTCGCGATCGCTGTGGCGATAAACTACATATTGACTGCCGACAAATTCCATTCCTTCGAGATAATCAGAAGCGATCGCGTTCCAGGTTTCGTCATCTAAATGTTCGTCTTTGGGTAAAGATAAACTGGAGTGATAAACGGCTTTTTCTAGTTGAGGGTTTAAGCGTCTGGCGACGGCGAATTCTGCCGACATAACTCTGGGGGTATCACCTGCCATGTTGCCCCCAATGATGCGACTATGTTCGTGATCGTGGAGATAGTTTAATACGCCGCGAAAGCTTTTTCCTTTTACTTGTTTCCCTATCATTTCTCCTTGTCCCCCTGTCACCCCCTCACCTTGTCTCCTAATTGTCTTCGTCAGGAGAAAGATATACTGCTAAGATTTCCAATCTCATCCGTTTAATTAACGCAGAAAGTTCTGACAATTCCGCTGCGTTTATATTGCCAGATCCGCCCCGTTTAACTGAAGCATGAGCAGCTTTTGTTAGTTGATTGATGTTGTTGCCGATGCGTCCGAGTTCAACGTAAGTAGCGCGATTTATTTCTGGGACTTTTGGTTGAGAACGGATGGTTTTATTTAGTCCTGCTGCCCTGAGATATTCGCTCAACTTTAGGTTGGCTGCTGATGCTTTTTGCTCCATCGTTTTTCGTTCCGATGGCAACAATCTTAGCTGATAATTTTCTCGAACTACTTTCTGTTTTGGTCTTGGCATTTGCGAACCCTTCTACGTATTAAACTTACATATTTTCCTGTTATTAAACTCTCTCCTCCTCTCCCCTTCTCCCTATCTCCCTATCTCCCCATCCCCTTTTCTCTTTCCTAGTTACAAACTATCTACCTAAAGTTATCCTGGGGTGTCCAGAGGGGTGTCCCCTTTGGCAAGCCGTTCGAGCATCGCGAGAACATGGCTTACTCCGAACCAACTACAGATTCTAGTTTAACATTTTTATCTATAGATTGGAATGAAAGATATACATGAGCATAGATAAAGAATTATTTCTGAAAAACTTTTAATTATAGCTACTAAAAATACTTATGGAGTAAAAGATAAATTAGGAGATGAAATCTGCCATAAATTATGGATGTGTTTGGCTATGGTTCATGTTACTAAATGGAACAGAGATAGAAAGTTAATTTTGAGATATAGGTTATGACCAAAAGTAGAGTCAATCAGAAGATAAAAATTGAGACAATTGAAGCTGTATCTGAGTTACTAGATCAACTAGAGCCAAAACTAAAACCAAAACTAATTTCCGAACTTAGTTCGGATGAAAAATTATATGACTTGAGACACAAGATTAAGCGTGTTTTGCGATTGGGATATAGTTACGGGGAGATAACAGAAGTACTCAAGCAGCAGGATATAAATATTTCGACTGAAAAACTTAAAAAGTATTTGTCAACCGCAGATAATAAGTCAGTATTACTTTAGCTATTCATTTAAACAAACACCTAACTATTGGCTTCGACCTCGATCTTGATCGAGCTGAGGCGATTTTATTTCCTCAGAGCGACCTTTTTTTAATGCGGTTAATTCTGCCTGTGCTTTAGCAATAATTATTTTCTGTGCCTGTAACGCGCTACTTCTTGTAACTAACTCTTGATATGCAGCGTTGTGATCGATCAACATCTGTGCGACCTGTTTTGATTCAACTCCTGACTCTAGAGCATTCAGTGCAATCTCTTTTGCACCAGCCAAACCTTTAGCCGTAACGTTTGCTGCATAATCATCGTAGCGATAACTAATTTCTGCGGCTCGTCCTTCTTTGAGCGGTTCGAGAATACAGGAGTGATAATTCCACGGCTGAATCTCGATCTGTGCCACCTTCATAATTCGTTCCAAAAGTACTGCCATTTGTGTAGGACCTACTCCGCCAGGAACAGGAGTCAGATATTCTGGGATGTCATAAGCATCTTTACTAATGTCTCCTAAAATAGTGCCATCTGATTGAGGTATAAAAGCCGCATCGATTACCAGCTTGTGTTCTGGCTTGAGATAGTCTGGCTGAATTAAGTTAGCTTTACCCGTAGCTGTAACTACCAAATCTGCATCTCTAACACCTTGTTTGATTTGGGTGTCGGTATCGCCTTTTCCCCGATCCAGCTCGATAATTTCCATTTCTGATGACTGAAGTAGCTTGATAACACCACTGCCGACGAAACCCATGCTGCCGACTACGGCAAGGCGATCGCCAACCTTGGCAAAGTCCGATACTAATCTCGATATTGCTTCGCTAGTAGCACTCGCCTCAAAGATAGAATTCTGGTTGATGCCGTCTATATCTAAACCTGGAGGAATTAATTCTAGCTTAGACTTTAATTTGCTTTTGGGAATAGGATTTTGAACGATAATGCCGATGCTACCCCGATTATTCGCAGCATCATTCAATATTCTGGCAAATTGGCTGGATGAAGTCTCGGCATTAAGTTCTTTGCGGTCTACGCTACAGCCCAAAAATTCAAAAGTTTTAACTTTTTGGTTCGTAGAAGTTACCGCTGCATTATACTGTGCCAGCATCTGCCGATCTGTCAGTCCTTCGGGAGGCTGGAACAAAATGATGGTGATGAGTCGCTCGTTGAAAAAAGAGAGATGAGGTTGGCATCGCTGCTTAACTACTTTGATAATCTGACTGCCGTAAATTCTTTGACTCATGAATTTACCAACCGACAAGCCCAGTCTCTCTCACCTGACCGTTTACAATTCCATTCTCTAATTCCCAACAGGCTTTGATTTGCCAATCGTCTACTACACCACCCCAGCCGTTATCATGCCCTAACTGTTTGAGAATCTCTGTAACTGGCTCAAGCGGCATCTGGTTCAACAATTCTCTTATTTGTTCGACTTTAATCGCCGTTTCAGATTCTTCATCTACTCGAACCTCTTCTCGCTCATTTAAAGTAATCGATATGGTGTCAAAATGGTCGTGATGAAAGGTTTCTGCCCAGGTAAGCTGATAGCTAAACTGTCCTGAATGAGTAATAAAGGTACAGTTAGGCAGAATCGGTTTTAGCTGAGGAAATCTATCGACTATGGCTTGGGCAAAACTATTTAGTTCCGACCAAATGCCGCGATTGCCGTTGTTACTCCACAAAGATGAAGCAATAATTACCGCACGATTCTCCGTCTCAAAGTCATAGATTCGGAGCAGGCAGTGACAGTCTGTGCCAATGTTCGGATAATGTTCGGCTGGTTGTGTCTGCCATTGGAGAATACATTTAGTAACAGTAACGTTAATCGACTGGGTAATGATTTTGTTGATGCTGCCCTCTGCTGAGTTGATATTAGATACGGTATTAGTAACCATGTATTATCCCTCTTTAAATGCAGGTATGTTTTGCCTCTTTTCATGCTTTTGGTAGTATTGCTCGAAGAGCAGTTCTAAAGCTCTCAAGTACTCGGAATCACTTGCCAATATTGAATAGCTTTCGTGGTTGGCTAAAATCTGCTTTAGTTCCATAGCCCAGCTTCCGTAGTCGGATTGACCGATAATGCCTTGGTTGCTTTGAATATACTCCACGAAAGGTTTGGGATTTATCTCAAAGCGATCGCTACCCCATAAGCTGAGACACTGTAGAAAATATTCGTAGTCGCAGTAGATGCGATGTTCTGGGTTCCAGCGTGGCGCGTCTGCCAGAGTATGAGTCAAGCCATTACTATCTACTAGTTCTCGATGACAGATTAGATCGTCAACGTTGGAATCAAATGAAGGTGAGATGAAGGTTTTACCCCGAACGACTACAGTTCCATTTTGCCACACCTGACGGCTTCTTTTTTGTCGGGGTAAAGCTAACTTGAGTTGAGGGTTGGCTGCCATGAATCGAGTCATAGAGGCTATAAATTCGGGGTACAGGGCATTGTCATCGTCGAGGTATGCTACCAGTTCGTTTTTAGCTAGTTTGATGCCTAAATTTCTACCGTAGCATAGAGCAAAGCCGTCTTCGGGGTGGGGCATTTCCCGATAAATGCAGTCGAAGTTTAAATTTGGTTTGACGGATTCGATTAATGCTCTAGTTGCAGTATCGAATCCGTCGTTAATGACAATCCATTCAAAGCCGAAGCTGGTCTGCTGCTGTAGAGATGCCAAGGCTTTTTGAGCTAAAAGCTCGGCTCGATTTCGTGTAACGGTAATGATAGATATTTGGTTCATCATTTTCACCCCAGACTAGCACGCTAATTACATTTATCTTACATAGATTTCCAAATCAAATGGTGTTGTTCCTAAATGTAATGGCTCGCAAAAGCTAGAGCTATTTCTTACTCTCAGATTAAAAGAAGGGATCATTACCCCAAGCTGAAAAATTGCATTATTAATCCCGACTAATGCCTGTATGAGCTACCCCATTTATCAGATTGAATCTAGTTGGGCAGAGGGAAATTATCTAGACACAGCTAATCAAAGCCCATCACGGAGATCGCCATCAATTGGGAGAGAGAAAAGAATAAGCAGATAGTTTTAACCAAGTAGCTGCTTATTGGTCGGTGGGGGGCAGCCTAGAAACCGCTACGCTATTTGATATTTTTCACAGCCTGACGGCGCCAAAAAAATCAAATTTTCGGCTGTCTGAAAGTGATCGCACTCTAAGAGAGGAATCGCTGGTGTTCACTTGGTCGGAGCGAAACTCCATAAATTAATCCAAAAAGCCTAAGTGACGGGAGATAAGTAGGAGCTAATGCTTTCAATAAAACTACAGAAAGATTTAGCACTATAATTCTAAAGATTATAAATTTGAATCAGTAAAAGCGATAAAAATAGGCTAAAAAGACTAAAAACAATCTACTAATGCCGATAATCCTCATTATCGGAAGCGAAGTAGGGGAAGTTGTGAAAATCGAATAGTAAATATGTAACTTTACTAATATCTTGGATTTTATAACTTCACAAATTAACTAGCAAAACTAATTTTGAGTTAACTGTGGCAAAACTACTAAAATTTACACACAGATTTTGTTGTTTAGTTGTTCAGAAAAACGTCTAATTAAATTTTGTTGAGGAATAGTGATAATTTTATTGTTAGAAAAAAGCACAGTAGCATGATAATCTCGAACCAATCTTTTTTCTTCTGCCATAACATTTAAAGGATAAGAAGCCTCTCTATATACACGCACTCCCCATGCTAAAGATAATCTTTGCCGATCTAAAATTTGAGTAATTAAATCACGACGAACAAATAGTGACTGAGAATTAGGAATAAGCCAAGGCTTGTCTGATATATCGTAAGTAAAGGCAACCGTTTCCCCAGAAGCGTTCAAAAATTGCCCCGCATTTAGATCGACTAAATTAAGTTCTTTCCTCAACCATTTAGCTGGTATCCATTCTTCAGCCTCTCGTTCATCTGGATTTTGCCAATAAAACTGACAGGTTGCTGCTTGAAGAGAAATTTTAAGAGGTTCCCCACACGAATCAACAGTAAAGTGTTCTATTATTCCCTCCTGCTCCTGTATTTTAGATGTCCAAACAGCTTCACTAGGATCTTGATAAAACTGTACTTTTGCCAGACCAGAACAAAACTCATGGTTTGCCATTAATACCCCAGCATCAGCATCTTCCTGAAAAATAGACAATTGGTCTGATGGAAAAACAAAACCTGATGCCCAAATAGTAGATTCTACTTGACTATCAGTATGTCTTTTCGTAGTGTATCCCCGAAGTAAAATCCATTCTTGATTTTGCGCCCAATCGGGTAATTGACCAGAATCTGGAAGAAATAAATTTTCAACTTTGGGCAAAGAAGCTTTTTCTATCCACTCTAATGCCAATTCTATTTGAGTTGATGCTGAAAGTTGAGTATCGGGAATAAGTTCCGAAAAATCTGGAACTTTACTCAAAGGCAATTCACCATAGCCTAGATCTGATGCTGGATTGTTAGTTTCAGCTAAAACGTTTAAATCTACAGGCGGTTCAACGTACCTATAACCATTGTATGCAGCAATACGATCTGCTAAAAAACCTAATAATTCATTGACAGCAGCCCAAACATACTTCTCTCCAAAAGTAGAAATTAAGCTTCTCGCACCATGACTAGCCTGTCTATACTCGCGAAGAATAGCAATGTCGGCTCCCATAATTTCATTGGGTTTACCGCCATTGGGACTTTTGATAAAAATTTCTTTAGACCATCCCAGTTTCGATACGAATGCCAACACAGCCCCAAAAACTAGCTGATAGGGAGTTAAATTTTCAATATCGTATTCGGCAGTATATTGCTCTAAAAAAGCTTGAGCTGACGGAGAGTATTGAGGTTTTCTTGGTTGATATTCAAACGTGTCGTCAAGCAAAGATTCTTTAATTTTTTCTACTGCCTCATCACTAAGACCTTTTACCTCAATATTGTTCTCTTCTTGCGATTGCTCGGATATACGAGCTTCTAATGTTTCTCTCAACTTTTGTCTGGCTTTTTTATCGGCAGACTTTCTCAATTTTCCTTCTGCAAATTTTCTGAGTACAGTATCGCTAATTTCGTCATAGTTATCAACAACATTTAAATGATCAGTTTCATCTAGTGATTCATCTACTGAGCAGTTTTCAGTTGAACGATAGTCCTCATGAAAAAATGGATTAATTACTTTTGGAACAACATACCAAGCCAAGTCACTGGTAGCTGGTTCAATCCCCCAATGTGGATTTACATTAATAGCAGCTTCCTTATCAATACAAAGTAACTCTTTAGCATCAATATAAGTTTTCTGAAAGCTCGCTAAACGATTTTCGTCTATTGGTACATTACAGATTACACAACGCTCAATAAAACTGCGAGCAGCATTCCTGACGATAACATCGTGAGTGTAAAGTGGTGCTTGTGCTACCAAAAAGCTATCAATGACCCAATTACACAAAGACAGCCACGAACGATCGGGGCGTGTCAAACATGAAGCTCCGTATAGAGCAGACATTAAATCTTCTTTCATCTGCGGATCGTTTGTCTGACAGGCAGCTTTTAAAAGCTTTAACATCTCTTGTGGATTAGAACTTCCCCATAAGGCAAGCTCAGATCTAATTCTTCTTCGATTCTGATTATCGACTGTAGTTGTAGCCCATGCCAAAAGTAATGGGGCAGAATGCCAAGAGTCATCATTAGCTAATTCTAGCTCTTCTAGTATGTTGTGACTATAACCCTCCCAAGGAGCATCATGGTTTTGAGGCAGATAATTTGGTCCCGACCAAAAAATATCCCGTTGTGCTACCTCCATTGATAGTAAAACATCATGAACAAATTTTGCTCCATAAGTAAAATCAGGGATTCTCAATCCAGGCACAATTAAAAGCTTTAGAACTCTTCGGCAGCTAGGCATACTTGAAGTAAGTAATTCTTTGACCCAATCTCGATGAGCTGCTCTCAGTGACGGGGGCATCGTCAAAATCGCCGTTAACTGTAAATTTTCTCGTTTTTGTCCCTTGATATCATTTGACCACAGTTTTGATGCTAAAAAATTGAAGCCATCTTGACTTAAAAGATGAACGGTAAGAGCGATCGCATTATTTCTGTACTTGAGATACGAAGGCAAATTAGGATTATCTAAATCGGCTTTTAAACTATCGTGTGCTTCCCAAGCAAGCAAAAAGTCGGTTAATGTTTCGTATGCAGGTTCCCAAATATAAGTTTCATCTTCAAAAAGATTGGTCGATGGCTGACTACTTAGCAGAAGCAAACCACAATCGCGACATTTTTGAAAAACTCGCAATAATTGCGAACGAGACAAGATATCCTTTGTTTTTTGAGATTCTTCAACAACTTGTAGTGCCTCTTCTTGAGTAATAGCTCCCCCGCCCGATAAACAGGCTTTGGCAATTGCACGTAAAGAACTCTTGACTGGAGTTATAGTTTCATCCCATCCTTCTTCATCTGCTTCCCTGATAGCTTTTTCCGTATAATTAATCTTTTGAAGCATTAATTCAGGAAGGGAATACTGCTGGAGCGAAATGCTGTCGATTTTCTGACCCGAATACAAATCGGCAAAAAGTCTAATAGCCAGAGGAGTACCTAAAGCCCACCTTAGAAGTGGAGGACAATTTATGTGACTAGCATTGCAGTGTGCTTGAAAAATTTTCTCCAAAGGTGCATCTGAATTATTGAGCCAAAGTCTATCCCAACCTTCTTTGATAGTGTTTTGACCACCCAGATTTGGACGGCTAGAACAAGCAAAAAGAACTCTTGGATAGCGTAATGTAAGTGGTTTTAGTTCTCCGAGTTTTTCTATCCAACGCCATGCTTTTATTGATTCGTCTAATCCATCAATAGCTATTAGAACTCGAACGGGTTTAAGTAACGATTCATCATCAGAGCTTCTGGCTTGCTGAATTTCTGCATGGACTGCTGCTGCCTCAAGCATATCTAGGGCTTTACGCATATTACAGCTCGGCTCTCCAATAGCTTTAGCTAGTAAAATATCCCAACTACTTGATAAATCGAGATCTCTAGCACGTAGAAGAATAGCAGGCTTCTTTTCTGCCAGGTGTTTTCTTACGCTGTTAGCAAAAGCATCAGTCTTACCAACGCCTGCTTCGCCAATAAATAAGATTGGTAAACCCAAAATCCTTAGACCTATAGATGTAACGTTACGTTTATCCCATCTTTCTAAAGCATCCTCTAATTGCTTACCAATATCATCTGTCGGATTTTGAGGATTTCTCTTTTCGCCTTCATCAGACAATAAAAGCCGAGTTAATTCTCTCAATTCTCCAGTATCTTTAACTTCATCGTCTAAATTTGGAATAGGAAAAGCATTTCCTTGAATTACTAGTTGTTCTAGCTTTGTTTGTTTCTCAATTGCTCTAACCAACCATTTTTCCGAATCCTGAATCAAAGCCTCGGCATTGGAAAGTTCCATAAATTCAGGATATCGCCTGAGACGCAACAGTGCTTTATGCGCTTCTTCCAATAGACAGCGAACCTCACTAGTTTCTTGCTGCCAATTCGGACGACTAGATAATCCTTCAAGTCGTAATTTTAATTCTTCTTCTATTTGCCCTGATTGATGTAAGTCAGGAGTATAGCGGAGACTGAGCCAACCATTTAAAGCTTGCTCAAACTTGGTTTGAAGATACTCTACATCAGCAACAGAACTTTGAAACCAATATCTTTCTAAACCTTCACTGCCAAGTTCTGCCAGCAATTCGGCAATTCTGGTTTCTCCCCAAAGATCGATAGTTACATCAGGATGATCGATTTTTGCTTGGTTTACGAAATTATTCCAGCGATCGCGTTCTGTTTTTCGTTGTGTATTTTTAATTTTACCATCGCTTAGATCGCGAGGAACGGTAACTATGTATTGAGTAAGATTATCCCTTACTTCTGCTGCTGTTTTCAGTGATTCCCTAATCTGTTGAATTTGAGATGAACTTAAAGGTTCTCTAAACCACTTTGCTTGCAGCCCAATAAATTTACCATCATTTAATTTTACGTATGCTTCAACACCACCATCTCCTCCAGCACCATTAACAAACACGACTTGTTGAATTTGAGAGGAGAATTCACGACGACACCAACGCTCAAAAAGAATACCTGTTAGACCTTCAAAAGCACAGTCTGGAGCATCGCCATGATGATTGAAATTAGACCAATCCAATGATTTTCCTCCCTAAAAAATCTTGTTCAACTCTAACTGAGTTTTTCTGTGAATACGATTTTTTGTAAATCAGTAGTTGCAGAAATTCATTTCTGTTGAAAAAAATGGAAACATTAGAAACATTGTAGAAACATCGCAACATTTACTTGACCTTTCCAAAATAAATACGCCAGACTCTCCTTAAGACAAATCGCAGAAGGAGATTATTGCTGTGAAAGTCACCCGACATCGGGAGAAGATCGTTGAAGCACTGCAAGAATGGTTTCGCACCCATAAAGAAGGACCAAGCCTAGAGGAATTGTGTATCGAACTAGAAATGCAGCCCAGTCAAAAAGCTACGTTACAACGTTGGCTACAGACAATGCGAGGTATTGATGTGGAGTGGGAGGATCACGTCCCCAGAACTTTACACTTGATTCGAGAAGAACCCGCAGAACCAGAAGTACAAATCTCCGTGACAGAGACTTTGCGGTATTTGGCAACGGGGTTAGCCGAATGGGAACAGCAAGAGCCGAAACAAAGAGGTAATTTGCCTCAAGCACTGCATTTGGGAATGTCTCGAATGTATCTAACTTCCTTATTGCAAGAAGATAAAACTGCACCTTCAAGTCTGCCAGATTTTTTTCAATGGGCTGAAACCCCTGTAGTCAATTGGACTCCTGCCAGAGAGATTCAAAATTTGTCGCCAGATGTAACTCTGATTGAAGATGGCTTGATTTCTGACTTTGCCCATCAGTGGTTGGTAACGGGTAAAGATGTTGAAAAACAGGTGCAGGAAAAAGTTTTACAGGATGTCTTGGAATACTGCCGAGCCAATCAACTAGACGAATCCTATCGTGTGTTTCGCAGGCTAATTACAGTCCAACCAGTTCTTCCCTACAAAGATTATCGCCGTCTTTTATCCAAAGATACCCTTCGAGCTCTACGAAGTTATTTACAACAGGCGTATGTCGATTTAGTAGATTTAAGTGCAGATCGTATCTTTCATTTTTGCCCTCGCTGTAAATACATTCGGCGCAAACGCTCTGATGGAAGTTATGGCTGTCGCAATACAGTCTGCGATCGCCTGTCTGCCAAGCTTCAATTGCCCGCTCTACCAACAATTACTAGGGATAAAGCTGAAGCCATGAAAGTGGTTACACCAGGAATACACCGCTATGGAACTATTCCTGGGCTTTGGGAAATTTATTTGGCGGAAGAACTTTCCAAGTTGGGAGTGCGGGTTACGCTGTGGCCACAAATTGACGAGTTCGATTTGCTGGTGGAATTTAGTCGCAAACTACACTGGGCAATTGATGTCAAAGATTGGTCTTATTTGGATATGGAGCGGTTACAGAAGGTACAGTATCGCCTAGATGCTCAAGAGACTTTTATCGTTTTTCCCGACTCGCGAGAAAGAGAATTAGGCATCAAGGTAAGGCGTGAAAAATTAGAACCCTCACTTAATGGCGTGAAATTGAAATTGATTAGTGAAGTTATCGCCGAAGCCAAAACAATTTTGAACAAGAGGAAAAAAAATCGTGCGTAATATTGCTCAATGGGGCAAAGAACTGCGGGCTGCGCTGCGTAAGTCTGATGAATTAAGAGAATACGTGGCGATGGTATTTTCAGATCTCCCTCCGAAAAAACAATCCAAATTAATTCAGCAATTTGCCGAACTAATTACAGAAGTAGAATTAGGACTAACATTACTCAAAGAGCTTGCTCCAAATGACCCTGCTACTTCTGTATCGGCATTACTACGAGGGTATCGCTTTCGAGTGGAATGTTTGCTCGATGAAGAAAACTGGCTCAAGACTCAAAGAGCACGTTTTTATTTAATTCGACGTAAAGGAAGACAATGGGAGCGATCGCTTTCTGAATATATCAAATTACCCGAAACTATCAGGACTTTTGAGTTAAATGAACCAAAGGATGTTCCTCGTCTGATTCCCTCAACTGTTTATTCTCGACGGCAAAAACTTTACCTTAAAACTCTATCGGTAGCTCCTCCCCACAAGCAGCAAAAAATCCAACTAGCGACGGCAGGAACTTGGTACGCTAAATCTTCTCAAAAAGGCAATTCTCCCATAGAAATTCCCATTTCTATTCCTGAGAAGGTAGCTAGTATAGCTCCTTCTCCAACGGTTACTTTCAAAGGCAACCGCCAAGCTAAAAATCCACCTCACACCGTAACTTTAGAGGAATTAAAGCAAACCGCACGGGAGATGGACGACCTACTGGCTAATTCTCAAGACAAGCAGAATTATTACAAACGTCTCTGTGGCATTGCCATCAAACTGATGGATGAATCAAAGAATGATTTTTCTCCCAGCACCGAGTTAAAACTGGAAGAATTAATCCATATAGTTGGCTTATTAAATGTAGGTAAATCAACCTTACTGGAAATCTTGATTTATCATTTTGCCAAACAGGGATATCGCTGTGGCTTAATCGTCAATGATGTGGTTACTGCGGTACGATTGGCATCTCTTTTTGCCCACCGACTTTCAATTCAGGCTGCTCCTATTTTGGGCAGAAATCGCAACGAACATCTCAAAAAAGTCTACGAACCCTTGTTGGCAGGATCGGGAGAAGAAATTAAACAGGGAGCAATTCATCCTGCATGGCGTTGGTTTAGCCCAGTATGTCCTCTACTAGGTTTGGTGCAGTCAGAAGAAAAATGGGAATTTGGCTCCGAACCCTGTCATACCCTGTATCAAAAAACTGTGGATCTAGAATCTGAAGAGAGCGACCGCGAAGATGAAGATGATGACAACGACATAGAAGACCTCCTCGAAAAAGATCGCTATACCTGTCCTCTCTATTACCAATGTCCGCGCCATCAGCTTGAAAAAGATATTGCACTGGCTAAGGTTTGGATATTAACTCCAGCAAGCTTAATTTATTCAAGCGTTCCCCGCCAAGCATTTGAGAAAAAATCAACTTGGGCTGAAACAGTTTACCGCGAATGCGATTTCCTGTTTGTTGATGAAGCAGATCGAGTACAGGTGCAGTTAGATCAATCGTTTGCCCCCAGTCAGGTATTAGTCGATGCTTCTGGAAATTCTTTTCTCAATAAACTTGGGCTGAGTTTTGCCAGGGCTATCTATGTTTCAGACCGACGCAGTATGGCAGCCGAACTCTTTGCTGCGGGCAAACGCGCTCAAGATTACGCTCAAATTGCCACAGATTTGATTCTTCCTCGACTGCACAACCAACCAGAATTAGTTGAGTGGTTGGGTACGAGTCCCTTTACAGGACGTTCTCTATTTAGTCAGATTGTGCGCGATTTATTAAAGAATCCTCAGACTGATAAATCTCCCCCCAAGCTGAAACAAAAAGTCACTCGCAAGCAACGAGAAGAATCTCTGTTGGCAGGTATACCCTCGGAAGAACAACGGCAGCGTCGTAAAGAAATAATCAAAACTGTAGAGGAATTTTTGAATGCTCCTTTAGATCGCCGTAAAGGGAAAGAATTGTCAGTTTTAGCTCATACAATTTTGAGTGCGGAAACCGACCGTATTGCATTGGATGAGGTTGGTGAATGGCTGAAAACTTGGCTCAAACATCTAAAGATTCCCCTTAAAGACAAAGTTCTGCTTGAGGAAGTAAAACGCAACCTCCACTTTGCCATTCTAATTACAGTCCTCAATAATCGTCTTGGCTTTTTGGTGGATAATCTCAACGAGCTAGCCCGCAGCCAGATTGTTGATTTTCACGATTTAAGTCAAGTCTTAGTCTATCGCCCACCCCGCGATTTTCTGACCGTCGTTCCCTCTGCACCTGTAGGTAATATTTTGGGTTTTCGTTATACACGAGATCGCGGTAGTAGCAGGGGCGGGAAATTAGAATACTTCCGCTATGCTGGCGTAGGTCGTTCTTTACTGCTAAATTTCCCTACTCTTTGGTCGATAGATAATTGGGATGGTCCTCATACAGTTTTAATTTCAGGAACGAGCTATGCTCCAGGAAGTCCCGCCTATCACCTTAAAGATCGACCTACTGTCTTGCTAGAACCTGCTCGGAATAATGATAAAGCAGGAGACATTGGGATTAAAGAAAGTCAATTTACCTTTAGTCCCCAACAATCTGATGGTCAGTTTATTCGTTTGTCGGGACTGCCTTCTGGGAAACGAAGGAAAGCTGCTGAAGAGATGGTCAAAGCTATTTGCGAGCGAGCGGGACAAGCGACCAATTTTTTAGATCGTCTATTTGACAGCCTGAAAGATTTAGAAACTAAAAATCCAAAACAGTGGTCTGACCGTCAGCGCATTCTAATAGTCACCAACAGCTATGACGAAGCAGAGTGGATCGAAGAATTACTGTCACCCCGCTATTTTCCAGGACAAGCCGACAGTATCGCTTGTCTGCGTCGCGATAACGCTCCTGCTGATTTGAAAGGAATTCGTCGCGGTCAAATTAGAGACTTAAAAAATCTGCCAACCAAAATTGTCATTGCTCCTTTAATGGCACTCGAACGGGGACACAATATTCTCAATGAAAAGAACATTGCTGCTTTTGGCGCAGTAGTATTTTTTAGTCGCCCCATGCCCGTCCCTGATGATTGGCAGATAACGGTTCGCCAACTTAATAATTGGGCAATTTTACGAGCGGAAAATTCTGACTTAAATACTTCTCTAACTTTAACTGAGGTAGAAAATCATTTTTATCAATCTGCTATTGGTAAGATGCTCGACCTCAATTGTCGAGCAATGTCTTTTGCCCAACTCAATCAAGAGGAGCGTTCTGTTCTCTGTTGGACGCAGCTAGTCAGTATTTGGCAAATTATTGGGCGTTTGGTCAGAGGTGGAGTTCCCTGTTTGGTTCATTTTCTCGATGCCAAATTTGCCCCCGAATCTGCTGACAACGAACTAGATGATGAAACCACTTCACTCTTAGTTGGCATTATCCAAGAATTATTGGGTGAGCTTGATGGCGACAACAAACAACCCTATGAAAAAACTTTGGGTAATTCTCTCTACGGAGCTTTTTTCAACGCACTCAAATCTACAAAAGACTTAAATCATGGAATATAAAACTATCTTTCCTGGTGCTTATTTTCTAGATGCAGACGCACCATATAATCTTTTCGAGTTAACTGTTCCCGAAGCTTGGCGACAAACAGCTAAATCTCTAGCACGACAGCGAGTCAGACTTACTGGTAAAGGCTATCCTTCCGTTCCCGTTTATTCTCTTAACTCGATTATTTCCGCTTGCTTTCCCCAAATCGTTCAAACAGTCCCTAAAGCCTGGAATAACTCCAGCGTTCCCTGGATTTTGAGTAGCGAACAAGCTGAATTAGACTTATTACCAGAATTAATTAAAGATTGGCTTCGGGAAGAATTCAGCAAGGATTTGGAAACCGATACTATTGAAGCTGCTTTGAGTAATCTACAGTCCGAAGCTTGGCAGTGGTCGCCATCCCCAGCTACTTATTCGACCTTCGATAAAGCTGTATGTTTTCAAGCTTTACCTTATTATCTAGCAACAGAATTTCTCAAAAACCCTACTGTTTCTTTCGGCGAAAACGCGCGGTATCAGCTTACTTTCTACCGCGTGGCTAATACTTATCAAGGGGCAGAATTAATCTCATGGCCACCATCTCCCGTTTCCATTATTAAGGGTAAAAAAGAAGTTAAGAAAGCCGATATTTCCTTTGTCATCAGTTTTAAACTACAAACTTACCCTTGGCAGACTCAACCAGCAATTGTGCCACAACTTTCTATTCGCCGTTGGATTAGCGAACCATTGAAAAAAATTCCCTATGGTGGTGCTACTGCCTATATTGGCGATAATCGACGGTGGTTAGATGGAGAGCGTCAGCCATTTTGCTTTATGCGTTTAGCAATTAAACGGTGGGGAAAGGAATTCTCCTGGCATCGAGCGATCGCCAATCTTTCAGAAATAAACGATACTCCACTACCCGAACCCCGTATTCTTGCCGAACAACCTACCCTCAACTGGTCGAAATTTAATGCAGAAGAGAGAATTATTCAAGCAGCTATATCCTATGACACCAGACATCGTGGCGAACCTCCTTGTTCTTCTGGTGTCAGTGCTTTGGATTTAGCCAGTTTAGATCGAGCCGTGTTAGAACGTCTTCCCCTACAGCCTATTGGAGAAGCAGCTAGAGTTGGCAAAGTGGTCGTAGATTTCTGGGGTAAAGTTCAATCCAAAAAGAAAGGCGATAAATCTCCCAAAGAAGCTAACAATTTGAAGACCCCGATGCTGCGCCCTCAAATTGCTTCTCCTGCTGTGTTTCGTCCCACTGAAAATCCACTCAAAACGGTCTTAATTCTGTGGTCAACTCCTGAATGTCGAGATGCACTAATTGCTGAAATTTGTCTGGTTCTTGGTTTGTCTGTCGCAGGTGAAACTCAAACCTACGAAACCCCCAATGGTGGAGAAGGAGAAACAACTTTTTATCGAGGTAATTTGGGTGCTGTTACTATTAAAACCCAGCACGTTGAAGACCTTACTGAAAAACTCGATGTCGATAATCCTTCGGTTTCTGGTAAAAATCGATCGCAGCGTCGTGTTAACTTGCTAGAAGAACGCATTCAGGAAATTATTTCGGCTTTACCCCAACCAGAAGGTTTGTGCGGTGCTTTGGTAGAAATCAAGCCAAAAGCAAAATACTTTCCCCGAGAATCCGATCCAAAACTAGCATGGCGAATCGGTGCAATGCAGGCAGGATATGTCAATCAGCACATTAATCCCATCACCGACTATAAAAAAGATGGAACAAAGTATTTCATAAGTAACGGACAGCAACGTATCAAAAGGGCTGTATCAGATCTCTGGCGGCAGTTAGGAATACTACCAATTCCTTTAATAAATCCAGATAGAGATAGAGTTGACTCTAATTTGTGGCTAACTTGCTTCTATGCCTTTCGACGCACTCGCAAAACCACTGCCAGCAATAAGCCTTCTACTGTGGCATTAATGTTACGGGTTAATCCAATTACTGGATTGGTTGAAATGACTACCCCTTCTTGGTTTTCCGAATTCGGTTGGGTATCTTATTCACTGGAGTTTAGACTAACTCCCACCCTGGCAGCCAGACTAAACGGTACAGTTTAAATATTTGGGCACATGATAATTTGACTCAGTTTGTCAAAAAAGCTGAGAACAATGA
>JAAUYH010110833.1_pt1 | contig 25503 bp, 34 predicted proteins | sample 7278061 | NCBI WGS metagenome assembly JAAUYH01 (sample SAMN14350203, study PRJNA611818) | marine sediment metagenome | isolation source: surface marine sediment (0.6m) | place: French Polynesia: Moorea | collected 2018-08 | reverse complement strand
TTTATCGAGAAGTTGGATTTACTAACATGGCTAAAGCGCAGAGACACTGTGGTTATTCCCTAAAGCATATTTTGGAACTTTTCAGAATGAAATAGCCCTGTCTAAAAACAGCTTCAATTAATAACAACGAGTTGGCGCACTCTCTAGCGGCTCTCTTCGAGATCGCTGATGGATTTTTTGGTCTTTACTCAGTTGGCGATCGCTTATACAGTCTTTTCCATAAAGTTATTGTACCTCACTAGCCTGGGAAATGCTAGATAAAGCACTATCAGCAACAATCATTGTTTCAAAATCGATCATGGATTTATATTCAACTGCTATTTCTCCAAAAACAACTTTATCCTGTTCATTCCCATCAGCCACTCTTAAAAATAGAGGGATTCCACTCTTATCATCGTTTAAATACTCAGCCTTGATTCCATCTCCCAATAAGTATTCTGTGGCTTTATCTTCAAAAAACTTAGGAAATAAATATAAAGGTTGAGATGTAAATCCTAAACCATTAAGAATAATTCCTTTCACTACTTGACCTGATGTGATCAATTCTCTGGGGTCAGAACCAACAACTTCATTGATGATGTTTTCGAGATCAATATCATCAATAATTCCGGCGACTAATCCTAGGTGATTGATGGTTTGAATCGAGATTTCATCAGTGGAAAACATGGGACACGGAGCGGAACAACAATATGCTGATTATCCCTTTTTTACTCCTAATTGTCCACAGTCACTCCTTATTTTTAAAAAAGAATTGAAAATGAGTTAACCCTCACACTTTAATCTTGTCAGCTTGAAATTATGTCTTGCAACCCCGAACGTCAGTTCATCTGTTTTCCCACTCATCCCTAGCGGGGTTCCAAGCCATAATTTTTTATGGGACAAATGATGTGCGGAATGTGGGTTAAAAAGACGATGGCTTTCATTAATTATTCCGACGATATTGCGCCCCAGAGGTACAAGTTTCTCGTATTTCTACCATACACAGTCCTGGGAGTTTGGCTGCTGCTAATTTTTCAAAAATCCATTGGGCGATCGCCTCACTGGTGGGACTTTCTAACCCTGTGGTTTCGTTGAGATAGTAATGATCGAGATAAGTTTCCACCAAGGGATCGATATAATTACTAATATCCCCAAAATCCATCACCATTCCTTGTTTGGGTCCGGTGGGTTCCAGGTGATCGCTATTCACATATACCCGTCCAACCCAACTGTGACCATGAAGACGACTACATTTACCTTGATGGTGAGGAAGTCGGTGTGCTGCTTCAAAACGAAACTCTTTATAAATTGTCCATTGATGGGGTGGGTTCATAGCGGTTTTCAATTGAGTGGATCAATATTTTAGTTAAGTTGAGGGTGGGGAGTGTCGGAGGGGTGGGGAGTGTGGGAAGAATTTATATTCTGATCATTAATCTATTAATATGAAAACTGCTTTCATGGCTAAATCTTAGACAACTCGTTATCTTCCTCAATTTTATCGGTTTCGGTGTTTCTTTGCTCTTTGAGCCGTTGTTCAACTTCTAATTCTTGAGTCAGAAAATAGTTCAGAAACGTCCGAATAATGGCAATGGCCCCCAATTTTCCCAACGCTTGAAACGACGGTGCAATGGTGGTGCTTAACACATCTGAACCCAGTTGAAACTCCAAGGCCAAAGCTAACCAGGACCCAAAGCGCAGACGTACTTCTAAAAAAGGAAAAGAACGAGAGCGACAACCAACCACCACACAACGAATAGCTGCAGCGAACCCACAAACAACGCATACCACTGATACAGACTCTAACATGAGACGAAGCAGTGTCACCGAATGTTGTAAGGTTTCTTCTAAAGATGCTAACAGTTGCATAATAACCCCGAATAATTGTTATTAAACCGTAATCTTGTTTATTTTTTATAACTGATTTTGGTCTTTTTTGCCCATGAGTCCGTACAACTACTAAAACTTAGGTAAAAAAACCTGGTAATTTCCCCATAACTACCGAGGAAAGCCCTATATTATCTACCTACAATAAAATCACATTAAATAAAAGATTGAGGTTTATATAAAATGGTTTTCACCTCAAGTGATAGCAAACAAGAAACGAAACAGTTAATCACCAAATTTGAGCATCCTTTAAAAAAGAAATATCCTCAAAGGCATCACCATTATGCGTTAGAAGATTTCTTTTCTTTTCAAACAGAAACAGGAACCATTGTTGATTGGAACGAATCCCGAAATATTCTTACCAGTGAAGATTTTATTCTAGGATTGATTGAAGGACTAGAAGAAGAAATTGGCAGTGCTGCTGGTGTGGTTACCTACAATATTGGTAAAGAATGGGGAAAACGAGATGCAGACTTTTTTAAACAATGGCTTTACTCTGAATATGAGTATGAAAAATCCCTCAATCAAATGAATCTTAACTACATTTTAGAAGCTTGGTGGTGGGCCTTTACCGCACAAGGTTGGGGTAACTGGGAAGTGGATATGAGTGAGCAGAAAAATGGCTTTATGTTTGTTAATATTTTTGATTCTGCGGTGGCTCGAACCTTGGGAGATGTTGGTAAACCAGTTTGTCATATCTATGCAGGATTATTAGCAGGATTTTTTAGTAATTTAGTGAAAAAAGATTTGAATGCAATTGAGATTCAATGCTATGCAATGGGTGAAACTTATTGTAAGTTCTTGGTGGGTAAAAAAGACCGCATTGATGCTGCAACTTTCTGGTTAAATGAGGGAGCTTTAGCTAAAGATATCGAAAAGAAACTACACCATGGGGAGTATCTTAAATGATGAGTAGGCAAACATGGTCTAGTATAAGTGTTTATGATTTTTTTCGTACCTATAATTGGACAGGAGAAACCATAAATTTAGTAGCACCTAATGTTACTAAAACAAAGCAAAAAACTGAGTCTTTATTGTCCTTAAACTTACAAGAGTTTCTCTTAAAATCTAATTGGACAGGAAAGCAAAAACAAGTTTCTTTATCTCGATCTATTCAACATTCTAAGGAATCTTTATTCAGTTTATCTGTTAAAAGTTTCTGTAAAGAAATACATTGGAAAAAGCCGCCTAACATTGCCCCAAGTTCTAACCCTTCATCGTCTGTAAATTTAGACAATTTATCTTCTACAGATTTAGATTTAGACAACTTATCGGATTTATTTTAGAGCAAAAATCATGCAAAAAGACTTTGAACTGTTATTCTATGAAGCAGAAGATCACTATCTTCCCTCTTCAGATTTGAACCTCCTCAAAAATAGTGCAAACTCTCTGAAAAAACGCTTAGAAATCTATCGAGTTTTAAGGGATCAAGAAGTTCCTATTTTTCAATTCATTGCTGACAATTTAGTAGAATCTTTTCCTGATGAGAATACTAAATGTCTTGAAAAAGGCTTAAAACATTGGATGTCAGTGATGCGTTATGCTGCTATGGCAATGTTATTAAATAACCCTGATTATTTTAGACATCGTATTTTAGAATGGCTGACTGATATCATTCAAGCTCAAGAAATGGTCACCATTGAAACCCATATTTTTGAGAACTTAAAACAAGGTTTAGAAGAAATGCTTTCCTCAGAGCAGATGGAGCTTTTAAATCCTTTTTTAGAGCAAGCAAAAATAACATTACTAGAAACAAAATCTCAATCTGAAACCTTAATGGTAGGAGAATAAGAAACATGATTGATGTAGCTAATTTACTTGAAACATCTTCACTGAAAGGTAATTACTTCTCTCACGATGCTTATCTACAAGGAGACTTTGAATTTGGCTTATTAGAGAACCGTAGTGGTTCTCGTTTATTAGCCTTACCTCAACCCTTCTTAGAAGCACTTTATGCCACCTTAGAAGATGAATTAGGAGCCGGAAGTAGTGTGGCTTTATTTAGTTGTGGTCGTTGGTGGGGTAAAAATTTTTATCAACGATTTGCTGACGAATTAGGGGAATACTATGGAAAACCATTAGCAGAAATTGAGATGATTCAATTCATTCAATCTCTAAAAGAATGCTGGAAAACTCATGGCTGGGGAACCCTAGATATTGACTTAAAATATTATCAAAACGGTTTCTTAATTCCCAAAATTATCAACTCTCCTTTTGCTCAATTTGCTCCTAAAGACTTACGTTTTATGTGTTTTTTAGAAGCAGGAATTTTGAGTGCTTTCTTTAGCAAATTAACAGGAGAAGATTTACATTGTATCCAAACAAGTTGTGAATCAATGGGAGCCAATTCTAATATTTTTGTAATTGGTTTAAAAGACAGAATTAAACCTGTCACAGCTTGGTTAGAAGAAGGCCATGATCATCCTACCATCATGGACTTATTATGTGGTAATCAATCGTAGAATCAATAACTAATTTAGGAGAATTAAAACATGGCAAAAAGAGTTAAACTTGACCCAATTAATCAAGAAATTGATATAGAAACAAATGATAATCTTTTGAGTGGTTTACTAGCCAAAGATTTGAATGTTTGGAAAGAATGCGGTGGCCGGGGAATGTGTTCCACTTGTCATGTTTTTATCACGGAAGGAATGAACAGTTTATCCCCTGTTAACCGCCGAGAAATTCGCACCATGGAAGTTATTACCACTGCGAATAAATGTTCTCGTTTAGCTTGTCAAGCAAGGGTTATTGGGGAAGGGGTTGTTGTAGAAATTCCTTCAGGTATGTATGTCAGTGAAATCGAAAATATTGAAGATTTAATTGGCAGTCGTGCAAAAGAAAATATTCTCCATCCTATCAATGGCTCTATTTTAGTTGAAAAAGGAAAATTAGTTACTCGAACTATGATTACTCAACTAAAAGATACGCAAATTGAAGTATCAGAATACATGGCAAAAATTCAAGATGCTTAATTTCTTTACACTCTAATTCTTGTACTGAGGAATAACAATGTTAACCCAATTTTCAAAGTTAAGTTTAGACACAGATGGTCGTTATGCAGACGATTCTGAATTACAGTTTATCGAAGATTATTTAGAATCAGTCGATATACGGATTCAAACTTACGAAAAAATCAAAGCCAATGAAGAAGCAATTTTACAAGAAGTCGATGCAAAAATGCACGAACTTAATGAAAATAATTGCTTGTATAACATGGATGAACATGGCAAAGAAATTTGCAGACGTGACCGCAAACAAGCGATTAAATACACCAGTGCTGCTATGGTTATTAATGATTTAGATCGTTTAAGAGATGGTCTTTTAATCTGGTTACAGACTATTGTTCGTGCTGTGGGATATGAAAAATTTGTACGAACTCATTACCCTATTATTCAGGAAGTTATTCAAAAATATTTGACCCCTGAAGAAGCCAAGTTTATCTTGCCTGCTTTTCAACTTGATTGCACAATTCTGGGTGCTTAAATCTCTAATTAATCATTTAACTATCAACATTTAAGGAGCTAAAAATGAGCCAAAATAATAATTCTTTTAAAGTCACATTAGTTAACCCTAAACACCAGTTAAACAAAACCATTAAGGTTGCCGCAAATGAGTTTATTCTTGATATTGCCGAAAATCAAGGTATTAAACATCCCTGTTCCTGTCGTGCCGCTTCTTGTTTTGATTGTTTGGGTAAAGTTATTTCTGGGAATGTTGAACAAACAGAAAAGGCTGAATCTTTCTTAAAACCAGACGAATTAGATCAAGGATATGTTCTACTTTGTGCTTGTTCTCCCACTTCTGACTGCACCATTTTAACCCATCAAGAAGAAGAATATTTAAACTAAATATTCAGTGTTAATTCAACTCATAACAGGATTTAAGATCATGGAAAATCAAGTCGAACAACAAGAATTAAACAATGAAAACAGCAAAAATAACTTATCTGATATTTTCGATTTATTATCGGGTATCGGTTTAGTTGGGGGTGCGGTTGGTTCTTTTTGTGGTAATGCTGCGTTTGCTGCCATTCCCATTTCTTTCTCAGTCGCTTTACAGATTGCTAACCGTCGTCAACTAAAAGTAGAATTAGCTCAAATGCAGCAAAATTCTGTGATGCAAATGACTGAACAAATGAATAATAATCAGTCCGTTATTTTAGAGCAATTTCAAGAGTTAAGAAAAGATAGTGAAACCACCTTAACTCAACAAGATAAAAAGTTTCAAACTATTACTCAGGACTTGTCAGAAAAAATAGGCAAAAATCAAGAATCTTTTAATCGACTCAAAGTAGAAAAAGACGAATTAAGTCAGTTTACTTATTCCCTAGAGTCTCAACTAAACACGGTTGAAACGATTGTTGAAACCCTACAAAACATTGAAAATGCTTCTCAACTCATTCGCAGTAACCCAGAAGGTGCAGACGCTTATTATCAACGGGGATTAAATCATCAAAAATTAGGGGATAAAACAGGAGCAATAGAAGACTACACAGAAGCCTTACATTTAGACTCTACTTATGCTAAAGCTTATCATAGCCGAGGTGTCCTGTTAGCAGAAATCGGTAATAGAAAACAAGCGGTTGAAGATTTACGTCTCGCTGCTAAATATTACTTTGAACAAGGGGATATCGAAAGCTATGAACAAGCAAGAAACCTCAGCAAAGAATTTTATCAAGTTCGCTATTCTGTGGTTAATAACGAAACACCACAAACCACAGATTCTCACAGCGAAATGAGCGAAGAAATGTCAGCAGATTTAGTGACAGTTGGCAGTTTATTTGATGATGATGTTCAAAGCGAAGGGCCTATCTCTATGTTGGGATGACATCCTCTCAATCAATTTTCTCCTTTGTGTCTTAATTCTCCTTGTTGGCAGTGATCTTCTGTTTAGAATCACTGCTTTTTTTTTTGACTCCACTCTTCTCTAACCTTTGTATAATCAATGTTTACCCTCTTGGGTAGGTCTGCTTGAAAAAATTTCCCCCAAAAACCCTTGACAAATTTTTGTATAACTTGTTATGATTATATTCGGCTCAAAAAACAAGGGACTGTAGTTCAACTGGTTAGAGCACCGCCCTGTCACGGCGGAAGTTGCGGGTTCGAGCCCCGTCAGTCCCGTAAAGTAAAACAAAAAATCGATATTAGTTCTGTAATGGGTTATTCTGAGTTGTTAGAGTTATATTCATAAATTCATCCTACTGTCAAGCGGTAGATCAATATTGTGGAACACAAAACGGAAATGTTTGATATCTATGAAGGAACTAACTCTTTAAACACAGCATGGTTGGAAGCTCATTTATTAGCAGCTAAATCTCCTGAAGAAATTAAAATTTATCTTAATACTTATCAAGAACTTCTTAAAGAAAATTTATTTATAAAGGCCCATGAGCATCAACAGTTTATGGATAAGTTTCAAATTATCCGTCAAACCTGTATCTGGGGAATTATTATTAGTATTGCGGTTGGCTTAATCATTGCTCGTCTGATTATTCCAGCTTTTATTTTAATAGGAATCGTTTTTTATGATTTTGTTGTTGATTATTTTCAATTTAGAAAAAACAAACTCCACTGACTAAAAAAATAGTATAAATAAAATTATTAAACATGATGGTTATTTATACTATTTTTCTCATTCTAGGTTATTAGGATAAGCCCCATGACGATTATCCATTAAAATTCATCGTCTCCACCTGAATATCCACTCATTGAACTTGGATCATTATCTCGTCTAGACCCTAATAATCTTAGATCAGAGACTCGAATCACGGGACTAGAACGATTAGCACCTGTATTGCGATCTGTCCAAGTTTCAATTTCTAACGCTCCTTGAACCCCAATTAAACTCCCTTTTTTAACATAATTAGCAGCAATTTCTGCTGTTTTACCCCAAAATTTCAAATTGAACCAATCGGGCTGGTCACTATTACGAGAACGACGATCAACGGCTATGGTTAGAGTACATAAAACCGTTCCTGATTCAAAATATCTAACTTCTGGATCTCTGCCAGCACGACCCACTAAATTAACAACGTTTAAGCTCATAAATTTATGCTCAACTTTATTGCTTACTAACCTTGTTATTATATCATTAATTGGGTTAGTAAGAGACTGTTTATAGATAGAGTCTTAAGACGGTAAGGTGGGCAAGTCAAAGACTTATCTAAACTAATACCAAATCCGATTGCGATACCCCCTTTTAAAATTGATAGCTTGAAGCTTGAGAACCCTCCTGCCTCCTGCCTCCTGCCTTCTGCCTTTTCTGAAAGATAAGATGAGTTTAAGAACTGGATTTGGTATAACTTCACCCTTGAAAACCTTGCCCACCCTACAAAATTTCTTGTTATTATTTCTTTAGGAACAGTCTTGAAAAATCAAAACAAAAACAAAGAATATTAAAACAACAAAAATAGTATGGAAACAATGGTTCAATTAAGAGCAGCCAAAATACCGATAATTGGTTTTATCGCCGTTCACTACTGGTATGTTGTCATTAGAGGAAATCAAAAAGATCGCTGGGAAATATGGCAAACTGCTTCCCTTTCCCCAAACAGTTGGGGACACTTACATAAAAATTTAATGAACCCAGAAAGTGGTGTGGGTAATGGAGCAAGTTGGTGTGAAACCTATTGGACAGACAGTTTAGCCAAGCAAATCGCCCAAAACATCGAAAAAAGTCCGCTTATTTATCCTCATAATCACTGTTATCGATACTTTCCCGGTCCCAACAGTAACACCTACGCGAAATGGATTTTAAAACAGGCAAACTGCGATTATCGGCTAAGTATTAAAGGAATTGGTCAACATTACTAATATTGCCATTGATAGCAGGAACAAAAACCCCGTCCCTTCAGTCAAGCAAGACAATACTGATAACTTATGCTTACCGTTTATTGGTTTTCTAGTATAAATTGATTAATATCGCTAGACTTACTCAAAGAAACGTAATAAAATCCGTTCGATCCCCTGTGGATCATTAAGTCATAGTAGTCTTTTATAATAAGGGGCGTAAACAAACGTGGGTATTTTTAGTCGTTTTTCCCTCTCACGGGACATGGGTATCGATTTAGGGACCGCTAACACCCTAGTCTATGTATCGGGTAAAGGTATTGTACTTGAAGAGCCATCAGTGGTGGCCATTGATCAAGATCGCAAAATTCCCTTAGCCGTTGGGGAAGAAGCCAAGAAAATGTTAGGGCGAACTCCCGGTAACGTTGTCGCCTTACGTCCGTTGCGCGACGGTGTTATTGCCGACTTTTTGAGTGCCATGATCATGCTCAAAGAGTTTATTCAACGGGCCCACGAAGGCAGTCCGTTAGGAAATCCACGAATGGTTATTGGTATTCCTAGTGGTATTACGGAAGTGGAAAGACGCGCCGTCATTGACGCGGCCAGAGAAGCGGGCGCAAGAGACGTAGGATTAATTGAAGAACCGGTTGCAGCAGCCTTAGGAGCCGGTTTACCCGTAACAGAAGCCACCGGAAACATGATCGTGGACATCGGCGGAGGAACCACCGAAGTCGCGGTTCTGAGTTTACAAGGACGAGTGTTAAGCGAGTCTGTTCGGGTAGCAGGAGACGAGTTAACCGAGTCCATTATCCAGTACATGAAAAAAGTCCATAACATGGTCATCGGGGAACGTACCGCCGAAGAAATTAAAATTCGTTTAGCGTCTGCTTACCCCACTCGTCAAAACGAAGAACCCAAAATGGAAGTACGAGGGTTACATCTCATGTCAGGTTTGCCTCGTACCGTCACCATCAAAGGGGAAGAAATCAGAGAAAGCATGGCCGAACCCTTAGCAGTGATTGTAGATGCCATCAAACGGACTTTAGAGCGAACTCCCCCAGAATTAGCGGCCGATATTATCGATCGCGGCATTATGTTAGCTGGTGGTGGGGCTTTATTGCGGGGGATTGATACCCTACTCTCCCACGAAACCGGTATCGTTACTCATATCGCTGAAGATCCCTTACGCTGTGTGGTAAAAGGCACTGGAGAAGTGTTGAAAAATCCCACGGTGTTAGATCGGGTTATGAGCCAAAGCTCTCAAATGGTGTAAACAGAAGAGAAATAGGCAAATCATTGTGATAATACGTCGTTGGTACGGTCGATATGGCTCAAAACTGGTCTGGGCTGCAGTTGCTTTAGGGATTGGCTGGTTTTTACGCCAAACTCAAGGCGCTCCTATTTTGGAACTGTATTATTGGGTCAGTCGTCCTTTACAGTCGGAATCTCCTGAACTTCTACAGGAACGACTCACCAACGCACGTATTACGGAACTGCAACAGCGTGTGGTGGAATTAGAGCGAAAAAATGAACAATTGCAGAAATTACTGGGCTATTTTGAAGCACAAGAACAAGAAGTAATTGCCGCCCCTATTATTGCCCGTAGTGCCGATGATTGGTGGAAACAAATTGTCTTAGGCCGGGGTAGTCAAGATGGGGTTAAGGTGGGGTTTGTGGTCACAGGAATTGGTGGTTTAATTGGCCGTGTGGTAGATGTGACTCCTAATACCAGTCGCGTCTTATTAATTAGTGATCCCACCAGTCGGGTTGGAGCCAGGGTAAGTCGTACGGGAACGATGGGAGTGGTAATTGGGGGGAGTTCTCGCATTGCGGTGATGCGCTTTTTTGAGAAGGTTCCTAAGGTGAGTCCTGGGGATACCATTACCACTTCCCCGGTCAGTCGTTTGTTTCCGGATGCGTTACCTATTGGACGGATTCAGTCGGTGGATTTAGAAAAAGGACCGGCACCAGAAGCGAAGGTCTTATTAACGGCTCCCATTAATGACTTGGAATGGGCAATTATTCATCCCTATAAGAGTAAATAGGATTGAGATTATGGCGTTTTGGAGACGATATTCTTTTCTCAATAAAGTCATTATTACGGGTTCTGCGACTTTATGTTTATTATTGTCTCTGACTCGTCTTCCAGGGATGGAATTATTAGGTATTGGGACGAATTGGTTGTTAATTTGGGTGGTGGTTTGGAGTACCAAACGGACGGTATTTCAAGGGGCGATCGCAGGATTAGTCATGGGTTTAATTCAAGATGGCCTTACCGGGGCTTATCCGTCTCACATTCTTAGTTTAGTGGTGGTTGGAGTCTTAACCGCGCGTCTACAAAAACAAAAATATATTCACGAAGACTTTATCTCCGTTGCTTTGATTGTTTTCTTTATGGTTATTGTTGCTGAAACCATTACTTCATTACAGTACATTTTGCTAAGAATACGCTCGTTTCAAGATATTTGGCAAGAGTATCAACAATTAGTCTTATCTTCGGCTATTTTAAGTAGTTTGTGGGCCCCGGTTTTGTACTATCCTCTTAATTCTTGGTGGGAAAATAATCCTATCCGTACAGCTAAATCAACGAAACTGAATTAGTTTGGGGAATTACGAAAAACTAAGGTATAAATATCTGTCGGCATTTCAATATTAGCTTGTTCTAAGGCTTGTTTTATCCCTTGAGTTACAGTAGAGGTGGTAGCAAGAAAACCGGCTCGTCTAGAATCTACCCAAAAACGAACTTCTAAATTAACAGTGCTGGCGGCCAATTCTTGAACCAATATGTCAGGAGCGGGATTTTTTTCCACCGTTTCAATGTTATCGAGTACCTGGTAAATAACTTGTTTAGCTGTTTCGATATCGGCATCATAGTCGATACCAACCATAACAGAACTACGACGGCGTGGAGATGCGGTATTGTTAATAATACTAGCTTGAAACACTTCTTGATTAGGAATATAAACCAAACGTCCATCGTAGGTTTTTAGGGTTGTTGCCCGTAACTGAATTTGAGTAATGGTTCCTTCATAAATATCAATAACCACTTGATCGTTAATCCGAAACGGTCGAGCAGCTAATAAGATTACACCAGAAATATAGTTACTTAAAACATCTTTGAGACTGAAACCAATGGCAACACTGGTAAGTCCCAATGCACCCAACAAGGCAGCAAAATCAATCCCTAAAACCCCTAAAGCAATAACGGAACCCACCACCCAAACTACACCGTAACTGAGCCGTCCGATGAGGATTTCTGAACTAGAATCCCCTTCTGTTTGTTGCGCCCAAGTGAAGGCAACATAACGCACCCCTCTGGCTGCTCCCCAGGTGAGTCCTACCACAATGATTGCCCCTAAAATAGAAGGTAAATTACCAATGGTATTTCTTATCAGTTGACGAACGGTTCCATAAAGACGTTGTCCAACATCAATGGCTAAAGGGGGCTTATCTAAAGCTTCGTTAACTTGATCAGCCCATTTCTGTGCTAATGATTCGACTTCTAATCCAAAGTCTTGAGCGTCTTGCTCAGTAACAGTCATCAGAACTCGATTATTGACTTGTAAAGTGGCTATTTTTCTCGGGTTATCTGGTTTAACCGTCACTTGTCCAATAGATTGAGATTGAGCTAATAAACTAGCAATCCGTCGATTAACAGTGGCTGCTCGTTGGCGGGCGTTGATTTGAGCTAAACTGCCAATTTGAAAAACCGGTTGACCTCGCACTAAAACATCGGCAAAGTAAGCGGTATCGTTGGGACTATTATTTTCTAAGGGAACAGACTCAACCGGTGAAATGTCTTCTTGACTGGTAGCAATGGGAACCATAACCCAAAAGAAGCTACTAACGATCAGCAAAAAGGAAGAAAACTGTCGGTAAGAAACACATTTGAATGAGGCCAAGACTATTCTCATAGAAAATAAACCCTATCACTCTTATAAATACTACGACAAGGGTGTTACCGGTGCATATCTAACCCTAGATGGATATGTCCTATCTCTTTTTAGTTGATCAAATTATCATAACTCTTCCCTAGTATAAATCAAATGTTCCCTTCTTATTCGATAAATTTCTTTTTAACTCATATTGAATTAGATAAAAAAATTGGAACTTTATTGATTTTTTATTAGTCTTAAGAATTGTACTTTGTGAATATATATAGACCAAATTTTGCCATTTACTATTATTTCAGCAACCCCAGGCCCTACAACACAAGAGCGAATTTTAGAGTTGATTTTAACCCATCCTAAAGGAATTACGGTTAAAACCTTAAGCGATCGCCTAAACCGTCCTGTTTCTATGATTAATTATTGTTTGAAAGACCTTAAAGGTTCAAAATTTATCCAAGCAAAATTGAATTCGGATAATAAACAGTGGATTTATTATCCTATGATTAAGAATGATTAATTTGACTATAAATTAACCTGAAATATGCTACCTTTTTAGCATAAAAATGCAAAAAAGACAAGCAAAATTTAATTAACTTATAATTCAGGATAACCCAACCAAGCATCGAGATCATTAATATCTTTAAAATCCAGTAAAGACATAGCTAAATCTTCGAGATCATTTAAAGAAAGGGTTTTGATTTTATTAATCAACCTTTCTTCTAAGTTTGAGAATTGCTGATTGAGAAGCAACATAACTAATTTTAATGCTTCTTCTATTTCTCCCTTCTTTTTACCTTTTTCTAGGATATCTTGATAAATTACAGAACCTTTCATAATGTCCTCCTGAAATAGAGTATTAACTAAGATTTTATCGAAGCGTAAACCAGCTACAATACCAGTACAACTTCCTAAGACTTGACGCTGTTCAACATCTTCTATGTTATTAATTTTATCAGCAATTTGTTGGAGTAAAGTATAAAATTACTGGAGACTTATTGTGTCATTGCGAGGGGTAATATAAACAGTAAGTTTTGATTACAACTAAAAACACCCCGAAGCAATCTGTTCTAAACATAAACCATTTATATTTTCCATTAAGATGAAAGTTTATCTATTTAATTCTTGGTGTTTTTCATAAAGAAAATTGACCCATTGAGGTATATGATACACTGTTGAATTAGATTGATGCGATAAGTTACAAGAATTAGCATAAAATCTAGCTATTGCTAAAAGAACATTATCTTCAGCTTTATCTTTAGAAAGATAGTCATCTTCTATGATGATTTTGTCTTCCCAGTAAGGTTTTGCTTTGACAATTTTTAGAATAACTTCTATCAGTTTTCTGTTTTCTTCGGGGGTTACTTGTGAATTATGGTTTAATTTTTGACATTTATTAATCAGACTATTTTTATCAGGAATAGAAATAGACAAAAATTTTTCTATTCGTTTGAGAACATTATCTAAATTTTGATTAATATCTGTATCATTATTAATATCTTGGATCATGTCTTGATAAATTTCTTCTAAAGATAGAGGATTATTTTTATAAGTAATTTTAGTATAGGATAATTCTTGTTGTAAATAGTCTTGTAAGTCGGGTTCTAAAAAATATGCTTCTTTATGTATCCATCCGGTAATAATAATTTTTGATTGATCAATTATATTTGTATCAATAGGATTATTTTGATAAATAGCATGATAAAGTTCTTCGGTGGTTTGATAATGAGAACAAATATCACCTATATTCTGACACTGAATATCTAAGTCAATTAGAATAAATAGTTTTTCTGGAGATAAATAAGAATTATCAGGATTATTATTATGTAAATCAATTAATTTAGGATAAATTCTAATAATATCTGAACGGGAACCACAAGGTATAAAAATAGGTCTTTTATTCTTCCAAGAACTATCAGGAATTGTTTGTCTCCAGAAGTTAGCATCAGGTAAATATTCTAATTCACCAATTTGTTGAGGAGAATGAATATTTAAGTAACCTCTTACTCCCTCACAAAGAATAACAAGGTTATCTACAATTCTTCGATACTTCAATATTTTACTACAAAATTCTTTATCAGCTTGTTCAAGTTCACTCATGATACTATTTATTTTTCAGACATAGGATTTGATAATTTAGGTTTGATGATTTTAACATGACCAGGGGTTAATGCTTCACATAAATAGAAGGAATGGGTGGCTAATAAATATTGATTATCTCCCCAGGATGCTAACTCATTCACTATATTATATTGCCAGTCAGGATGTAAACCATTTTCAATTTCATCAATGAGAATAATGGAATCATTTATATTATTATATTTGATCCAAGCATATAAACCCAATCTTTTTAATTCTCCATGACTTAATTCTTCTGGTTCCAGTTCAATAAATTCATTTTCTGAGATTTTACGATGTACAACAATAGAAGTCATGTCTGATGAAGGAAAGATATATTTATCATTCCCCAAGAAGTTATGGAAGTCTTCTGCTAATTCTTTTAAAGATGTACCATAGTCTAGATTATTATTATTAATAGCAGTTTTGAAATCTTGATCTCTTGCTTGTTTAAATGAGTTGACTATTCCTATAGTAGATAATTTATTATAAATGTAAATATTAGATATATTTTTAATTATATCACTGATTTTATTATAATATTTAGCAAAATCAGCATTCATCATTTTTTTGATTGATCTATCTAAAAATAAAAAAATCTGTGCTGGTGGTGTAACTAAATAAATATGTTTATTTAGGAAGTTTAGTGCTTCATCAGCTATTTCAAAATCTTCAAAGTTAGTTTTAGTAATCATGTAGATTTTGTGATCATTTAAAGAATTAATGTGAAGTATTTTTTTTCTTTCTTTCTGCTCTAATATTTTAGGTTCTAATGGTGTCATTTTTTCTTTTATTTTTCTTATTTCTTGTTTCTCTTCACTACCAAGATAACTTGTCTCTTTTGTGATTTTTCTAATTTCGTTTTTATACTTAAGATATGGTTTAATTGCTTTAATTAATTCTCGATACTCATTATTATTTTCAGTAATACAATGAAACGTAAGATCAATAATTTTATCTTGATCAATAACTTCAAATTTAGCGATTAGAGAATTATCTTTTACTAAACTTAAAAAATTATTTAAATAAACATTTTTATCATCATCTAATGAACAAGTTAACAAAACAAAAATTAATTGTAATAAGGTACTTTTTCCGCCACCATTTTCGCTACCAATAGGAAAAACAGCAGGTTTTAAACTGGGTTCAAAGGTTAACTCTACATTTTTAAGATTACGAAAATTAGGAACTGAAACTTTAAGTAATTTCATAATAAATTTTACCTCTAATAATCATTAGATAAACTCAATAGCAAAATAAACTACCAACTATGATAAAAAAAACGAAACTCTCCCCAAGGACTAATATATAATTTCCCACTTTCTTGATGACTGGGTTTAATACTCACCTCCCAACCTCCATCTAACCTTAAATGAGTATATCTCTGTCTTAATTCTACTGTTCCTAAAAGTCTCTTTTTACCAACATCAAATTTAATCGGTATTTTTTGCCAGATAATTTCATCGTTAGTATTTTTAAGTACCAAAACGCTTTCAGTTGGAGTTAATAAGTATGATTCGAGAATATAAGCAGGGATTCCTAAACGAGATAATTTAACTTGAGATTCTAGGGTTAATAACTCAATATTTCCTTCATAATCTTGTGAATAATAAGGTCCATCATCCATATTGAATAAATGAGGTTCAAAACGATAGAAAACATACCACCATGAACTAAGAATCAGTAAAAATAGACTGATCATTATGATGATAATTTGTTTAACTCTAGTTTTCATAACTTTAGTCTATTTGATGTTTTTACAAAAAATATTAACCGTAAATCATGTAAGATGGGCAAATGTTTCAATGATTAAAATCGCTTTGAATAACCATCTAATTTGCCCACCCTACCAGCTACTAATTGCAGTTTTGCTATTTCTAAATCATAAGCTTGTTGTAAATTCATCCAAAAATTAGCACCTGTATTAAAGAATTTTCCTAACCTTAAAGCAACTTCACCATTCAGATTACATTTACCTTCAAGAATCAACTTCAAATCTTGTTTTAGTATATGAATTTTTTCAGCTATTTGAGATACGTTCAAACTAATTTCTTCAATTTAATCCTCAAGAATTTCACCAGGATGAATGGGATCTGTCCAATGAGTCATAATTTTATAATACATAAATAAATAGTGAAAATGGTGGGTTACGACAGATTATTATATTCTAATCATAACCTCGATTATAGCCGTCTAACCCACCCTACAATCTATTATTTTGTTGTGTTTAATTTAACCAGTTTTATTCCTCCTAAAACACTCATGAATGCTAATAGTCCTAAACTTGAAGAAGACTCAGGAACCGGTTGCGGTGTTTCTCCAAATGCTAACCAACCGGCGGTACTTAACCCATTACTTCCTGACGGAACAAAAATATCAATAAAGTCCCCAGTTTCTCCATCATAACGCACCACATGATTATCATCTCGACTACTAACATAAAGGTTACCATCGGGTCCAAAAATCGGTTGTACAGGTCCCCCATCTAACACTCCATTACTGTCATCAGTAAAGATATCAATAAACGTCCCAGTTGTTCCATCATAACGGCTAATATTGCCAGCGAAAAAGTTAGCAACATAAAGATTGCCATCGGGGCCAAACGTTATCCCACCAGGAAAATCTCCAGAGTTTCCTGTTGCAAAGGTAGAGGTCATTTCTGTTCCGACATTAAACTGTAAAACGCTATTAGTAAAGGTACTAGAAAAATATAAATTATTATCAGCACCAAATCTTAACCCAAATGGAGGATCTGCACCACCGCTACCAGAAGGTACAAATTCATCAAGAAAATTCCCTGTAATCCCATCAAATCTTAATACACTATCCGTCGCTGTATTACTCACATAAAGATTGCCATCTGGTCCAAACGTTAAGTCTTGTGCATTATCTAAACCCCCACTTCCTGAAGTAACAAACTCATCAATAAATTGTCCCGTTGCACCGTTATAACGAAGAATACTATCATTGTTAAAACTAATCACATAAAAATTCTCATCAGGACCAAACGTTAACGCCACCGGTCCATCTAACCCTCCACTTCCTGACCGAATAAAAGGACGAATAAACTCACCCGTATCAGCATCGTAACTTAACACAGAATCTGTATCAAAACTCCCCACAAATAAGGCGTTTGCTTGTGCTTTAGCAGCCATTAAATTAAGTCCCGTTAAACTTAACAAGGACAAAAAAACTGTCGTTTTAAGTTACTTGATTAGGTTCATCTTCTTGTCTATTTTCCCTAAGTTAATTTTCTTTCATAGGGATTTTAGCTAAAGTCTCTGAAATCAAAAATAATTTTTAACTTTTTTTACACAATTTTTCCATTGTTTATAAAGTTTTTATCCAACCTTCCCAAAACTAAGCTAGAATTGTGAAGAAATCTGTAGTAATGTAACTATACTCTTCCCACTACTGTATCTTATGTCTCTTCCCATTCGTAACGTCGCTATTATTGCCCACGTCGATCACGGTAAAACCACCCTGGTTGATGCCCTTCTCAAACAGTCTGGTGTCTTTCGTGAAGGGGAAGAGATTCCCGACTGCGTTATGGACTCCAATACCCTAGAACGAGAACGGGGTATTACCATCCTCTCAAAAAATACAGCCGTTCGCTACAATGACATCTTAATTAATATCGTTGATACCCCTGGACACGCAGACTTTGGGGGAGAAGTGGAACGGGTGTTAGGGATGGTGGATGGTTGTATCTTAATTGTAGATGCCAACGAAGGCCCTATGCCACAAACCCGCTTTGTTCTCAAAAAAGCGTTAGAAAAAGGGTTACGTCCCATCGTTGTCGTTAATAAAATCGATCGCCCTCAAGCAGAACCGGATCAAGCAGTGGATAAGGTGTTTGACCTCTTCGTAGAATTAGGGGCCGACGATGATCAATGTGATTTTACCACCTTATATGCGTCCGGTTTATCGGGGTTTGCCAAGGAAAACCTAGAGGATGAGTCAGACGATATGAAACCTCTATTTGAAGCTATTTTACATCACGTTCCCCCACCAGCCGGCGACGTAACCAAACCGCTACAACTACAAGTTACCACCCTAGACTATTCTGACTATCTGGGCCGTATTATTATTGGTCGCATTCACAACGGAGTGATCAAAGCCGGTCAACAAGCTGCTTTAATGAAAGAAGATGGTAGCATCGTTAAAGGGAAGATTAGTAAATTATTGGGCTTTGAAGGACTACAACGGGTAGAATTAGAAGAAGCTAGTGCAGGTTATATCGTTGCTGTGGCCGGGTTTAGTGACGCTAACATCGGAGAAACCTTAACTTGTCCCGATGACCCCCAAGCGTTACCTTTAATCAAGGTGGATGAACCCACGTTACAGATGACCTTCTCCGTGAACGACTCCCCCTTTGCTGGTCAAGAAGGGAAGTTTGTCACCTCCCGACAGTTACGCGATCGCTTAGACCGTGAGTTAGAAACCAATGTGGCCTTACGGGTTGAGTCAGGAGACTCCCCGGATCAATTTTTAGTTTCTGGTCGGGGTGAACTCCATTTAGGTATTTTAATCGAAACCATGCGTCGGGAAGGGTACGAGTTCCAAGTGGCCCAACCTCAAGTTATTTATCGGGAAGTGAATGGCCAACCTTACGAACCCTTTGAATATTTAGTCTTAGATGTCCCCGAAGAAGCAGTCGGTTCCTGTATTGAACGTTTAGGCCAACGGAAAGGGGAAATGCAGGATATGCAAACCGGCGTTAATGGACGGACTCAGTTAGAGTTTGTTGTCCCTGCGAGGGGTTTATTAGGGTTCCGAGGTGACTTTATCCGCATTACCAGGGGTGAAGGGATCATGAACCATAGCTTCCTAGAATATCGTCCTATGTCTGGGGAGTTAGAAACCCGTTACAATGGGGTGATTATTGCCTTTGAGGAAGGAAGTTCTACTTTCTATGCGATGAAAAACGCAGAAGATCGCGGTGTTTTCTTTATTACCCCTGGAACGAAAGTCTATAAAGGAATGATTATCGGTGAACATAACCGTCCCCAAGACTTAGAGTTAAATGTGTGCAAAACGAAACAGTTAACCAACCATCGCGCGGCCAGTGGAGATGAATTAGTTCAACTTCAGGCCCCTGAAGAAATGAGTCTAGAAAGGGCTTTAGAATATATTGGGTCGGATGAGTTAGTAGAAGTTACACCAGAGTCTATTCGTCTGCGGAAGATGAAAACGAAAAAATTAGCCAAACGTTAATTTTCTGGATTTCACTAATAAAAAGGTTGAAGACATAAACATCTCCAACCTTTTTTCCATCCTCATTTTCTGGACTTGAAGGCAAAACGTTGATTTTTCGTTATTCTTAAGTTGGGTACTTTAACCGAGTAAAGAGAATGTTATCTTTTTCCCTCGCTATAACCTTCATTTTTTCGATAAGTTTTATTTAGTTGAGTTTGAGAAGACAAAATGAAGACTGAACAGCTTTTACTCAAAAAATGGCGTAATCTAACTCCTCATAAACAACAAGAAGTCCTAGACTTTATTGATTCTCTTGAATCTCAATCTTCTCAAACTGAATGGCAACATTTAGAACAACGCCCCCATTCTTGGCGCAAACAGCTTTATCTCAAAGGTAGACGACTGAGAGCGTCTATTGTTTGGACAGATATGATTGTTAATGAAATGACCCCAGAAGAAGCGGCTGACAATTGGGATTTACCGTTAGAAGCTATCAAAGAATCTCTTGAATATTGTGAAACCCATCAAGAGTTATTAAAACAAGAAGCATTAATCGAACGTCGTCATCTAGAAGAGCGAGGAATCCCCCTTGAGCCTAAGATTACTTCTGGATGAAGACACTCAAGCTAAAGTTTTAGTGATCTTGCTTCAAAAAGCGGGTCATAATGTCAAAACCATCAATGAACTGAACTTTATGGGAAAAGTAGATCCTCTCGTTCTCGATTATGCTAAACAGGAAAATCGAGTTTTGTTAACTCGTAACTGCAAGGATTTTGAAAATCTCCATCTAGAAAACCCTAACCATCCTGGTATTTTAGCTATTTATAGTGATTCCAATCCCTCAAACGATCTAAGCTATAAAGGGATAGTCAAAGCTATTTCTAACTTAGAAGCTGCCAACCTTCCCTTAGTTAATCAATTTATCGCTCTTAACCACTGGAATTACTAATCATGATGTTGATGCACATCAAGAAGGATTGATATTAAGTATCTTTCATACTGGTAACAATAATTTATTATTTATCATATTAGTTGATATCACAGAAGGTTCAATAATGCGTTTACAAGAGCAATTATTAGGGGAACATCAAGAAGTAACTTTAGAAATTATTAGGTTTTTCCTATCTCCGATTACTGATCAAAAACTTCACCAAAAGATTAAACAAATTTGCTTAGATCCTGAAAAACCCAATCATGACTTTTTTTTAAATAGCGGTGGGCTAACCAAAAGGGATTTTATTTGTTATTGGGGTCAAATTAAGAATCTTGGTACGCCTAGCCATATTCCTGATCTAGTTATTGATTTATTAGTTGAAAATAATTTGATTAGACGTTTTCCAATAGGTTCTTTTTTAGGTGCTAACTTTGAAGAAAGATATGGCTTTGATGCTACAATAAATATTAATTTTGTTCATCAATTATATATAAATAATTTAGTTTTCAATTATATTTTAGGATTTGATTATATAATTCAAAAATATCGAAAATCCGTTTTTAAAATAGAAGTTATAAATTCTGAAGGTTATTTAAGTTTAGGAACAGGGTTTTTATGTCATAAACAAGATATTATTATTACTAATAAACATATTGTAGAAAATCATTCAATTAATCAAATCTATGATGAAGAAAATAATATTATTGATTTTGATGCTGACCGAATTAAATTGAGTAAGAAAGATGATATTGCGTTGATCTGGTTAAAAAATAAATTAAGTATTGAAGGAATAATGCCTAGTTTTGATTTAAAAATTTTGAATCAAGTTATAACAATGGGTTATCCAAGAATTCCCACCAGTAAAGAATCATGTTTGGTAGTACATCTTGGAGAAATAAATTCAACTATTGAGAATTTTCAAGGAAATAAATTATTTTTAATTTCAACTAGAACATCTCCTGGTAGTAGTGGAAGTCCTATTCTTGATAAATCTGGTAGATTTGTTGGTATTGTTTCCGAGAATTTATTTGAAGAACATTCTTTTAAAGAAAAGGGTATTACGCCTTATCATGCCGGAATTCCTGCGTCTTTAATTAGTCAATTTTTGTCATCTAGAGATTAATTTATATAACAGAGAAAAATGAAGTTTACTGATTGAGTCAATAATTTTTTGCATCCATGCAACACTTAAAAAGTTAGTTTATTATTATTTCCTAAATTCTCAATTTTAAAATAAATTTGCGCCAAAATTTACCCAGTACAAAAAGCGACCCGATCTCCATTCTCATCGATAAGGTAAAATAGACAAGAGTAGGACTATGCTAAATCCGTTAAAACCTAGCTAAAAGCTCAGGTTAGGGGGAGTATAGCACCTTTAGGACAATCCTTGGCTCAACTGATCAAAACCCGTCACCTGAAACCCTATGACTGTTCAACCGTTAACGTCGCCTTCTTCAGTCTCCCACGCTGCAACCGTGATCACACCCTCTTCAGACGTTAAACCTTGGGCTGGGTTAATCGAAACCTATCGCCCTTATCTTCCCGTCTCAGAAAAAACCCCAGTTGTCACCCTCCTCGAAGGTAACACCCCCCTTATTCCGGTTCCCTACATCTCTCAACAAGTGGGCAAAGGGGTGAAAGTATTTGTGAAATACGACGGGTTAAACCCCACCGGCAGCTTTAAAGATCGAGGGATGACTATGGCCATCTCTAAAGCCAAGGAAGATGGGGCAAAAGCCGTGATCTGCGCCAGTACCGGTAATACGTCGGCGGCTGCTGCAGCCTACGCTAGACGGGCTGGTATGCGGGCGTTTGTGATCATTCCTGATGGGTATGTGGCCTTAGGAAAACTGGCCCAAGCTTTATTATACGGCGCTGAAGTTATCGCCGTCGAAGGGAACTTTGACGATGCGTTAACGGTGGTGAAACAGATGGCCGAAAATTACCCTGTGACATTGGTTAACTCGGTTAACCCTTACCGTTTAGAAGGACAAAAAACCGCCGCCTTTGAAGTGGTGGATGTGTTAGGTAATGCCCCCGACTGGTTATGTATTCCGGTGGGTAATGCAGGGAATATTAGTGCCTATTGGATGGGTTTTTGTCAGTATCATAGTTTAGGGAAAACCGATAAACTGCCGAAAATGATGGGGTTTCAAGCAGCAGGGGCTGCCCCGTTTATTGCTGGCCAACCTGTAGCCAAACCGGAAACCTTAGCTACTGCCATTCGTATAGGGAACCCGGCCAACTGGGACAAAGCGTGGGGGGCAAAAGATGCCAGTCAAGGGGAGTTTAACGCGGTGACAGATGAGGAAATATTAAAAGCGTATCGGCTATTGGCCGCCCATGAAGGGGTATTCTGTGAACCAGCCAGTGCCGCATCGGTGGCGGGTTTGTTGAAGGTTAAAGAACAAGTACCGGCTGAGTCTACAGTAGTTTGTGTTTTGACCGGTAATGGGTTAAAAGATCCTGACTGTGCGATTGAACATAGTAATAATCAGGTTATATCTGGTATTCAACCTGAATTATCAAAAGTAGCTCAGGTAATGGGTTTTTAGCCTATTATAATATTTTTATCAGGTTAAGGTGGGCAATGCCCACCTTATACATTTTATAGCGTTTCTCGGACTCATGAGGTACACCTAACTCCTGCCTCTTGCCTCCTGCCTCAAAGCGATCATCTTTATACCTCACAAGTATGGGAACTGCTATATTACCAATGCCAAACTTGTTCGTAGCTATCAAACAATTTAGGTAATTCTTTAAAGGATATTTTTTCAATCCCTTCTAATAATTTACCTTCGGGAATGCCTCGTTTAGCAATGTCTTCACTAATCGCATAAACTTTGATGCCTTTGTCAAGACATTGTTGTAAATCGTCATCCAATTTAGCCGGAAAACTTTGTTTCCAGTCTCCAAAAGAAAGTCCTTCAACAACTTGTCCTTTAACGGCATAATTAACTGCATTAGCTCGTAAGACAATATCAACGTCACCGCCGATGGTTTCTAACACTTGAATAAACCAAACCACGGGATCATCTTGCTCTTCAATAGTGCAACGATAAGCGGATTGAATCACTTGTAATACTTTCATATTTTCTCCTTATTTTGTGCCAATAACTAAGGTGCCATTTGCATCTTTTGACCATTCCCAAAAGTCTTTAGGTGCGCCGCGACGACAGCCTTCTACCGCTTCATTAACACCTCTTTCATCAACACAAAGACCACAATTAACCCATTCTAATTCACAACCTTTACTTTTAGCTTTATCAAATAAAGCTAAAATCCAATCTTTGGTTAAAGGGTGATTTTCTTCATCAAAAGTGCGCCCGTGAACACTGTTAGCATGGGGTTTTTGATGAGCAAAAGCTAAAGAAACACCGCCTTCATAAGTAAATACTTTAACATCGCATCCCTTATCTAAAGCAGCATCGATCATCCGAAACGCAGTAGTGGTTCTGGCCTGTTCAAAAGGTCCATCCATCAATAAAAAACTTAGAACTGTTTTACTCATTTTTGGGGTTTCTCCTAATTAACTACAACCACATCATTTTTTGTCCTTGACTCATAGCTTCTACGATGGATTCTACGGTAGAAACTTCAATTTTAGACCCTAACTCTGTGGTGTCAATTCCTCGCTCATCTAAGGAAAATTTATCAGCCAATAACTTCACTTTGTCTAGATTTATTAATCCTTGAGAAGCCACTGTAGAACGGGACGCTAAGACCCCATTTTCGATTAAAAATAAGGTAACTTCATTACCAGCATCGGCGAGATCAGAAGCCAGATTATAATTATTATTGACCTCTGGATAATCAAAGGGACTTTGTGATTCAATTAGAAAATATTTAGCCATTGATTGCTAGATTGTAACTTGTTGAAGAAATGATGATTTTTCATCCCATAACGAGATGATTGAGAGCATTTTATGTTCTCAATATCATTGAAGTTCATGGCTATTAATCTAATATCTCTAACCATTGACTTCTCTCACAACCCTATCACTGACTTTGGGAATAAGTGTTAATTTTTCCAAATTACTCAAGCTTTGCTAGTATTGTAGCAAGGGTTTGCTACAATTGAGGTGTCTTGATTTGCAAGTCTGTAAGACCGATACTATACTGATGTAGTAGAGGCAAAGACGGATGAGACGGAAAACCTCGAAGACGAATAAGACCGTCCTAAAACCTTAGTTATTGTTGTAAAACCCAACTATAGCATGGTTTAGTAGAGGTATCTCAGTGGACATAGATAGTCACAAACCGTGGTTGTCTTAGAGCCGTCTGCTGCCAGACAGTCAGTGGACGTTAAAGCAAAATGCTTGTGGATTCGATCTGACGGGGCCATTGCCTAGTTAAGAGGAGTAGAAGCAAGAATCTTCCGTTATCGCCATAGGCTTGACGGTGAGAGTGTCAAGAGATGCAATTGATTCTAGGTGGTGTGAGATGTTAGAACGTTTTTTATTAGCAAGCACGGTAACGTGGTTACTGTATATGTCGTTACAGTTGGGCCAGTCCCCTGTAACCCCTAATACCATGAATCAAACCGTTAATCATGTTACTGTTGAACAGCTAGAAACTCCTTCTGGTAATCCTCGCTTTGTTGACACTCCCACGCATTCCGCTACGCTTCATACGGGGATTCTTGGTTCACTGACTCAAGTTGTCTTGACAGGTATTACTACCAACCAAGATAGAGCTTAAATCTCCCCAA
>JAAUYH010233869.1_pt1 | contig 25508 bp, 26 predicted proteins | sample 7278061 | NCBI WGS metagenome assembly JAAUYH01 (sample SAMN14350203, study PRJNA611818) | marine sediment metagenome | isolation source: surface marine sediment (0.6m) | place: French Polynesia: Moorea | collected 2018-08 | reverse complement strand
TCTCAGATTAAAATCGGGTGCCTTAGAACCAATGGCAGGTAAGTTTCCATTGGTGTGTATTGTATTTCCTTTTAAAGTAATTGTTGCCATAAAATTTAATTTTTTTAGAATCCTAAAATTAAAAATAAAAACTGTTTACTAATAGCAATTATTCAAATATTTTCTTCAAAAACGAATCACCAGCCTTTGAAAAATACCGCTGATAAAATTTGACTATTTTACGATAGGAAGAATCAATCTTCTTCCTTTTATTGCAGCGCAAAATTCAGTAACTTTAGATACCTCAAAAAAACAAATAAAAATGGAAACTAATAACAATTTAACGGATGCAGGGAAGTGTCCGTTTCTTAGCGGAACATTAAAAAAAGGCGCTGGTGGCGGTACCACAAATCGCGATTGGTGGCCAAATGCTCTGAACTTAAATATTCTTCGTCAACATTCTAATCTGGTTGACCCAATGGATAAAGATTTTGATTATGCCGCAGCGTTTAAATCATTAGACTTAAATGCTTTAAAAAAAGATCTCAATGATCTTATGACCGATAGCCAGGACTGGTGGCCAGCCGATTACGGGCATTATGGACCATTTTTTATTCGCATGGCATGGCATGCTGCGGGCACCTATCGTATTGCCGACGGCAGAGGTGGCGGTGGAACAGGTGCACAGCGTTTCGCCCCTTTGAATAGTTGGCCAGACAACGCGAATCTCGATAAAGCCAGGCTCTTACTTTGGCCAATCAAGCAGAAATATGGAAAGAAAATATCATGGGCAGATCTATTGATCTTAGCAGGTAATGTTGCCCATGAATCTATGGGGTTACCGATGTATGGATTCGGTGGAGGCCGTGAAGATATTTGGCAACCGGAAGAAGATATTTATTGGGGTTCGGAAGGAGAATGGCTAGGAAATAAAATGCGTTATGCCGAGGGCGGGGAATTAGAAAATCCTCTCGGTGCTGCCCATATGGGATTAATTTATGTGAACCCAGAAGGGCCGAATGCCAATCCCGATCCCGTTGCTGCCGCTCATGATATTCGAGAGACTTTTGGCCGTATGGCGATGAATGATTACGAAACAGTAGCATTAATTGCAGGGGGGCATACTTTTGGTAAAACTCATGGAGCAGCCAGTGATGCCGAATATGTGGAGGCTGAACCTGCAGGAGCACCAATTGAAATGCAAAGCATGGGCTGGAAAAATAACTATGGATCTGGAATAGGCGCCGATACCATTACAAGTGGTTTGGAAGGTGCCTGGACAGACACACCGGTTCAATGGAGTCATAAATATTTAGAAAACCTGTTTGGCTACGAATGGGAACTGACCAAAAGCCCTGCCGGTGCACACCAGTACAAGCCTAAAGGAGATGCCGGGGCCGGAACGATTCCTGACGCACATGACCCATCTAAAAAACACGCACCCTTTATGCTCACTACAGACCTGTCACTAAGATATGATCCTGAATATGAAAAAATATCAAGACATTTCTTGGAGAACCCTGAAGAATTTAAAGAAGCTTACCAGAAAGCATGGTATAAATTAACGCATCGTGATATGGGGCCGGTTAGCCGTTATTTAGGCCCTGAAGTTCCTGATGAAGAGTTGATATGGCAGGACCCTATTCCGGCAGTAGATCATGAATTAATTACTGGCGCAGATGCGGATTCATTAAAGGCGAAAATTTTGGATTCCGGATTATCGGTTTCAGCATTGGTTTCAACGGCGTGGGCTTCGGCATCTACTTACCGTGACTCTGATAAACGTGGTGGAGCGAATGGTGCCAGAATCAGGCTCGCTCCTCAGAAATCATGGGAAGCGAACAATCCTGATCAGCTCTCAAAAGTTCTAGATACCCTGGCAGCTATACAGCACGATTTTAATACTGCCCAATCTGGAGACAAGAAGGTTTCTATAGCGGACTTAATCGTGCTTGGAGGAGCTGCAGGTATTGAACAAGCTGCTAAAAATGCAGAGCATACTTTAAAGGTACCTTTTACACCAGGACGCTCTGACGCGACTTTAGAACAGACAGATGTTGATTCTTTTGCCGCATTACAACCTGCTGCTGATGGTTTTAGAAATTATATGGATTCAAAAAATAAAGCCAGTGCTGAAGAAATGCTGGTTGACCGCGCCCAATTATTGACATTGACTGCGCCTGAAATGACTGTTCTAGTTGGAGGAATGCGAGTATTAAATACAAATTATGATGACTCAAAACATGGCGTTTTTACAGATAATCCGGAAACATTGACTAATGATTTCTTTGTAAACTTATTAGACTTAAGTACTACCTGGAAGGCGACTTCTGAATCGTCAGCTATTTTTATCGGTAGTGACCGGAAAACCGGTGAGGTTAAATGGACCGGAACAAGGGCTGATTTGATCTTCGGATCAAACTCCGAATTAAGAGCGCTTGCCGAAGTCTATGCCTGTGACGATGCAAAAGAGAAATTTGTAAATGACTTCGTTGCCGCATGGGTAAAAGTTATGAACCTTGATCGTTTTGATCTGAATTAAATTATGAAATTCTTTAATTAAAAAAAAGCCAGTTCAAAAGAACTGGCTTTTTTTTATGATTTAACTACACTTAGTTTAAATGCTTTGCTAAATATGCTGCAACACCTTCGTGGGTAGTTTTTAAGCCTTCCTTTTCAGCATTCCAATTGGCTGGACACGCTTCTCCATGTGCCTCGTTAAACTGTAGCGCATCCACCATACGAATCGCCTCATCTACATTTCTCCCTAAAGGTAAATCATTAACTATTTGATGACGTACCACTCCTTCTTTATCGATCAAGAACAATCCGCGATAAGCTATTAATTCGCCATCCGCCTGGAGCATATCATTATCGTCGTAAAAATAGTCTCCGGCCAGCACATCATAATTCTTGGAAATTGTTTTATTGGTATCAGCAACCAACGGGTAGGTGATCCCTTTAATACCTGCTTGATCTTTCTGTAACTGCAACCAACCCCAGTGCGATTGTTCGGTATCTGTAGATACTGCAACAACGGCAGTGTTTCTCTTTTCGAATTCAGCTAATTTCTCTTGAAATGCATGTAATTCGGTTGGACAGACAAACGTAAAATCTTTTGGATAAAAGAATAGTACTACATACTTATTACCAATGAATTGATTCAACGAAAAATTCTCTTCAAATACACCTCCGTTAACTACTGCCTGTGCAGAAAATTCGGGAGCTTTTTTACCTACTAGTACGGCCATTTTATTTTTTGATTTTTAAAATTTAAGCGGCAAATATACAAAGTACATAATGAGTAATGATGTCAAAAAATTGCTAATTTTTATACGCTGATAAGATAATCTTATAACCTTGGTGAAGGTATTTTTTTTAACAAGTTAGTTTTGAATAACTTAAGGATCTTATCAAAATTCCTTCACATCACATTGGTAGTATTTATAGGGCTTTGGAAGCAATTGGCTTATAAATTCATAACAAATTAATTCACAGCTTCATTCAATTTATAAACAGTTTGAAGCACCATTCTTAACGTGAAATAATTTGCATATTAAAGATTTTAACCTAAATTCGTCTAGCTATTGGGAAAGTTGAAGTGTTTTAAACCCACCTACTATGACTGAAAAACATCATCTGTTAACCAATGATGAGTTTGAAGAACAATTTGCAAGTTGCACACTCCCTGCTTGCTATTTCACTCATGAAGCCCATTTGCGATTAGCTTATATTCATATCAAAAGATATGGTGTGAAGCAGGCAATAAAAAACATCAGCCGACAGATCATCAATTTTGACGACAAGTATGGCGATGGCACCAAATTCAATAAGAGAATAACCATAGCTTCTGCCAAAGTTGTCGAGCATTTCATGGAAAAGACCTCGGCCTTAGATTTTAAAGGCATGCTGCTTGAGTTTCCACAGCTGAGAAGTAACTTTTGTGATGTCTTAAAAAAGCATTACAAATTAGATTTCTTTAAAAAGGAAAACGAAGAAGCCTATTTAGAAACAGACTTATTGGCTGTGAACTAATTGTCTTCCTGAATTATTTACTATTCTTATCTTTAAAGGATCATAATTAAAACCTTATTATGGTTCATGGCACACATAATGCGCTGGAAGATCCGCGCAACGAATTCATTAAAATATTTATCAATGGAGAACTTGTCGTCAGAGAGGATGCCAAGATTTCGGTATTTGACAGCGGTTATCTCGTAGGTGATGGTATTTGGGAAGCGATGCGTCTGCACGATGGTGTGCTGGTATTTTTAGACTTACACTTAGATCGCCTTTGGCGGGCTGCTGCTGCCGTTGGAATGAAATTTCATTTTACGAGAGAGCAACTTATCAAGTATATATGGCAGACGCTCGAAGCCAATGATATGCATACAGATGTTCATGTGCGTACCATGATCACCCGTGGAATTAAAAAAACCCCATCGCAAGACCCGCGTTTGACCATCTCTGATCCTAATATTGTTATTATAGCTGAACATAAAAAGGCTTCAGAAAAAACCAAGGACAACGGTATCTCGTTATTCACAAGTACTATTAGAAGGGGTTCACCAGATTACCTTGATCCCAGGCTTAACTGCCATAGCAAGCTACATGAAGTGCAAGCCCTGATACAAGCCATAGAAGCAGGTGCTGACGAAGCCCTGATGCTCGATATACATGGATTTGTCGCCACATGCAATGCGACAAACTTTTTTATGGTTAAAAAAAATGAGGTTTGGACTTCAACCGGAGAGTATTGTATGAATGGTATTACCCGCGCCAATGTTCTACGCATATGTAAACAGCAAAACATCCCACATTTTGAAAAGAATTTCTCATTATACGATGTTTATGATGCAGATGAAGCCTTTGTTACGGGCACCTTCGGCGGTCTGACCCCGGTAGTTAAGATTGATGGAAGAACTATCGGCACCGGAAAATACGGTGTATTGACAAAAAAATTAAGTGGGTTCTACGAAGAATTAATAGCTGTAGAAATAGAAAAAAATAGTCATGTCAACTAAGCGCATTTGCTTGTGGTCGGGACCGCGAAATATATCTACTACCCTTATGTATTCTTTTGCTCAACGTAAAGATACGAAGGTATTTGATGAACCACTCTACGCCCATTACTTAAGTAAAACAGAAGCAAAAAATTATCATCCGGTCGCGAAAGAGATTATAGCGACCATGGAAAATGATGGGGAAAAAGTGATTCGCATGATGATGGGCAAACATGAAACACCGATAGTCTTTTTTAAAAATATGACCCATCATTTATTAGCCGTGGATCGCGATTTTATGAAAGACTGCATCAATATTATTCTTATCAGAGATCCGGTTGAAATGCTCCCTTCTTTTGAAAAGGTCATTAAAAACCCAAAAATGATCGATGTGGGCTATGCGCTTACTACTGAACTGTATGACTATTTGAGAGGTAAAGGAATACCACCTATTATTCTGGATGCCAGGAAAGTACTTCTAAATCCACGCAAAGTTTTAAAAAAATTATGTCACCTCATTGGAATCGCTTTTGACGAAGCGATGCTTCGTTGGAAAGCCGGGGCGCGTCCTGAAGACGGTATTTGGGCACCCTATTTTTATGGCAATATTCATCGGTCTACAGGATACATTCCTTACCAACCAAAAACGGAGCCCTTTCCTGAAAAACTGATCCCATTGCTCAAGGAATGCAAGCCACATTATGAACAATTGCGTAACTTAGCTTTAGAATAGCTGGCATAGTATGAATTCAAAAACCTTTTATCTAACCGCAATACTGCTCCTGAATTCCCTGATTTCTTTGGGGCAGCAGGTCATTGGATTTTGGGAAATTACGGAAGTAAAGATGGGGTCTCAAACAATGACCCCAGTGGCAAAATGGACAAAGATCAACAAAGACGGCACGTATCAATCCGGTAACGGATGGCTTCAAAATGCTGAAGGCACCTGGACCTTTGATAGAAAAAAAAGCCTGTTTTCTCCAAAGGAGACTAATGGGCTCATCGATGAATTCGGCCCTTTTACGGTTGAATTTACAGATAATGGCATGAATTGGCTGCGGGAAGAAGAAGGTACCATTGTCACCGTTACCTTAAAAAGAATAAATTCACTGCCAAAAGGGCCGGCAGATGAAGTTGTTGGCTTATGGAATTTAATTTCTGTAACTAAAGCCGGAATGCTTCCGAAATTAAATGATGAAGTAAATGGAACGCAGAATATTTTCATCCGTTGGGACAGAATTTATATAAGTAGATCATCACAAGGTGCACGTGAAACCGGGTATTGGCATATGCATGGACATAAACCGGAGATCACATTGTTACCTCATGACAAGAATGGCACTGCTGAAACCTGGCGAATAGAAATTACTGAATCAGTACTTAGCTTGACCGGTATTTCAGATTCAAATAAAGACGAGAAAATAGTCTATTATAGATTGCATCGATTCCCAAAATAAAATGAGTTCAGAAATTCTAGGTATAGTTCCGGTATTACCCTCTCAAAATATTGCCAGAGATGCTGATTGGTATCAGGTCATGGTGGGCTTTCAATTACTTGACAAAGACCATATGTACGCCATCTTAAGAAAAGGGCCTTTAACCATTCATCTGCAATGGCATGCCGATACTGAAGATGATCCTTTATTAGGTGGTTCTGTCATTCGTATTTTTGTGAAAAATATTCAACCTATTTTTGAGGAATTTGTAGAAAAGGGTACGGTTTCCAAGGATAAACTTCGCATGAATACGCCATGGGGTACCCATGAATTTGGATTTTATGACCTCAATAAAAATGCGATTTTTATTGTTGAAGATGCTTAATTGCCAAAAGCGGTGACTACAAATTTCCTGGAACCACCGTGATTTCTATGCTCACATAGGTAGATCCCCTGCCATGTTCCTAAATTGAGTTTGCCATTAGTTATAGGTATTTGCACTGAAGTGCCCATTAAAGATGCCTTAATATGAGCCGGCATATCATCAGAACCTTCATATGTATGCTTGTAATAGCTTGCATTTTCTGGTACCATAACATTTAAATGACTTTCGAAGTCTTGCCGAACTGTTGAGTCAGCGTTCTCATTAATCGTCAGACTGGCCGATGTATGACAAATAAACACTTGCAACATCCCTTGATTGATTTCACTTATTCCTGATAACTGACTCAAAATCAAATCTGTAATTAAATGATAGCCTCTGCTGAACGCAGGTAATCTGAACTCTTTTTGAATGACTTTCATGTTGATTAATTTCCACTAAAAAGATAAAGGTTTTAACTTAAAAATCAGGTAACTTCGTCACAATTGGTTTAGCAGCTAAAAAATAATCTCAAAGTACCTGAATATGAAGTCAATTTTACAGAAAATAAGCATTACCCTTGCCAAACGTAAATTCAAAAAAGAAGGAATCAGAACAACCAGCCGTAAGCTGGCCAAAGAGGCCAGGTTATTCCGTGTAAATCTTTGGCATAAGGCACATGATACTTTTTTTATTATTATCAGTATTTTCTCTGCGGGATTTGGTTTAAAAGGTTTCTTATTACCCAACAATTTTATTGATGGTGGTGCCATGGGAATTTCGTTATTGATCTCTGAGACGACCTTGATTTCACTTTCGTTATTGGTTGTGGCAGTGAATCTTCCGTTTATTGTCTTGGGGTATTTTCATATCGGACATCGTTTTGCTATTAAAAGCATCCTGGCAATTTTAGGATTAGCTGTTATACTCTACCTGGTGCCTTATCCCTTGATTACCTCCGATAAATTATTGATCGCTGTTTTCGGAGGATTCTTTCTGGGGGCAGGCATTGGCCTCGCCATTAGAGGTGGTGCCGTCATTGATGGTACAGAGGTTTTAGCGATCTACCTGAGTAAAAAAACCGGATTAACCATTGGTGATATTATTTTACTCTTTAATGTCTTGATTTTTTTGGCGGGTGCCTATATACTATCTATTGAAGTAGCTTTGTACGCGATGCTCACGTATTTTGCCGCTTCACGTACCGTCGACTTCGTCATTGAAGGTGTAGAAGAATATACCGGTATTACTATTATTTCTAAGGAAAGCGAAAAACTGCGGTTGATGATCACTGAAAACCTGGGGCGAGGTGTCACTATTTATAAAGGGAAAGGAGGATACGGCAAAAATGGCGCACAACTCAGAGAACAAGATATTTTATATACCATTGTGACTCGTCTGGAAATCGCTCGTATTGAAACAGAAATAGATAAAATTGATACGGATGCTTTCGTCTTTATGCAGAGTATCAAAGACACTAAAGGGGGAATGATCAAACGACGTGCTTTTGCTAAGTAAAATTATTTCATGGTTGATTTTCTTATTAAGAACGTCGAAATTCGTTTGACATAGTAACTGCATTAGCTAGTAAATCGTAATGAACCCGATCAAAGTAAAAAAAGGAGAAACTCTTCAACGGCCCGGAGAATTGAACAGCAAAATTTTTCATGTTCAAACTGGTTTATTGAGAAGTTATACAATTGATAAAAAAGGGAAAGAACATATTTTTATGTTTGCCCCTGAAGGCTGGACTATTGCTGACACTACCTCACCAGAATTGGAGACAAGCTTATTTATAGACGCATTAGAAGACTCGGTTCTCTTCGTTAGAAAGAAAGATATCAAGGTTGAAAGTCAAAATGCAGCACCATTGGTAAAAAGATTATTAGTACTTCAAAAAAGAATCATCATGCTCATGAGTGCTTCAGCTTTGGAACGCTATGAGCATTTCGTCATAACCTATCCTGATATCGTTCAAAGAGTTCCACAGAAAATGATCGCGTCTTATTTGGGCATAACGCCTGAAGCTTTGAGCAAGGTTAAAAATGAACGCATTCGCAATCTTTAGGGCTCCTTCTTAATCTATATTAATGCATAGAAGTCGGTAATTAGAGAAATTTAGGCTCTTAAAACTAACTTCATGAAAACTTCATCACTTTTATTTCGAATATCATCAGTTTTATGGATCATTTGGGGACTCGTGCATATACTAGCAGGTGTCATGACCATGAAAGGCATTTTAACAGATGATATTTCTTCATCGGTAGCCGGAATTGCCGATGCAGTGGACCCGAGTACTTTACAAATGGACTACCCAAAAGCAGCAGGCGCAATCATTGGACAGCATGGGTTCAACCTGTTTTGGATCGGAATCGTAACTTTTCTGAGTGCCTTTTATGTTTGGAAAGGCAATAAAAATGCAATTTTTCTAGCAGCAATTACGGGTGGTCTGGCCGATTTAGGCTATTTCTTATTTATGGACCTTGGGGGTTATGTAAACTTCGTACCGGGTACAGTAATGACCCTGGTGTCTTCAGCAGCCATTATTTTAAGTTTTTATGCTTACTTTAAAAGAGAAAGCTTGAAGTCCTAACTTATGTGAAAGTTTTAACGATGGCTATTTTGTAACAGTATCCTTCCAGCGACTACTAACAGGCATAACTAACTTAAATTGAATGTTATGCAGATTACAAAAAACACAGGCCGGTTGGTGGCATTACTTTTCTTATTAAGTGCCATAGCAGGAGGCTGGGGAACTTCTATTCGAGGCCTTTCCGGGGCCCGGACCGATACCAATGCTTTTTTAGATAGTATAGTAGCCAACACGGGGCAAATGAAACTAGCGATTGGCTTAGATATGCTAGGCAGCGCTTTGGTAGTTTTATTGGCCATTTACATCTACCCTATTATAAAGAAGTATAGTACCCGACTGGCCCTCGCCTATTCGGGTATAGCAATGATCAATTTTTTAATTATCACGCTGAGCAATCTTGTACATTGGTCATTACTTGCCGTGGTTAATGAATATGCAGCTACTTCCTCTAAGGATATAAACCACTTCACGACTTTAGCCGTAATGCATTACGAAGCGTATTACTGGGCACATTTTGTTTTGCTAATGTGCTATGCCATTGGAGGTGCTGCACTCTACTACTTTTTATTAAAAACTGAATTAATCTACAAGTGGTTAGCCATTTGGGGACTGGTCGCTCAAAGTATTGTTTTTACCGGTGGCTTTCTTCAATTGATAGACATACCCGTTTCATTTTATTTATTCCTTCAAAATGGGGTTTTTGTCTTGACCTTTATAGGAATAGTATTAGCTATAGGTTTTAAAACTAAGAAATATAATGCCTTAGATGCAGCATAATCATATAAAATGCGAAGATAGGATTGTAATATGAGTAAACGAATTGTAGGTATCGACGTTACCAGAGCCTTGGCAATTATCGGAATGATCATCGTGAATTTTAAAATGGTCTTTGGGCAACAAGGTAGTAGTTGGCTCAAACCGATTGTATCGGTATTTGATGGTAAGGCTGCAGCCACTTTTGTAGTATTGGCCGGAATTGGCATTGCTTTTATGACCAATACAGCCGTTAAAAATAAGGATCGAGGCCGACTTCAAATCGCACGAAAAAAAATTATAAAACGTGCTCTTTTATTGTTTGTTATAGGGCTTTCATATATCCTCATCTGGCCGGCAGATATCCTTCATTTTTATGGTATCTACATGCTACTGACCTTATTTTTTGTCACCAGAAAACCGAAATACGCGCTTTGGTTCGCCTTCCTCCTGATCTTGAGCTACCCTTTATGGATGCTTCTCCTGAATTATGACACCGGCTGGGATTTTACAAACTACAGCTATGAAGGTTTTTGGACGCCTGAGGGCTTTTTAAGAAACCTCTTTTATAATGGTTTTCATCCGGTGCTACCCTGGGCTGCATTTATGTTGATTGGCCTCTGGTTCGGCCGGCAAAACTTACATGATTTCCGTTTTGTAAAAAAGGCCCTGGGTGTTAGTTTGTTAATTTTTATTTTAACAAATCTGCTTTCTAAATTGTCAATTGCATTCTTATCTGAAGGTAATGAAGCTGCCGCAAAAGAATTAGCGCAGGTATTGGGTACCAGCCCCATGCCGCCCCTACCCATTTATATGCTGTCGGGCAGTAGTATTGCTATTGCTATTATTTGCGCATGTATTTTGTTGGCAAAAAGATTTGAAAATAGTGCTGTCATTAAAGCCCTGACCAAAACCGGACAACTGGCTTTGACCTTTTATGTGGCCCATGTGCTTATCGGTATGGCAGTCCCTGAACTAATAAGTAGTACTGCTTTCGGTGACTATTCTTTAAGCTTCTCGTTTGGTTATGCCCTGCTCTTTAGCTTAGGCTGTATTGCCTTTGCCGTGCTATGGTTGCGTTATAAAAAAATGGGACCATTAGAATGGATACTGAGAAAATTAGCGAATTGAATTAAAAACACCAGGGCAATAAGTTTCAATTTATCTCGTAATTGCTTGTTGTACCCAATGTTGGACCTGACCGGGAAAAGATGGGAGTAGCTGCGGCAGGCCTTTTTTATAACAAATAAACTATCTTGTATCATAAGTTTTTAAAGATGAAACAGCACTATTTATTTATACTATTCATACTCATTCTTGCCTGTGGTAAAAATGAGAACAAAACGAAAGAAACGCAAATTGCGGATACACTAATCGCAGCTTCAGAAATGAAAGATACACTAAAAGTAAGCTTTACATTTGATGATGGTATTACCCATGATTTGGCCGGATTTAAATTTAAGGATTGGAACCAAATGATTTTAACTGCCTTAAGAGAAGAGGGTATCAAAGCTGCTTTTTTCGTTACCGGATCAAATAAGATAGATGAAAAAGGGAGCTTTTTATTGGATTCATGGGCAACTGACGGGCATATGATTGCTAATCATTCGTATACACACCCGAATTTCAATGATCAAAAAATGGGTGCAGAAGATTTTGAGAGCGAGCTACTTAAGACCGATACACTTATCAAAAAGTATCCAACATATCAAAAACTGTTTCGCTTTCCGTACTTAAACGCAGGGAAGACAGAAGTACAAGCCGATGGATATCGTTCCATACTCAAAAAGCACGGTTATAAAAGCGGGCGAGTGACGATTGATAATTCAGAATGGTACATCAATAGCCAACTCATCAAATGTATTCGTAAAGAAGGGTTGAATAGCCCAAAAGTGGCGCGATATAAAGCCTATTATTTACAACATATACTTGAAAACGCAGCGTATTACGAAAGTCTGTCATACGCCGTTAGTAAACGACACATCAACCACACCCTATTGTTACATCATAATTTAACAAGTGCCTTATTTTTACCCGACCTGATAGAGGCCTTTAAGGCAAAGGGGTGGCAGATCGTCAATTCCGATGTCGCTTTTAAAGACCCCTTTTTCAAACGAGAACCTAAGGTATTACCTGCAGGTGAAAGCCTGGCCTGGGCTGCAGCTAAGGCCTCAGGAAGCTATGAGCACTTATTACGCTACCCTGCAGAAGACGGTGGTTATGAGGCTGAGCAAATGAAAAAATTAGGACTCTAATCATAATTTAATAGGAAATTGGTGGTAATACCTAATGCGAGGCATGATTAGAAAAAGATGGAACAAAGGCAGGCCAATTTCTTTGTAACGATTAGTTAATGCTAAGCTAATAGCCTTATAAATATCAAAGCCAAAGTTTTCACTTTGGCTTCTATTATTTTAAATCGTACTATTAATTGACAGATTGCCACGTCACCCCTTAAGGGGCTCCTCGCAATGACGTTATAAGTGTATCACCTCATCATAAGCATCTGCGACAGCCTCCATGACTGCTTCACTCATCGTCGGATGCGGGTGAACAGCCTTCAGCACCTCATGACCTGTAGTCTCCAGCTTTCTACCTAGTACCGCTTCAGCAATCATATCAGTTACACCGGCACCAATCATATGACAGCCTAACCACTCACCATACTTCGCATCAAAGATCACTTTTACAAAGCCATCTTTATTCCCACCAGCACTGGCCTTACCCGATGCCGAAAACGGAAACTTTCCTACTTTTATATCATATCCCTGCTCCTTGGCCTGCTTTTCTGTCAATCCTACCGAAGCCACTTCCGGTGAACAATAGGTACAGCCAGGTATATTTCCGTAATCTAAAGGTTCTACATGGTGTCCGGCAATTTTTTCAACGCATAAAATCCCCTCCGCGGAAGCGACATGCGCCAAAGCCTGACCCGGAGTCACATCACCAATGGCATAGTAACCCGGAATATTAGTCTGGTAGTAATCATTGACCAGGATCTTGTCTTTATCCACTACAATTCCGACATCTTCTAACCCAATATTCTCAATATTTGATTTGATACCAACAGCTGAAAGCACTATATCTGCTTCCAGTACTTCCTCGCCTTTCTTAGTCTTCACAGTAGCTTTTACGCCTTTACCGGAAGTATCAATCGAAGTTACTTCAGAAGACGTCATGATCTTAATACCACTCTTCTTAAAGCTACGCTCCAATTGCTTAGATACCTCCTCATCTTCAACAGGCACTACATTTGGCAGAAACTCTACGATAGTTACCTCAGTACCCATGGAGTTATAGAAATATGCGAATTCAACGCCAATGGCACCTGAACCTACAACGATCATTTTCTTTGGCTGTTTTTCCAGGGTCATGGCTTCGCGATAGCCAATCACTTTTTTCCCATCTTGTGGTAAACTCGGCAATTCACGTGAACGTGCTCCTGTAGCAATAATAATATGGTCAGCGCTGTATTCCTTACCATCGACATCAATCTTTTTGCCCGGCTTTAATTTCCCAAAACCTTCGATGACATCGATCTTGTTTTTCTTCATTAAAAACTGAACGCCTTTACTCATGCCATCAGCGACACCTCGGCTGCGCTTTACAACCGCGTCAAAATCATGGCTGGCGTCTTTTACTGATAAGCCGTAGTCTTCCGCATGTTTTAAATATTCAAATACTTGAGCTGACTTTAATAGGGCTTTGGTAGGTATACACCCCCAATTTAAGCAGACACCGCCTAAGCTTTCTTTTTCTACAATAGCAGTTTTAAAACCTAATTGCGAAGCTCTAATGGCAGTCACATAACCACCAGGGCCGCTTCCTAAGACTATAATATCGTATTTCATTGTGTGAAGTTTATCTTTTAGAGTTATTAGTTGCGTCTATTTTAAGAAGCACAAATTTAGGGAAATTTTGTGGGTTTTTATTCGCTTTTTCGTCATTGCGAGCATAGCGCAGCAATTCATCAAAAAATTAACAGATTACTTCATTGCAAACGCCTCGTAATGACGTCGACGAATGTCATTCTGAGTACGACGAAGAATCTTTGTAATGTGTCATGATAAACCATGTGCTGAACATGATTCAGTATCGATTCAGTATCTGTTTTCTTAACTGGATTCCGCATTCCCGAGTACTCGGGACGGAATGACAAGAGTTTAATAATCATAGTCAGCACATTGCTTCATTTATATTAGAATGACGATAAGTACCCCTTTGTCATCCCGGACTCCGATCCGGGATCCACAATTTTGAGTAGGGGTAACTTTCTGGTCAATGAATGTGCTCTTTGCCAGCGCTACGACTGGCCCCAAAGCAGTGCTTTGTCCTGCATCAAGTGCGGAATGACAATCGATTTGTGTCTTTTATCAGCCCAATTCGGAAATCTGTAAATAAATGAGCGGATTACTTCGTCGCAAATGCCTCGCAATGACGTTCATCGATGTCATTCTGAGTACAACAATGTCATTCTGAGTACAACAATGTCATTCTGAGTACAACGAAGAATCTCAATAATTAGATTCTTCACTACATTTCATTTCGCTCAGAATGACAAGACTGTCAATTCTTGCGCAGACAACGGCTAATCAAACTTAATCGCTTTGACCGGACTAATTTTACTAACAATATAAGAAGGAATTAACAGCATCAATAAACACAAAGCCATAGTGCCAATATTAAGCAGTAAAATGTATCCAAAATCCAGATATACCGGTGCCTGGTTCACATAGTACGTCTCAGGGTTCAGCTTCACAACACCAAAATATTTCTGCAATAAAAGGACAGCGATTCCGATAAGATTCCCCCAGAATAAGCCTACCGCTATGAGATAGGCGGCATTGTATAAAAATATCTTTCTGATACTCCAATTGTCATTACCCAAGGCTTTTAAAATACCTATCATTTGTGTGCGTTCTAAGATAAGCACTAATAAAGCGGTGATCATATTGATACCGGCAATTAAGATCATAATTCCTAAAATGACATAAATATTGGTATCAAAAAGGTCTAGCCACTCAAAAATGGCCGGGTATTTCTCACCAATGGTTTGGGCGTTTAGCGTTGCGGCCACATTTTCGTAGATGTCTCGCCCTTTTAGCTGTAACTCATCAAAATTGGTGAGCAAGACTTCAAATCCGCCTACTTGATGTTTCTCCCATTTATTAAGCCTTTGAATTTGTTTGATATCGCCAATTACGTAGTTCTCATCAAATTCCTGAAAGCCTGAATTGTAAATACCCTTCACCGTAAAAACACGGACATTTGGTGCTTTACCGGGATCGTCCTTTACAAAAAAGGTATTAAAGGTATCGCCTACTTCAAAGCCTAATCGGTCAGCCGTGATTTTTGAGATAAGTACATCACTGGACATTTCGCCACTAATCTCAATGAGTTCACCTTTCATCAAATAATCATCAAAAAATGACCAATCATAATCTTGTGATACTCCTTTTAAGATGATGCCTTCAAAATCGGTTTCAGTACGGATGACACCGCCCTTTGTGGCATAGGTCTGTACACTTTTAATGCCTTCCACAGAAGTGAAATTCGGATAGAAATCCTGATCAGTGGAAACCGGATTTAATGTGATCTGGGAGTTATTGTCCTCGTATCTGGCGATTTGCACATGCCCGTTAAACCCCGAGATCTTTTCTTTGATCTTTCGCTGCAACCCTACGCCTGTAGCAATAGCAATCATCATGATGATCAGCCCCAACGCAATCGCGGCAATCGCTATTTTTATTATTGGTGATGAAACACTACTTTTATGGTGCTTAGACCCAATGATTCGCTTGGCAATAAATAATTCGTAATTCAATGCAGATGATCAATTTGTCGCCCAAAAGTACATATTTCTTTTTGGTTTTGATTTCCCTTTCAGGGATGATTTCGTGCAAATCGCAAACATCTAAAAGCGCCGTAAAAGGTGAATCGCCCCGGCCGATAAAGAACGAAGTAATTATTGGGGCTAATAGCACAGAGAAATACCTCCCTCTTTTAAAGGATAAAAAAGTGGTAGTAGTTGCAAATCAGACTTCAGTGATTTTCAAGAACGAGATGGCAGCATCTTCTCAGTCAAAACCTCGCAATGATGTTGACTATATCCACCTGGTAGATAGTTTGCTTTCATTAGGAATACAGGTTCAAAAGGTTTTCGCTCCTGAACATGGTTTTCGGGGTAAAGTAGACGCCGGCGAATATGTGAAAGACGGTAAAGATGCGAAAACCGGATTGCCGATTATCTCCTTATACGGGAAAAACAAAAAACCGAGTCAGGAACACTTAGAAAATGTTGACATGGTGGTGTTCGATATTCAGGATGTCGGTGTTCGTTTTTATACATATATCGCTACCCTGCAATATGTCATGGAAGCCTGTGCTGAAGCCGGTATACCTGTTTTGGTATTAGATAGGCCAAATCCGAACGGACATTATGTAGACGGGCCGACTTTAGAAGCAGCACATCGAAGTTTTTTAGGGTTAAATCCTATTCCCCTGGTCTATGGAATGACAATAGGCGAATACGCCAAGATGATCAACGGCGAAGGCTGGTTGGCCAATGGTATTACCTGTAACTTGACAGTGATACCGTTGCAAAATTACTCGCATCAAACTTCGTATAACCTACCCATTCGTCCGTCTCCAAACTTACCGAATGACAAAGCCATCAATTTATACCCCAGTCTTGGTTTTTTTGAAGGGACTTTTATCAATGCCGGACGGGGCACTGAAATGCAATTCCAGGTTTATGGAGCGCCATTTTTTGATCAAACCGGTTTCAGCTATACACCCCAAGCTAATTTTGGAGCCAAGTATCCAAAACATAAAGGAAAGCGCTGTAATGGTATCGATTTAAGAACTACTGAGTATTTAAGTAAGATCAATTTAGAGTTTCTTATCGATGCTTATAAGAAAACTCCAAAAACTGAAAAGTTCTTTGGCCCGACCTTTACGGCGCATGCCGGAACTACGGAACTTGAACAACAGATAGCCCAAGGACTTTCTGCTGAAGAAATTAGAGAAACCTGGGAAAGTGATCTCGAGAAGTTTAAGAAGATCAGAAGAAAATATCTAATTTATACTGATTAAATCATCTTAATTACCAATTAACGGAAATTCAAAATTGGTATAACTGTATACAATCTCATCATCTGCGATATTTTCTGAAAAATCAACGCTGATTAACGTTGGAAATCCATACTCACTGTCGTATTCAACAATTAAAGACGCCGGATTTTGATTCATAATGCTTTCGATTAGGGCGAATGCCTCTTGTACGTTGTTTGTATCATTGAGAATATCTTCGGCCGTCTGACCGGGCGGTAAGAGAGACTCATCAAACTCCACGCTATTTTTAATGTCGCCTATGACCAAAAGTCTACGTTCGAGTACACCGCCACAAAAACAACTTATGTTTTCTGTCCAAAAATATGTTGTTACTTGTGTTGATTCCCACAGTTGTCGATTTTCAGTCAACTCAGTCAATATGCCTCCGTCATCATCAGAATTACAAGAAATAAAAACTATAGAAATTGATAGAAGAAATAAAACCTTTTTCATCGGATACTTTTGCAGATAAGATGGTATCAAAAGAAATTAGTTGCTTAAATTATAAGGGTAATTTCTTCTTTAATTCTTCAACAATATTAAAAACTGCCGGACAGACCTCTGTATTTTTTAAGGTGAGATTTGTTAGTTGAATGAATTTCTTTCGATCGGTATGGGGATATTCGGCACAAGCCTTTGGCCGGACGTCATAAATAAAACAGGTATTATCAGTTGTATCCAAAAAAGTACAGGGCGCAGATTGCAACACCATGAAATCATCCTCATCGCGTTGTAAATACTGATCAATAAATTTGCCTTCCTTCATTCGAAGGTGCTTCGAAATTCTGGCAATATCCTTGTCAGTGAAAATGGGACTTGTGGTTTTACAGCAATTGGCGCAGGTCAAACAATCGGTTCGCTGAAACTCTTCATCATGCAATTCTTGCATTAACAGATCCAGGCGTTTCGGACTCTTTTTCTTTAACCTGTTAAAATACTTTTTGGTGTCAGAGTACTTTTCTTTGGCGTGCCTGGGTAAACTACTTAATTGTTCTTGCATAATTATTCTTACGGGTCACCGAAAATCAGCTAGTCAAACCAAAGTGTGAAGTATTTGATCTTGGCCTGGTCAGGAATCTGGTCTATTCGGACCTTTTGAATACCAAACTCTCGAACACCTATATCTTTTTTATCTATGGCAATGGTTACATTGAGTTCATCAACAAATAATACCGCCGAAGAAAATGTAGACTCTACTTTATTCACCGTATAATTATCAATAACATCTTTAAAGGTGGAGTTCAGATTCAGTCCTTTGACCGTTTCATAGCGTTTATCAAAAATCTGTATACTCTCTATAGTCGATGTTGAATCGTGCTGCACTTTAGGTATTAATGTAAGCAGATGTTTGCCTCCCTTTTCGTAGACTCGATATTCGTCATATTCTGCATTTGCAAAATCTCCCTCGCCCAAATTTGAAACCAACGAATCTTTATGAAATAGTTCTTTCAGTTCATTAACTTGTGTCTGTTTAGTCACCTTCCCCAATTGGCCTTTGGCGATAGTGTGATGATCTTCCTTTTTGCATTGGACAAAAAGAATTGTTACTACCAGTATGCTTAAAACGCTCTTCATTATTTCATTGCTTTTTTTAATACACCCAGTACACCTCTTATGAATGTGGCGCTGGTTAATACTTTGACCACCGGATTCATTCGTGTACTTCGCCTTCTGGTGGTTGTTTTTCTTCTTGACTTAGCGGCTTCCTCAGCTTTCCGCGCTTTTTCTTCCTCTTTATTAATTCGTTCTATTTTGCCGCTAAGGAGTTCATACGCACTTTCGCGATCAATTTCTTCATTGTACTTCTCGGCGATCTTCGACTTCCCGATTTGAGTTGCCAGCTCGGTTGGTGTTAAAATATCCATTCTGCTCATGGGTGCGCGCAGCATGGTTCTTGCCAATGGAGTTGGAATCCCCTTTTCATTAAGGGCCGACACCAATGCTTCACCAATTCCCAAACTGGTCAATACCTCTTTGGTGTCGTAGTATTCAGAATCAGGATAGTTCTCAGCTGTTAATTTAATTGCCTTTCTGTCTTTAGCCGTAAAGGCACGCAAGGCATGCTGAATTTTTAGCCCTAACTGGGCCAACACATCTTCTGGAACATCCTTCGGATTTTGAGTAACAAAATAAACACCAACTCCTTTTGAACGGATCAACTTTACAATATTCTCGATTTGATCCAGTAAAGCCTTTGAAGCTTCTTCAAAAACTAAGTGTGCCTCGTCAATGAACAAGACTAGTTCCGGCCGACCCGAATCTCCTTGTTCGGGAAACGTACTATAGATTTCAGCTAACAATTGCAGCATAAATGTTGAGAATAGCTTCGGTTTGTCCTGAATATCGGTCAACCTAAGTACAGAGATGATACCGCGGCCATTTTCGTCTATTCTTGTCAGGTCTTGCACGTCAAATGACTGCTCACCAAAGAACAGGTCACCTCCTTGCTGTTCAAGTTCAACCACTTTACGCAAAATAGCACCGGTAGAAGCTGTGGAAATGCGTCCATATTCAGATTGTAATTCTGCTTTACCTTCACCCGTTGCGAACTGAATGACTTTTTTAAAATCTTTCAAATCAAGTAAGGGCAATTTTTTATCATCACAATATTTGAACAAAATGGCTACAATACCGCTTTGGGTTTCGGTAAGACTAAGAATTCTTGATAATAACACGGGGCCAAATTCAGAAACTGTGGCGCGCATACGGGCACCATCTTGATCTGAAAAAGTTAAAATTTCTACGGGAAATGGCTTGGCCTCAAAAGGTAGCCCTATTTTTTCATGACGCTCATCAATTTTCGGATGCCCGGGGCTTGGTTGTGCTAACCCACTCAAATCTCCTTTAACATCCATTAGTAACACCGGAATTCCCTTGTCAGATAGGTTCTCTGCCAGCACCTGTAAGGTCTTTGTCTTACCCGTACCCGTCGCTCCGGCAATCAGTCCATGGCGGTTTAAAGTTTTTAAAGGTACTTTTATAAATGCCTCTGTTACCGTCTCTTCTCCAAGCATACCGGCCCCCAGCGTGATAAATTCGCCCTTAGTTTTATACCCTTCATTGATATAATTGAAAAATTCTTCCTTTTGGCTCATGTCGTTTTTGTTCATTCGTTGAAGTGATAAAAATAAGACTAAATATGGCAAATCAAAAATTGTGGCTTTAAATAAAATACGCCTATTTCGTATCTTTGTTGCAACTAACTTTTTTAACATGAGAAAATTACCTCTTTTATACCTGATCGTCCTGGTAGCTGTAGTCTTAGCGTGTACCACGGTGGAAGAAAATAAAGCTCAAACCAATGACTCCAGCCAAGAAATTACGTCTAAAATTGAGTTTTTGGAGTCTAAAATTGAACGCAGAAAAAGTGCGCCCTATTCTGATGCGGTTCGTGTTGGTGATCTGCTATTTTTAACCGGACAAGTAGGTTTCGATAATGATTCATTAAAAATCGCTCAAGGCGGAATAAAAGCGGAGGCTACCCAAGCTTTGGAAAATATTAAGGCTGTATTAGAAACAAATGGTTCTGACCTCGAGCATGTGGCCAAGTGCACTGTAATCTTGACAGATCGGAATGATTTTGCCGCTTTTAACGAAGTTTTTCGTCAATATTTCCCTAAAAATAAACCTGCAAGAACTACCTTTGTCGCTGATTTAGTAATTGATGCAAAGATAGAGATCGATGTGATCGCTGCGGTGAAGTAATGGATAAAAAAACAAAGGAATTAATTGATAAAGGTGAAATGCTTCCGCTGATGGAAGAGTTTTACACCATTCAGGGAGAAGGTTATCATACAGGTACGGCTGCCTATTTTATTAGAATAGGAGGCTGTGATGTAGGTTGCCATTGGTGTGATGTCAAAGAGAGTTGGAATGCCGATTTACACCCGCCGACGCATGCTGACCTTGTTGTTGAAAACGCTCAAAAGTATTCTGATACGGTGGTCATTACCGGTGGTGAACCACTGATGTGGGATATGTCCTATCTAACGAACTACCTTAAAAAGAAAGGACTGAAAACACATATTGAAACTTCTGGTGCGTACCCTTTGACCGGAACTTGGGATTGGATTTGCCTATCTCCAAAAAAGACGAAACTTCCACTTGAAGAGGTCTATGCAAGAGCTCATGAATTGAAAATGATCATTTACAATAAAAATGATTTCAAATTTGCTGAAGAACAGGCTGCCCAAGTGAATGAAAACTGTCAATTGTTCTTGCAACCGGAATGGAGTAACCAGGAAAAAATGACACCTTTATTAGTAGATTATGTCATGGAACATCCTAAATGGAAAATTTCATTGCAAACACATAAGTATTTGAACATCCCTTAAGATACCTTTATTTTCAATAGAGCTAAGCCATAAACTCTTTCGAATTGCTCCCGTAAACCCATATCACTATTATCAAATTCAATGGCATCCTTCGCCTTGGTAAGCGGTGAATCTTTTCTTGTTGAGTCAATGCGGTCGCGTTGCTGCACATTCTCCAGTACTTCGTCATAACTGACTTTATGCCCTTTGTCTAATAGCTCTTTGTAACGCCGTGTGGCTCGTTTTTCAGGAGACGCCGTCATAAATAATTTTAACTCCGCATCAGGAAAAACAACAGTACCTATATCGCGGCCATCCATGACAAGACCCTTATCTACACCCATTTTTTGCTGCTGCTCAACTAGTTTTTTACGGACTTCAGAGACTTCAGAAACTTTACTTACAAACTTAGACACCTCAATAGTGCGTATTTCGCGTTCTACATTTTCATCATTCAAATACATCTCAGAAAATTTTGAATCGCTATTATATCGAAACTCTAAGCGAATATTTTGCAGATCGGCAACCAATTTATCGCTGTCAAAAAAATCAGGACCAATAAAACTATGCTTCAGGGCATAAAATGTTACCGCCCGATACATGGCTCCGGTATCGACATAAAGGTAATTCAACTCTTTGGCTAAATGTTTTGCTATCGTGCTTTTTCCTGTTGAAGAAAAACCATCAATGGCAATGACTATTTTCTTTTCGTTCTTCAAATTAGTAACGTTTAAAACCTTCTCTGGCTAAATCAATATTGAGTGAAAATGTATTCGTATCAGTTTCGGGGTGGAATTTACTAAACGCATAATTCAGTTTAAATCTACCCATTTTTAATCCAAACCCGGCTGTGAAACCGGCAAACGTTCTACTATCCACAAGGCGTAATTCCCTGGCGCGTCTGAAGTTGTAGCCTAATCTTAGATTAAATCCCTTATCGGGAAAGAATTCCGCTCCGACACTGACATGGCGAATGGCATTCCCTAAAAAGGAAATATCATCATTAGTTGTTTCACCACTAATGGAAGTTTGACTGTCAGAAGGGTTTGGCACACCTAATTTCCATTGCTGCAAACTGTTGATGGTCAGGTGCCAGCGAAGGGGAATATGCTCTAATTTATAGGAAGCTCCGACTGCAATATCGAGCGGTAACTTTTCACGCTCTTCATCAAAAGCTGATATTTGTGAGCCTACGTTTCTGATAACGGCAGTAAACATATAGGGCTTGAACTCGCTGTAATATGTCAAAGCGAAGTCTGCGGCCAATCCATTAGAGGAAAAATTCTCAATGGTAGAATTTATAAATTTAAGATTAGCACCTACATAAAAATCCTGCCACGGTAACTGGTAGGCATATCCTATTTGAAATGCTAAATCTCTTGCTTTAAAAGTACCCGTTTCATTACCTTGTTCATCTGCCGCTATGAGCTTACCATAATCCACGAAAGTGATTCCGGCATGGAAGGTACCGGTGCGTCTGGTAAATAAGTGCGCAAATGATAATGATCCGTAATTAACATCGGTCAAAAAATCGACATAACTCAGCCCTATTTGGTTATCAATTTCAGGGTTGATGGTCGAGGGATTCCACAGTGGTTGATTAATATCATCCGTGAGTGTCAATATTTCGCCACCTAGTGCTGCCTGACGAGCGGAGGTTGTTACATTCAAAAAATTAAAGATACGCTCACCTCCTACCTGGGCATAAGAGCTTGCAGAAATCAATAACAACAGTAATGGTATAACAGTTCTCATGCGCAGCACAAAGAAAAGAGAATTATAGGTTATAACGTAATTATTGACACTTAATTTTCTAGTTAAAAAAACAATTGAATTGCGAATAGTATCATAATTCCCACAACACCTTGCACGAGTGTGGCCAATGTGTGTGTTCTCAGGGCTGATTTTACTGATAAATTAGAAAATTGACTCACTACCCAGAAATAGCTATCATTGATGTGTGAGACGGTAAGGGCTCCTGCTCCGATTGCCAATACCGACAAGGCCTTTTCAAACTCTGTTTCCAGACCCAAACTGTTCAGTAAAGGAGCTATAATGGCAGCTGTAGTGATAATCGCCACGGTTGATGAACCTTGCGCTGTTTTTAGTGCTGCTGACAAAATAAAAGCTATAAATAAGCCGCTAACCATAATATCGCCAAAATGGAAATAGGTTTCGAGATCTGAAGCACGTATGATATTTCCAAATGCCCCACCTACCCCTGTAACGAGGATAATGCTCCCTGACTCCTTCAAGGCCTTGATTACCCATATGTTTTTTTCGGTTAAATCGGCCTTAGTTGTGGATAAAAATACCAGTATGACTCCCAATAATAATGCGATGATAGGATCGCCTAAAAATATCAGGGTCTTATAAACTATAGATTCTCCAAAGGGATATGTAGGATACTCTGCGATCGATTTTAGTGCTATTAATACTATCGGCAAGATTAATGGCATTATAAAGGACAAAAACTTGACGTTACTGACTGATTGATCGGCACTCATTTCGATCGCACCCTGTCCTTTATTTGAGTTTTCTTCAATTGTTTTGATCTTTTTACCGGAATAAGATCCCCAGAGGTATCCTGCAAGAGATACTGGAATTGCCACCGCCAGGCCTAATAGCATCACCAAACCTAAATCAGCTTCCAGCAGTGCTGCGGCGGCTAACGGGCCAGGTGTGGGAGGAACGAACACATGAGCAGCATATAAACCCGTTGACAATGCCACAGCAAAAATTGCCAACGAAATCCCTGTTTTCTTAGTAAGTGATTTATTGAGTGACGATAAAATAATGAAGCCTGAGTCGCAAAAAACCGGTATTGAGATAATGAAACCAATAATATTCATTGCCAAGGGTGAACGCTTTGCACTTATCCTACTAAGAATCTTGGCGGCTATTATTTTGGTTCCACCATTTTGTTCTAAAAATATTCCTATGGTGGTACCAAAGGCTATAATTAAACCAATGTTTGATAATGTCTTTCCAAAACCGTCTGTAAGGGTTGTAATAATTTTACGAATGTCGAAACCGAATAGAAATCCTGCGAGTATTGAAGCAATGGTTAATGAAAAAACCGGGTGAATCTTGTATTTAATCGTTGCAAAAATGACCAGGAATAAGATAAAGACTAAAATTAAGGGTGTCATTTTAAGTTTTTAAATACTACCGTTAAATATAGAGCTTTCTCTTTTAAGCGGAAACAAAAAAATCCTCACTACAAATTGTAGTGAGGATTTTACTTCATTCATTTTACTTTTTAAAAAGAATAACGCCTTTTTAAATTCCAGTTCCCGCGTTTTGTTCGACTATTTGAAATGTAGCTGAATAACGTGTCTTTTTTATTTTTTAATGTCTCGATGAACTTCGTTTTTTCAATATTTTGTGTTTCCATAAATATTTAATTTTGTTCAACAAATTTACGATTTTATTAAACAATAAATAATTTATGATCTCCATATTACCCCTAAAGTTGGAATATCATGAAAATTTAACATTTTCTTTAACAAATTAAGGATCATAAATACATGGTAATTTCCTGATCCTAGAAATGGTGCAATTCGATGCTACTGAAGACATTAAAATCACTGAAAATGTAGAGCTCATCTTTTGATGGGCTTTTTTATTTGCTTTCACTTTTGAGTTTCATACTAAAAAAGCAATTAAATATACAGAAGAACAAAAGACTCTTCATTTATGGTGAGCGTGTTGTACTAAAAAAAAAGCAATTGAGTATTTAAAACAGCAAAAGCCTGTAATTTATAAATCATCAAATAACAAATTACAGGCTTTTGCTACCACCCCCTGGTGGGAAGTTTAGAACAAAAAAATCCTCATTACTAGTTGTAATGAGGATTTAAAAGAAAGGCAATGACCTACTCTTCCACCAGTGGCAGTACCATCGGCGCTGATAGGCTTAACTTCTCTGTTCGGAATGGGAAGAGGTGAGCCCTA
>JAAUYH010137331.1_pt1 | contig 25509 bp, 21 predicted proteins | sample 7278061 | NCBI WGS metagenome assembly JAAUYH01 (sample SAMN14350203, study PRJNA611818) | marine sediment metagenome | isolation source: surface marine sediment (0.6m) | place: French Polynesia: Moorea | collected 2018-08 | reverse complement strand
TGCAGTCCGAGGATCGTCTGGCTCGTCACGGTCTTGCCGGATCCGGACTCGCCCACGAGCGCTGTGACTTTGCCCGGCAATACCCGCAGGCTCGTACCGCGGACCGCGTTCACCTCGCCCCTAAGAAGCGGGAAAGTCACCGAGAGATCCTCGATGCGCAGAATGTCCCGAGGCGCGCCCGTTGTCGCGTCGTCTCTCAACGGCTCAGAAACCGTATGGCTTGCGACTGGCCAAGGCTGCTAACCTCGCCCAAAGTGCTGCAATCGCGCAATGTGGAGTCCCCCCGGAGCATAAGATGGCCCACTCAAACACCTTAAGGGGATTACTCAGGACAGCAACGATTCTGATTGGCAAAGGTGATTTTTCTGAAGCGGAGAGGGTTTTGGAGACACTTGCCGACGATCCGGAGCGGGCGGTTCTGGGGCCGGAAACCGCGCTTGGAGAACCGCGTCGATTGCACGCCGCGCGGCTTAGACTGGCCAAGGCGCGGGGGGACAAGGCCGCGAAGATCGTGCTGCAGTACAACCTGGTGCCGCCGGTCGAAGTGCTGGGGTCACTCTTTCGTCTTGATGCGGAGGGCCGGCAGGCACGGGTGGAGGCAGCGTCCGCGAGGGTTCCGCGGGTGCTGCACCAGATCTGGATCGGCTCGCCGCCGCCAGAGACGACGGAGGCCTGGCGCGATCATGCGGGGCGGCATGGCTGGGAGTACAGGCTGTGGGACGAGGACGCGCTTGCCGGGACAGGTGCGGAGGTGGATCCGATCTTTCGGCGAATGCTGGACAAGGGCGACTATCCAGGCGCCGTGGATGTCGCACGGTATCATGTGTTGTTGCGTGAAGGCGGCGTGTATCTGGATTGTGACTGGTTGCCGGTGCGGGACGCGCCGCTGGAGGATGTCATCCCGATGACCGGGCTTTCGGCGATGGCCGAGACAACACCGCGCCTGACGGGTACTGGCAGCCCGTTTCTGAACAACTCCGTGATCGCCGCGCCACCGGGGCACCCGGTCTTTTCGCATCTATTGGAGGTGTTGCCTGAGGTCATTCGACGGCTCCCGGGCGGGCCGGCCTGGTGGGTGACCGGGCCCCTGGTCTTCACGCTCGCCGCGCGGAGGGGGCCGGTCGGGGTGCTGGATACGGAGCTGTCCGCGGAGGGTGTCGACGGCGGCCGGGAAGAGGCAGAGGCCGCGATTGTCGCGTTGGCCGGCGATCCTAGCCCGGCGTTCCTGTTGCCTTGGAAGCCGTGGGAGAATGATTGATCTTTCCGTGCCGGCGCAGGTAGTCGTCCGAGGGCAAAAGGACGACCGCTCCACCGGGGCGTAGCAGGACCGCGGCGTCCTGCGGGGCATCGGACTTCAGCACCTCGAGGATCGGTTGCCCTGAATGCAGCGCCCGGATCACGCGCCCCGTGACCGCGTGAGTCACCAGAACATGCGTGTGCTCGGAGCGGGCCTTGAGATCGGAAAGAAGGTCCGACAGTCGGTCCACAAGATCATCCAGCGACTCGCCGCCGGGTCCGTGGAACATCCATTCGCGCACCGACCTGCCCTTGCGCGCGTCAGGCCAGCGCTCGGCGATCTCGGCTCGCGTCAGCCCGTCCCATGCGCCCATGCCGACCTCCATCAGGCGGGCGTCGGTTTCCGGCTTGGCGGTGAGCCCCAAGCGATCGGCAAAGATCTCGGCGGTGTGCAGCGCGCGCCCGAGCGGGCTGCTGAGAAGGCGTATCGGTGCGTCCCGAAGTCGCAACGCCAGGACACCTGCAACCGCCTGCGCCTGCCCGATCCCGAGCGGGGTCAGGGATGAATCGAGCTGGCCCTGATAACGGCCTTCCTGGTTGAAGACCGTCTCTCCGTGCCGTGTGAGATAGATATCGGCCGTCATCCAGCGGGAGTATAGGACCAGAGCGCCGCGGAACAACCAGTCCACCATCTGCAAGGTGTCCGCCGCTTATCAACGTAAGCAGTTAGTTTCCCCGCCAAACGTAGCGCTGAAGGATCGCATCGAGCCGTTCCGACGCCTTATCGATCGAGTGTTCCGACCGGACCTTTTCGCGGGCCGCCGCGCCCAGCCTTCGCCGCAACGCGTCGTCGGCCAGGAGTACGCGGATCGCATCGGCGAAGCTATCCACATCTCCCTCCGGGGTCAGAAAACCTGTTGCCGCATCGGAAACCACCTCGGGCACCCCGGCGGTATTTTGCGCCACCACCGGCAGACCGGCTGCCTGCGCCTCGAGATAGGCCAGGCCGAAGGCCTCACCATTGCCCGGCCAGGCATAGACCGCGCCGCGCGACAGGACGTCGGCGACATCCTCTGGTCGAAGTTCTCCCGCCCAGGTGATTCGGCACCCGGGCAGGCCTCTGAACATCGCTTGAACGCGCTCGCTTGCTGGGCCATCGCCCACGACGGTCAGGTGCCAGTCGGTGTCATTCAATCTTCCGAGCGCCTTGGCGAGAATGGCATAACTGTCGGACTTGTCGCCCTCGCGCATCATGGCGACCGTGACGAGGTGATTGGGCCGCGGTGCCGGGGCGATTTGCAGTAGCGAGCCGGCATCCAGAAACGGCCCGAAATACTCGATCTTGAGGTCGGGGTAGATCAGCAGAAGCCCGGCCTTGTCCCGTTGCGTCAACGCAATGTTGACCTTGGCACCCAGGACGGCGTCGAGCGCCCTTTCCCGGAAATCCGCCCAGCATCCGACCGACTTGCGCCTGGATTGCGACGCTTCGACCGTGATCCAGGGCACGTTATGGGTGCGGCAGAGCGCGGGACCCAAGAGATCGGGGGATTTGTGGTAGGGGTGGTAGCAGATCCAGAGATCGGGCGGGCCGGCCGTTCGCCATCGTGCCTCGATCCGCTGCCGCTCGGCCTCGGCACTGGCAAGCAACCCTTTGTATGTCGCAACGTCATCGGGATCGCGCAGGTAGACACGCAGCTCGGAGGCAAGCTCCACCCTGTATCCCGCGTTTTGTAGCGCGCGCATCAGGAGCCGAGCCATCTGCCGATCGCCCGAGGGCGAGGCATGCCCGGGCGGTTTCATTGGCGCATAGAAGGCGATTGTCTTCCCGCGCCCTCGCGTTTTCGTCGCGCCCGGTTCCGCGAACGAAGTCATCCCGCAGCAGCCCTCGGTCGCAATATCAGCCATTCCATTGCCGCGTCGCGCCCCTCGCTGAAGGCCAAGAGGCGCTTTTCGTCGGTGAAAGCGTCGAGTTCCGGGTAGGCCCACGGATCAGGCGCGGTGCTGCCGATGATCTCGACGTCGAAGATCTTTGACGCAAGGTCGACGAGCGCGGCCTTTAGATCAGGGCCTTTCTCGACGAGGAAATCGTGCAGTTCGACGATGATGTGCATGCTCGAGAGATGCTGCAGTACGGCCTCACTAAGCACCTGGAACTCTCCACCTTCGATATCGCAAAGAACGACGCCCGTCTGGCCCGCGGGCACTGCGGCCAAAATCTGCGCCTCGGATGCTTCTCCGAGGATCGTAACGCGATCCATCACACCGTTCTTCACGGCGTTGGCGCGCAGTACCGACTGGCCCTTCTCCGACCGCTCGAAACAAACGCACCGGGAGAACAACCCGGACCTCAGGGCGCCGATCGCGAAATAGCCATCCGCAGATCCGATATCCATCATAAGCCCGTCGGGTTGTGCGAATTCCGCAATTTTATCAGTCACCTGGCGTTCATAGGTGCCGAGGATCTTGGCCGAGGTATCGGTCTGGCCCCAATAGGAAGCCTCGGGCAGATGCATGCCCCGAAAAGTCCCGTGCGCGACGGTATTGCCGTGGAGGCGCTTGAGGTAGTCGCAGACCTCGGCTTTAGCGGAGACGATCTTCAGTTCGCTATGGTGCGGGGTGCTGATGGCACGAAAGGCGGAGGACCATTTGCCCTGCTTGAGCTTTCGGATCGCCTTGCGCATTCGTTTCTTCATAGCCTGGCGTCGCGTAGAAGTGTGCCACTAGCCATCGACCCGTCGCAGCGTCACGGTGCCCATCGGCACCAGGCCGCTCTCGGTCAGAAAGTGCGGCGTCGCCAACAGGCGGACGGATTCCTGCGGCTGAGTGTCGTCATTGGGCGACGTGTACGTCTGGCCGGAATCCGTGCCGCTGTCCCAGGCCCATAGGATCAGCTTAGCCTCGTCGATCCAGGCGCCGTCCTGATAGAGCGCGACATCGGCGACGCCGGTGAACCAGTCGGGGCTTGGCGCGATCATCGTGACAAAGGAAAACAGGGGGTGTTCGGCCGTGGTGCTGAACGAGGTGTCCTTGGCCGCGGGGACCTCTTTGAAGCCCGGACCGTAGACCACCGCATTGATCTGGCCGCGGCGCATGCCTTCGGCGAACTCGGCTTCGAGTGTTTTCGGGCGGCCGTTCTCGGCGACCAGTTCAAGGCCGCTCGACGAGGTTTGGCCATCGCGGAAGAGAACGTATCTCTCGTCATGGGTTGCGCCGACAATACCGGAGAGGTGCGCGCCGTCTGGGAATTCGAAGGGAGAGGTTTCGGTACTCCAGGTGATGTCGACCGTCACTTGGTAGGTCACGGTCTCGTCCTGGGCGATGACCGTGGGTGCCGCAAAGCCACCTGCCAAGAGGGCAAACGCGAACGCAAAGCTTTTCAAAGATAACGCGGTGCTGTGGCTCATATCGGCGTCCTTGCGGTGAACATTCGGCTTAGGGTCCAGACGTAGATGAGTTATGGGGTGGTGTTAATCAACTCTCTTTTGCGCGCGGCGCATCACGCATTCTCACCGCTTGGAGAGGGCTATGCATCGTAGGATGCGTCCCGCATCGGCGCTTGCGGCGACGGATCGAAGGCCCCTAGACTGCGATCTGCCACGTTAGAGGCGCGCCGCTGCATCCCAAGTGCTCGGCTTGTGCTCGCCCGAAAAAGGAACGGATTGTGACGCGAAAATTCCGCCTGTCCTCGGTGATCCTGGCCTGCTTTGGCACACTCGTGGTCCTCTCGCTGGGCTTCATCATCGCGCTCAATTCCTCGAACTCGGTACGGATCTTTTCCAAGCTGCTCGGCCAGACCGTCGTGCGAAGTATCGATGGTTTGGAGCTTTCGCTTCGCGCGTATCTGGATGCGGCAAGTCACCAGGCGGATTTTCTGACGGAACACATCCATGCCGCGGGACGGCTCGACGCGGCGTCGGATGCATTGGCGCAGTTCGTGTCCGGATCGATGGCCGCGGCTCCGCAGATCAGTGGTGTTCTCATTGTCGATGCCAGCGGGAACGCCCTCGGTGTCCGACGCGGGAGGTTCGGTGGCGTCGAATGGGAAAGACCCGATGTCCAGTCCGATCCTCAACTCTTGGGTTTCAGCGAATTCATGCGCCAGACAGACCGGCCATTCTGGAGCGAGCCGGTCTTCAGCGAGCCCCTGTCGGGCACGGTGCTGAGCTACAATGAGCCGATTTGGCTCGGCGACGAGTATCTCGGCTTGGTCGCCGTTGCGATCACGACAAAGGAGCTGTCGAACCTGGCGAATGAACTCAGCGAACCGCCGAATTCGCGGGTTTTCGTGCTTTACGATGAAGACAAGGTCCTGGCGCACAGTTATCTGGTGGTGCAGCCGGGGAATATCTCCGCGGAAAAGCCGCTGCTCCATGTCAGCGACGTGCTTGATCCGGTTATTCAGGATCTTGCGTCGGTCGCGGATTCTCCGGATTTCTTGTCGACCGAGGGCGCGAGCCTTGGTCAGGTCGAGGTCGCGGGCATCCGCTATGGCGTCGTCACAAAACCGGTCGAGGACTACGGCCAGTTGCCGCTGATCCTGGGATCGTATTTCGACGGCTCGGGCGTCCGTGAGCTTATGGGCACAATCATCAGAACGGTGCTGATCAGCGCCGGAATCCTTGCCGCGGGCCTGTTGGTGGTCTTTGCACTCAGCCGGGCGATCGCCAAGCCGATCCGGCAGACCTCGGAGGTGGCGACGGCGGTAGCCGCGCTTGACTTCGAAGGGATCAAGCCGTTGAAGCAGGCCCGGATTCGCGAAATCGACGATCTGTCGGCGTCGTTCAACGCGATGCTGGTGGGGTTGCAGTCCTTTGGCCGCTACGTGCCGCGCAACCTCGTGCGGCAGTTGATCAGGGAAAACCGGGTCGGAGCGGGGATCGAAGAGCGAAAGATGACGGTGATGTTCACCGACATCGCCGGCTTCACCCAGACCTGCGAGGGAATGAGCCCGCCCGAGGTGGCGGACTTCATCAACCACCACCTGACGCTCGTGAGCCGGTGCATCCAGGCCGAGGGCGGCACGATCGACAAGTATATCGGCGATGCCGTCATGGCGTTCTGGGGTGCACCGGACAGCGTCGACGATCCTTCAATCCGGGCAGTGCGTGCCGCAGCGGCCTTGCGGTCGGCCTTGGCCGAGGACAATGCCGAAAGGGCCGCCAGGGGGCTTGCGCAAGTGCGAATCCGGATCGGGATCCATTCCGGGGATCTGATCGTTGGGGACATCGGCTCGCCCGAGCGGATCAACTATACCGTGATCGGGGATGTGGTGAACACAGCCCAGCGGCTGGAGGGGCTCGGCAAAGATGTGGATGGCGGGGCGGAATCGATCGTGCTTGTGAGCCGTACGGTGAAGGATGGAGTCGACGGTGCATTCCCTTTCGACGAGGTCGGGCCGATGAAGTTGAAGGGCAAGCAGGGGGCGGTCGAGGTCTTTCGGCTGGTCGAGGGAGGCGCCTGACAGAACCCGACCTGCATTTGGCGCGCCGTAATCCGATGATGGGTTCTCCTCACAATCCTGTGCTCGATGCATCTCTCGCGCGTCGTTGACAAGTCCCCCCACCGTGCAGCAGGAAACCATCAACTGCTCTAGGAATTGACCAGAGAGGTCCAGCGGTGGCGACGACGGACCAGACGGCCTTTGGCCCGGCGATAGCGCGAGACTACTATGTGCCGCAGTTGCGCATCGCGTCGGGCTTGATCCTGTTCACATTCGCCATCACACATTTCATCAATCATGGGCTCGGACTTGTATCGCTCAGCGCGATGGATGCAGGGCAAGAGGTGCGGACCTGGGTTACCGAAAGCAGATTGGGATCGAACGTGCTGATCCTCGCTGCCTCGGTGCATTTCATTCTAGGTATCGCGAAGTTCATGACCAAACGGACCTGGCGGCTCGGCACGCGAAACGTGGTCCAGTTGATCTTCGGACTTCTGATCCCGATCCTGTTGATACGCCACGTAGTCGGCACGCGAGGCGCGGAAGAGATGTTTGGCGTCGAGGCGGACTATGCCTATGCCTTGTGGGCCATGTGGCCCGGCGAGGCGGTGTGGCAGTCGGTGCTTATGACTCTCGTCTGGGTTCATGGCTGTATCGGCATCCATCACTGGCTGATCGTCCGGCCATGGTATCTGCGCCATCTCTGGCTTTGGTACGGGCTGGCCGTGATCATTCCGGCGCTAGCCTATGCGGGCTACGTGTCGGCGGGTCGGATCGTCGCGCTAGAGTCCACCTATCAGAACCCGTTTTCGACCGAACAGTACTACGCGATCCTCTCGGTGATCGACACCTCGAACACGATCTACTACGTCATTCTCGCGGTCGCGGCGGCGATCTGGCTGATGCTCCTGGTCTCGGACCGCTTCGCCCGGAAGGTCACTGTCAGCTATGCCAACGGCCCGTCGGTCTCGGCGCATCGCGGGTTGTCGCTGCTCGAGGTGAGCCGTATCCACCGGATTCCGCATGCATCGGTCTGCGGCGGTCGCGCACGATGCTCCACCTGCAGGGTGCGGGTGGTCGAGGGGCTCGAAAACCTGCCGCCCGCCTCAGAAACCGAGGTCAAGGTGCTGAAACGGGTCGCGGCACCCGCGAATGTCCGACTGGCCTGCCAACTGCGCCCAACTGCCGATCTGACCATCTCGACCCTGATGCCGGGAAATGTCGACGCGGCGCGGGATGCACTGATCGACCGCTACCACTGGGGGGTCGAACAAGAGGCGACGATCCTGTTTTGCGATCTGCGCGGTTTCACGAAGATGTCCGAGGGCAAGCTGTCCTACGATGTGGTGTTCCTGCTCAACCAGTTCCTTGGCCGCATGGCGGAGTCGATCCAGGATTGCGGCGGCTATGTCGATAAATTCATGGGCGACGGGATCATGGCGATTTTCGGTATGGAGTCGTCGGTACAAGACAGCGCTGTGAGCGCGATCGAAGCCGCGCGTGCGATGGGAGGCGTTCTCGACGGTCTCAACCAAAGCCTGCGCGAAGAGCTTCCGGCGCCGCTGCAGATCGGGATCGGGCTCAATACCGGGCCGGTGGTTCTAGGCCGGATCGGCGCCGGGCACCGGACGGACGCCGCCGCTCGGATCACGGCGTTGGGCGAGACCGTGAACACGGCGAGCCGGCTTGAGGGCCTGACCAAGGGCTTGGAGGTCCAGGTGGTCGTTGCGAACGCGACGCTTGGGGCCTCGGGCCTACACCCCAGCGACAAGATGGAGCGCCGAGAGGTCGATGTCCGGGGTCTCAGTCAGCCTGTCACGGTCTATTCGGTCAAGCGCGCAACGGACCTGCCGTCGTCCAGTAACGGCTGATCGGGCGCGGCGAGGTCGATCGGGTGGGCGACGCCCGCGACGACCTCGCCGGGCAGGTCCTTGTAGGAAACGAGCGGCGCGTAGCCCTGCGCGATGGCGAGATCGAGTGCGGCTCGGGTGGTGAGCGCGGAACAGGCCACGACTTTGCAGTGTTTTTCCAGCTTCGCGGCCAGGTTGACCGCGTCGCCGATCACGGTGAATTCGAGCCTGCTCGCATCTCCAGTGACCCCAAAGAGCACCGGCCCCACGGCCACCGCCGCCCCGATGGCCACGGGCGTGTCGCCTCGCGCAATGCGCTGGGCGCTCCAGTCCTCCGCAACGTCCATCACTCCGATCAGAGCGCGTAGGGCATCAGCGGCGAAGGTGTCGCTCGACCGGGCAGCCCCGAAACTGATCAGTATCCCGTCGCCGAGATATTTGTCGATCGACCCGCCGTGGGTCTGGATCACCGGCACCATGCGCTGGTGGTATTCGCTCAGGATCGCCATCGTCTCGGACGGGGTCAGACGCTGGGTCAGTTGCGTGAACCCGCGCATGTCGAGGAACATTGCGGCAGCCTCGCGGATCACCGCGTCGCCGGGTTTGAGCTCGGTACTCGCGCCGCGGATTTCGCCGGCGACCTCGGGGGCGAAGAAGCGCGAGAGCTCGGCGACCGCATAGGCCTCATTGGCCGCGTTGATAAGCAGACGCCGGGCGCGGACCACGGCGATGGTCAAAACGGCGGTGACGGCGGCGAAAGACAGGAGCTTGTCGACCTCGGCGCCGATCAGGATCGAGTGTGAGGTCATGTACTCGACAAAATTGTTCGTGAGGTGCATTTCGCCCGCGTCCCAGATCGCGAAGGCCACCAGAACGAACCACCCGATGATCGTGGACACGCCTGCGAGCACGATATAAGTGCCCTCGAACCGCATCGCCCGGAGCGAGATAAGGATGAAGGCATAGAGCAAAGTCGGCGCTTTGAGATAGATCGTTGCGGGTTGCTGGTATTGCAGGTGGAAGCTCCAGATCGTGACCATCAGCACAGCGATGTCCACGATAACCGAAAGGCTGAGGTAGAAGGTGGTCAACTGGTTCCGTACCGCGAGCCACAGCCGCAGCGCGGTGAAGAGCGTGTAGAAGCCGAGCGTCCAGGGGACCGGCTCGAAGGGAACGTCCGGCGGGAAGGCCTTGGGGGTCAAAAGGTAGAACGAGCCAAAGAACGCGATCGCGCCGAATTGCGCGAAGCAGACGAGGATCTCGCTCGACCGCTGGTCGGTCGTGATTGCGGCACGGACGCGCTCGGGCAAGGCGACTGGGGGCCGTCGCCCCAGAACGAAATCTGTGCTGCGGGCCACCAGGCTGTTCGCCGGCGCCATGCCGACCTGTTCTGTGTCTTGACGTTGGAGGGTGGTGCTCATCCCGAGCGCTCCGTTTGTGTCTTCTAGCTCTGTTCGACTGCGATACTGTCACGAATGGTGGAATCGAACGAGGCCGCCGCGACAAAACATTTGATGACAAGCCCGCGAGGGACTATTTCGGTTCAAGGGGAAGGGAAACGACACGAGCTGCCAGATGGTCACCGAAGTACTGCTCGTCCTTGTTCTGTTCCAAATCAAACATCTGGTCGCGGATTTCCTGCTGCAGACCCAGTACATCCTCGAAAACCGCCGAAAATATGGGCATCCGGGCGGGCTTCTGCATGTCGGCTATCATGTCGCAGGGTCGGCCATCTGCCTGCTGGCGGCCGGCTGCGATATCCGCACGCTTTTAGTGCTCTTGGTCGCCGAGGCGCTGATCCACTATCACCTGGATTGGACGAAGGATAACCTTGTAGCCTCGAAATCGCTGACCACGACCGATGCGGGTTTTTGGAATTTTCTCGGCCTCGACCAGCTTTTGCATCAGTTCACCTATCTTGGCATGGCTTGGTACTTTTCGATGAGTCTTTCGCCGGGATAGGCGCCGTCGGTGGTGATGTGTTCGTCGGGTTGTGCGAAATCCTTTGCCGATACCGAACGAAGGCGCTTAGAACGGGTTAGGGAATTTCGGAAGACGGGATAGAAGACAGATCGAACGTTCGCTTTTCGCCTTCATCTGGAGATTTTCCAAGGCCGATCAGATCAAGCTCGTCGGCCTCACGGCCATTCTTTTTCCGGTGCAATACCTCACCCTGGAGATCCCGAAAAAGATCATCAACGATGCAATCGGGTCGGGGGCAGAGGTCGTTAATTTCTACGGGTTCAACGTCGAACAACTAAATCTGCTTGCCATTCTCTGTGTGGCCTTCCTGGCCTCCGTTCTGGGCCTGGGTCTTCTCAAGATGCGGCTCAACACGCGCAAGGGTGTTTTGGCCGAGCGCATGCTGCGGCGGTTCCGCTTCGATCTGATCGCGCGAATGCTGAGGTTTCCGCAGCCCTATTTCCAGCAGACGTCGCAGGGCGAACTGGTCTCGATGGTCACTGCCGAATCGGAACCGCTGGGCGGCATGATGGGCGACGCGATCTCGCTGCCGATCATGCAGGCAGGTCAGATGTTGACGATCCTGTCGTTCCTCATGGTGCAGAGCGTCTGGTTCGGGCTGGCGGCCACCGCGATGATCCCGATCCAGGCCTGGCTTATCCCCAAGATGCAGCGCCGGATCAACCTCTTGAACCGCGATCGGGTCAAGGCCGTGCGCAAGTTCGCGACGGCGATTGGCGAGAGCGCCTCAGGTGCGATCGAGCTACGCAAGAACGGCGGCATTCGGTATTGGCTGGCTGTCGTTTCGGACCGGTTGGCGCGTCTCTTCCTGATCCGGTTCGAGATCTACCAGAAAAAGTTCTTCATGAAGTTCGTGAACAACTTGATCACGCAGCTGACGCCGCTGATGTTCTATTCCTTTGGCGGCTATCTGGTGATCCAGGGTGAGCTATCGTTGGGCGCGCTGGTCGCGGCATTGTCCGCACACAAAGACCTCGCCTCGCCATGGAACGAACTTCTGTCCTATTACAACGCCGTCCAGGAAGCCTCGTTGCGGTATGTCACGATCACCGAGCGGTTCGCGCCGGATGGCATGATCGACGAGGATGCGTTCAAGGGCCAACCCGACACGCTTCCGGATCTTGGTGGCGACATCCATTTTCAGAACGTATCGGTTCGGCGCGGGGATGGTGAGACGATCCTAAAGGCCATAACGCTGGATATCCCGAAGGGAAGCACTGTCGGGTTCGGGGTCGAAAGCGAAGAGGCGCGCCGGGCGGTGGCCGATCTCTTGACCCGCGAGCTGGTGCCGACGAGCGGCCGTATCACGGTTGCCGACCAAAACCTTTCGGGGCTGCACCAGACAGCTATCGCCAACAGTATCGGGCATGCCAGCTCGCGCCCGTTTGTCCTACAGGGCACCTTCGGCGACAACGTCATGATCCCGCTCAAAACGACGCCGGAGGCCGCCGAGGACACCTGGTTCGACCCGAAATACAGGCTCGACATGCGGCGAGAGGCGACTTGGGCGGGCAACTCGCCCGATCCGATCGATGCCACCTGGGTGCACCCGCCCTCCGCCGGCCTGAACCACCACGACGAAGTCCGCGAATGGTGGCTCGATCTGACCGAAGCGATCGACGCGCATGGCATACTGTTCGAAAAGGGGCTCGAGCAGAAGATCGACGGTGAGGCCTTTCCCGAGCTGACCGGACATCTTGTCTCCCTTCGCAAGGAGATGGCGCCCAAACTGCAGTCCGCGGCCGACGAGGGCATATTCTACTCATTCGACCCACAGGCTTATAACCCGGCGTTGCCGATCGTGGGCAACCTGTTTTTTGCGATCCCGAACGGGGCAATCACGCAGGACGAACTGATCGAGCAATACGATTTTCCTGGGCTCTTGCGGAAACTCAACCTCGAACAGGAGATGCTGGGCCTCTCGCGCGATGTGATCGAGATGCTGATCCGGACCTTTGGTCGCGACGGTGTGGACCACCCCCTGTTCCAAAAGCTGGGACTCGATCCCGAAGTCTACGAGAAATGCGTGACGCTGGTTGAGAACATGGGGAAAAGCTCGACCTCGGACCTCGCCAGCGAGGACGTGGCCCTTTTGCTGGTGGTGCCGTTCCAGGTCACGGCCGAACAGATCGGGCCGGCCTTCTCGGATGACCTGAAAGACCGGATCGTCGCGTTGCGCGACAGCGCGGGGGAGTTGCTTAAAGAGGGCGTGGACGAACTGTTCACGCCGCTCGACCCGAACACCTACACGTCCGGCATGACGGTGCTCGACAACATCCTTTTCGGTAAGATCGCAGAATCGGCCGGACCGCGGGGCGAGCGGCTGAAGGACGAGGTGGCCCAGGCGATGCGGCGCAACGGTCTGGCACGCTCGATGATCAGCTTGATCTACGACCTGCCAACCGATCTCAACGGAGATAACCTGACGTCGATGATCTCCGAAACGCTCGACCTCACCCGCGCCGCGATCCGGAAGCCGGATATCCTGATCCTTGAGCAATCGCTCGCGAGCTATGCCGAAAAGGACCGCAATTCCGCGCATCAGAAGCTGCGCGAATTGCTTCCGGACTCGACCATTATCTACCTGCGCAACAAAATCGAGGACCCGAGCGGGCTGGATGCGTATTATGAGATCAGCCATGCACAGATACTCAGGCCCGATATGCCCGATCTCGAACCCGAGGATAACACCGTCAGCGCTGATTTGACCCGCAAACTCAATCTCTTGCAGACCACCGACCTTTTCTCGGGGCTCGACCGCAAGCAGCTCCGGCTTTTGGCCTTTGGTGCCCGCTGGTTCGAGGCTCCCGCCGGCACGCTGGTCTTCTCCATGGGCGACGCGCCGACGGATGGCGCCTATCTGATCGCCGAGGGCGAGGCCGAGATGTTCAAACCGGGCGAGGGCGGTGAGGACGACCTCGTGCTCGCCAAGGCCGTCAAGGGAACGCTGGTGGGCGAGCTGGGATTGATCCGAAATGAGCCGCGCGCGCTCAGCATGCGGGCCGGCACCGATTTGACCGCGCTGCGGCTTGGCGCGGAAGCATTCCTGTCGGTCGTCGAGAACGATGCTGCCACGGCCTACAAGCTGCTGCAGGTGGTCGCGGGATACGCGGCAAGTGCGTCGAAATAGAGGGGCAGGCCGGAAGGGGGTCCCATTACGAACATGTTACCTGGATCAGGTCGGATAATATTTGCAAGATCACAACGATAGGCACCACAATTTGCGAATGCAGACCTCCGGTTGACATCCAGCCCGCGGGCAGACACGTGGCCGGCTTTTTCGCAAGATCGAGAGGACGAATGATGGTTTTATTCAGAATGCCACATACCGTGCGGGTCCTCGCAGCGCTGTCCTTCCTTTGCGCCATGATGTTTGCATGGGGCGCCAAGGCGCAGATCGAACCCTTTGTCGGCTACTACAAGGGATCTGCCGAATTGGTGCTGGCCGACGGCTCGACGCTGCCCCGGGACCTGAGCGTCGAAATCTCCGAGACCCGGGAAGGTTTCTCTGTGAAATGGTCCACGACCACATTCAGATCTGACGGGCGTGTGAAAGAAGTCGCCTACGAGATCGACTTCGTGCCAAGCACCCAGAACGGGTTATATGCCGCGGCGATGAAGAAGAACGTGTTTGGGCGTTCCGTTCAGCTCGATCCGATGAAGGGGGAGCCCTATGTGTGGGGCCAACTCGACGGCGACACACTGACGGTCTATTCGCTTTTCGTACTCGCTGATGGCGGCTACGAGATCCAGCAATACGACCGCACGCTCGCCGACGGCGGACTGGATCTGGAATTCAATAGCATCCGAAACGGCGAAAAGCAGCGCGCCGTTTCCACATTTTTGAAACGCGAATAGCGGGCGGGTCGCCCACGATTGACTGGTTGTCTTCGGCCATTGCACCAGACCCTTTTCGGGCCAGGTCGCGTTCGGCGGGGGGGTCGAAGGGCAGGTTGAGCCGTATCCTCCATCAGGCATCACAGAAATGCTTCGACACAGTGGATTGAGTATGTCTGAAAAAGCCACATCATTCCCCTTCCGGCTGCTCACCCAGGCGCGCCGCTTGCGCGAGATCGAGGAAGAGCAGGCCAAATCCAACCGTTTCCTTGCGCAGGCCATCGAAGACGAAAAACGCGAAGGCCATCAGCTGGCATTCACCGCCCGCACCATCGCTCTGGTCGTGGTCATGGTGTTGCTGCCGATCCTGAACCCCAACTGGAATGTTCTCTACTACGAGGCCTTCGTTGCTGGCTTCATCGCGCTGGGATGGTTGCAGCTGCGGGTATCGCGGGTTGGGTTTTCCCGGGCCGAACTGGCCCTGATCTTCGCCGATCTCGCGCTGCTCACGATCCTCTTCACCACGAGAAACCCGTTTCTGGCGGAAGAGATTCCCACGGCGCTCACGTACCGGTTCGACAATTTCATCTACTTCTTCATCATACTTGCCGTGGGGACCCTTGCCTATTCCTGGCGAACGGTCTGGGCCATCGGCACCTGGGTTGCCCTGCTCTGGCTGGTCGGGCTTCTGGGCGTCGCCTTGTTCGGGTACCAGATCCCCGGCCTGAGCGAGGCCGCCGCTGTGCTCTACAAGGACAATGACATCCTGATCAGCGAGCTTGACCCCAACGGAACCCAGCCCGCGGTGCGTCTGCAGGAGGCCGTCGTCTTTTTGATCGTCGCCGGCATTCTGGCACTGAAAGGCTGGCGGTCGAGTCAACTCTTGATGCGCCAGGCGAATATCGCGGCGGAACGCGCGAACCTCTCTCGCTATTTTCCGTCCAGCCTCGTCGACGTTCTGGCTTCCAGCGACCGTGATATCGGTGCGGTGCGCACCCAGGACGTGGCCGTGCTCTTCACCGATATCGTGGGGTTCACAAACTACGCCGAGCAGCACTCGGCCGAGGAGGTTATGGACTTGCTGCGCCAGTACCACGCCTATGTGGAGCGCGCGATTTTCCAGAACGGCGGGACGCTGGACAAATACCTCGGCGACGGGGTGATGGCGACATTCGGTACTCCTGAAACCTCACCTGATGACGCTTCGAACGCATTGAAGGCGGCGATCCAGCTGATCGACGAGACGAAGGCCTTCAATCAGTCGCGCGAGGCCGAGGGCAACGACCCAATCAAGGTGTCGATTGGGGTGCATTATGGGCCAGTCGTTCTAGGGGATATTGGGCCCTCCAGGCAGCTCGAATTCGCGGTTGTCGGGGACACGGTAAATGTCGCAAGCCGGCTTGAGGCCTCGACGCGGGATCTTGGGTGTCAATGCGTCGTGAGCGAGGAGCTTATGCAGCGAACTGGGCTTTCGAAAGCGCAGGACCATCCGCGCCAGGCCGCGTTTTCCGTGAGAGACGCGATCAAACTGCGGGGCCGGACAACGCCGATTACCGTTTGGACGGCGTGACGGGCCTCGGCGCCACGTACTGATCCTATTTGTACACCGGGTTCCGCAGGATGGCTTCCAATGCAGCGAGTGTGCTCACGTAGTCCTCTGTGGAAGTCAGAGCGAAGTGCAGGCGGGCCACGGTGGAGGTCGCGAATTTCGAAACATCGTAGTCGAGGCCATAGTTGTTCAGCCCGAACTGGACCAATGACACAAGCTGCGGGTTCGGGTCGGCGCCAGCGGAAGTGGCAAGCACGGTGGCCAGAAAGCCCGCGGCGATAACTCTGATCATTCGACTCTCCATCGTGGCTTTGCCTGATTGACAGCTTGGGTCATGCATTCGATTGGGTTGCTGCAATGCTAACGCCAAATCCGTCCAGGTTCCAATCACGCACTCGGAGTCAAAGCCGGATATCAGCCTCTTCCACGGGCAGCAGATGCTTGAGGTCGTAGAGAATGTGCTCTCCTCGCCCGAAGGCCCGCACAGCCGCGCCGCCCATGGATTTGTATGTGTCATGGGCGACCGCCAGAATAATCCCATCGTAGGTCCCGGGATCTACCGTTTCCACCATTCTGATCCTGTATTCCTCGAGGGCTGCCGCTGCGTCGACCCAAGGGTCATGGACATCGACCTTTATCCCGTAGTCTTCCAACTCACGCACGACATCGACGACACGTGTGTTGCGCAGGTCGGGGCAATTCTCCTTGAAGGTCAGCCCCATCACCAGCACCCGCGCGCCAAGCACCTTGATTCCGCGTCTCAACATCGCCTTGACCATCTGCCCGGCGACATAGGCCCCCATGCCGTCGTTCAACCGCCGCCCGGCGAGGATGATTTCGGGATGATAGCCGACCGATTCCGCTTTGTGGGTCAGGTAGTAGGGGTCGATGCCGATGCAGTGCCCTCCCACGAGGCCCGGGCGGAAAGGCAGGAAATTCCACTTGGTACCGGCCGCCCGCAGCACCGCTTCGGTGTCCAGCCCAAGGCGATTGAAAAGCATCGCAAGCTCGTTGATCAGCGCGATGTTGATGTCGCGCTGGGTGTTCTCGATAACCTTGGCGGCCTCGGCGACCCGGATGCTCTCGGCCTTGTAGGTGCCAGCGGTGATGATCGTGGCGTATAGGCTGTCCACGAGGTCCGCGACTTCGGGTGTCGAGCCGGACGTTACCTTGAGGATATTGGGCAGCCGGTGCTGATTGTCGCCCGGATTGATCCGCTCGGGGCTGTAGCCGGCATAGAAATCCATGTTGAAGGTCAGCCCAGATAGCTCCTCGAGGATCGGAATGCAGTCCTCCTCGGTCGCCCCGGGATAAACCGTCGATTCGTAGACCACGATGTTACCGGGCTCAAGCACCCGCCCGACCGTCTCCGAGGCCTGGGTGAGGGCGGTCAGATCCGGCCGTTTACTCGTGTCGATTGGGGTAGGAACCGTCACGATATAGAAATTTGCGCCACGCAGTGATTTGAGATCGGAGGTCAGTGTCAGATGCGCGGCCTCGGCCAATTCGTGGTCACCCACCTCTAGCGTCATATCATGCCCGGATCTTAAGTCCGCGATGCGCTTCTCGCTGATGTCGAAGCCGATGACGGGGCGCTGTTTTCCGAACTCGACGGCAAGAGGCAGCCCGACATAGCCGAGGCCGATAACGGCGATCCGTATGTCGTCGAGCTTTGGAAGCGGGGCTTTGGGCGCCATGGTCTCCATTTCCGTTTATGGTCGCGATCTAGGCCCTCCAGGCCCATGCGGTACCACGGCACGGCCCGCAAGATGTCCGGCTATCCGATTTGTGATCGCGAGTCACCGCCGAAGCCGCGATGAATACCTATCTCACAGAATATGACCGGATTTCTTCGCCTTTGTATCGAGGTACTTGGCGTTGAGCGGGTTGAGCCCGACCTTTAGCGGCACACGCTCGGTTACCTCGATCCCCATGGCGCCGAGCATCTCGACCTTGGCGGGGTTGTTTGTAAGTAGCCGCGCCCGGGCAAAGCCGAGCCGCCGCAGGATGTCCGCGCCGATGCGGAAATCGCGTTCGTCATCCTCGAAGCCCAGTCGGTGGTTCGCCTCGACGGTGTCGAAGCCCTGATCCTGCAGGCTGTAAGCGCGCATCTTGTTCGCGAGGCCGATGCCGCGGCCCTCCTGGTTGAGATAGAGGAGCACACCCGCGCCTTCCTGCGCCATCTTCTGCAGGGCCGCGTTGAGTTGTGCGCCGCAGTCGCATTTCAGGCTGCCGAGCAGGTCGCCGGTGAAACAGGCCGAGTGCAGCCGTGTGAGAACGGGCGCGTTGCGAGGGGGCTGACCGATCTCGACGGCATAGTGCTCTTCGCCTCCATGCGTGGGCCGAAAGACATGTAGCCGGCCCGCCTCGGACACGCGCAGCGGGACGCGGGCGCTGATCACCGGAAGCATCGGGTCGGGTGAACCCAGCGCCGCGTTGGCCTCGGAAAGGTCGAGATAGATCAACCCGTGGGTCGCGGCCATGACGAGCCCGTCCGCGATATCCGCCGACACCACGGCCGGCAAAAGCCGCGCCGCCTTGGTCAATCGGATCGCCGCCCTCTGAAGCTCTGCGCGGCCGTTCCGCAGGCTGAGATGCGGGCCCTTCAGCGGCATCGCAAGGTCATCGGCGGGGTCGGCCATGTTCTCCAGCCAGGCGATATCGGCATCCTGCGGCACCACGATCCGAGCGAGGTCCCCGTCATAGGCGCGGGCCTTCAGAGTTTCGGCTCGCCGCGCCGTAATCGCCAGAACCAGATCGCCGAGTCCGCGCATCTCCGCGAGCCGCACGGCCGACAGTGTCTCCGCGGCAGCCACCAAGGCGCTGCCCTCGGCGTCGCCGATAACCACCGGCAGCCCCATGCGTAGATCCACGCGGGCCCTTTCGAGCGTCTCTTGGGTGCTGGGCGCCAGCGTCATGCGGCCTCCATGGCGACGGGCTTTGTTACCAATCCTGTTGCAATATGAAACATTTCACCAACTGTCGACACGAGCGCGTGAAAAGCTTGCAGCAAACGTTGCCGGAGACGGCTGTCTCGCACAAATGACGGCGAGACGGTTGTGAAAAGGATGCGGCCCATGTCCAATCTCAAGAAGATCCTTCTGGTCGATGACGACGACGACCTTCGCGAGGCGCTGAGCGAACAGCTTGTGATGACCGAAGACTTCGACGTGTTCGAGGCCGGTGATGGCCAGGACGCGATGACCAAAGTCAAGGAAGGGCTGTATGATCTCGTGATCCTCGATGTCGGCCTGCCGGACACAGACGGGCGAGAGCTTTGCCGTTTGATGCGCAAGCAGGGTGTAAAATGCCCGATCCTGATGCTCACCGGCCATGATAGCGATAGTGACACGATCCTAGGGCTCGACGCCGGGGCCAACGACTACGTAACCAAGCCTTTCAAATTCCCGGTGCTTTTGGCACGGATCCGCGCGCAACTCCGTCAGCACGAGCAGTCCGAAGACGCGATTTTCACGCTTGGGCCATACACGTTCAAGCCGTCGATGAAGATGCTGATCACCGAGGACGAGCGCAAGATCCGGTTGACCGAGAAAGAGACCAACATCCTCAAGTTCCTCTACCGCGCCACCGAGGGCGTGGTTGCGCGCGACGTCCTGCTGCATGAGGTCTGGGGATATAACGCGGGTGTCACGACGCACACGCTCGAGACACATATTTACCGGCTGAGACAAAAAATTGAACCAGATCCGTCCAATGCACGTTTACTGGTAACCGAGAGCGGCGGGTATCGGCTGGTTGCTTGAGGTGCGCGGAATACTTGACGTGGATCAAAGCGCCTTGGCGTTGGCGGTCTAACGTGGCAGAAATCCCGTCTTCGCGTCCGGGTAATGGCGCGGAACCTCCCTGTTGGACTGGCCCGGGCTCTGCCCGGGCCTTTTTTCGTTAGTACTCCCCAGGGTCCGATTTGATGAATTGCGCCTGGGCATCCGCCTGACCAGGCAAAAACGATTGGGATGACGCATTGCGCTTTCTGGACGGATTGTTCCGCAATAGAATCGTGGCGAACGTAGCGGCCACCGGGCTGGCCATCAAGACTGAGACGCATAGGAACTCGCGGCTGATGCGCTTCCTGCTGCGCCAACGGCGAGGTCACGTTGCAGCGCCTCATGGACGGGCTTTTGCCGGACGTGCTTCTGACTGATGTCGTCATGCCTGTAGCGGTTGAGGGCGACATCTTCGCGCGCGAGGCGATGCGCTTGGAACCCTCGATCCGTACAATCTTGATCTCGGGCTGAGCTCGAGACGCGGCAGTCACCGACCACGAGTTGCTTTCACACGCCGTCGTGCTCCAGAGACCCGTCCGGAAGAACGATCTTTTCGCAGCGGTCGAGGCGATGCGAAGCACGAGGGTGCAGGCGGCGGAGTAGTCGTGTCTTTCCGATCTGGCGCCTCCGATACAGCGCCTATAGGGTCGCGTTCGACAAGCCGGAGCCCGACATGCCATTCACGATCGCTACCTGGAACATCAACTCTGTCCGCCTACGCGAGCCGCTCGTGCTGAGACTTCTTCGGGATGAGGCGCCGGACATTCTTTGCCTGCAAGAATGCAAGTCGCCGGTCGAGAAGATCCCGACCGAAGGGTTCGCGGCCCTCGGCTACACCCATTTTATTGCCCGCGGTCAGAAGGGCTATAACGGCGTCGCGATCCTGTCGAAATTGCCGATCGAGGATGTCGGCCACCGCGATTTCGTCGATCGGGGCGATGCCCGCCATGTCGCCGGGCGGCTCGAGAACGGGGTGACGATACACAATTACTACGTCCCGGCGGGCGGTGACGTGCCGGACCGGGAACTAAACGACAAATTCGGCCACAAGCTCGACTTCTTGACCGAGATGCGCGACTGGTTCCACGCGGAGCGGCCCGAACGAAGCATCCTTGTCGGCGACCTCAATATCGCCCCGCGAGAGGACGATGTCTGGTCGCACAAACAGCTTCTGAAGGTCGTAAGCCACACGCCTATCGAGGTCGAGCGCTTGACCGAAACCCAGGACGCCGGCGACTGGGTCGATGTCACCCGGCAGGACATTCCCGAGGGTCTGCTCTATTCCTGGTGGTCCTACCGCGCCCGCGACTGGGATGCCGCCGATAAGGGGCGCCGTCTCGACCATGTCTGGGCCACGCCGGATATCGCGCAGGCCGGGCACGGCTCTCGCATCTTGCGGGAAGCGCGCGGCTGGGAGAAGCCCTCGGACCACGCCCCGGTCTTCGCCACATTCGATCTTTAATCCCCCGCTCAACGCGCACATATAAGGCGCGACGATCAAGCAGGAGCACACCATGCTGGAATTGGGACAAGCGGCCGCTGCGCCGCAAGTCGATCTGATCAAAGATGTCACCGAAGCCACCTTCATGGCCGAGGTGATCGACGCCTCCAAGGAGGTCCCGGTGGTCGTCGATTTCTGGGCACCCTGGTGCGGCCCCTGCAAGACGCTCGGCCCCGCGCTTGAGGCCGAGGTGACGGCGGCCAAGGGCAAGGTGCGTATGGCCAAGGTCAATGTCGACGAGAACCAGGCGATTTCGGCCCAGCTGCGCATCCAGTCGATCCCGACAGTCTATGCGTTCTGGCAAGGCCAGCCGGTGGACGGGTTCCAGGGCGCGGTGCCGGCCTCGGAGATCAAGGCCTTCATCGGCCGGCTGAGCGGGCTCGCCGGAGACAATGGGCTGGGTGAGGCGCTCGAGGCCGCCGAACAGATGCTGGCAGAGGGCGCGGCCACCGACGCCGCTCAAACCTTTGCCGCGATCCTCGGCGAGGAGCCCGAGAATGCTGCGGCCTATGGCGGGCTGGTTCGGGCGCATCTGGCCGCCGGCGATCTCGATCAGGCCGAGGCGATCCTGAACGGCGCGCCCGCCGCGATCAGCACCGCTCCGGAACTCGAAGCCGCCCACGCGCAAATCGAACTCGCCCGCCAAGCCGCCGATGCGGGCCCCTTGGGCGATCTGCGCGCCGCGGTCGAGGCCGATCCGGGTGACCATCAGGCGCGGTTCGACCTTGCGCAGGCGCTTCATGCCAATGGCGACGTGCAAGAGGCCGTTAACGAGCTTTTGGAACTCTTCCGTCGAGACCGAGACTGGAACGACGGCGCCGCCAAGACGCAGCTATTCACCATCTTCGAGGCGCTCAAGCCGGAGGATCCGATTGCGCTAAATGGCCGTCGCAAGCTGTCCTCGATGATATTTGCCTGACACAGACGTCGGACTACCTGAACAATTATGTTCAGCGCCGCCGATCTGCCATCGACGATTCCGGTCTTTCCTCTGCCGGGGGCACTGCTTTTGCCCCGGGCGCGGCTGCCGTTGCACATTTTCGAGCCACGCTATCTGCAGATGCTCGATGATACACTCAAGACTTCGCATCGCCTGATCGGCATGATCCAACCACGCGAGGTGCCTGACCCCGAAACCACTCGCCTGCATCGGGTCGGCTGCGCTGGCCGCCTCACGGCGTTTTCCGAGACCGAGGACGGGCGTTACATGATCACGCTCAGCGGAATTTCGCGGTTCCGGGTCGCCTCGGAGGTCGAGGGTTTCACGCCCTACCGCCGTTGTGAGGTCAGTTGGGACGGGTTCGACCGCGATCTTGGTGCTGCCGAAAAGGACAAGGGCTTCGACCGCGAGACCTTCTTGGCACTGCTTGGGAGGTTTTTCGACGATCAGTCGCTGAAGACTGACTGGGAGTCGTTGCGTGAAGCGGATGACGAACTTCTGATCAACTCGCTCTCGATGCTGTGCCCTTTCGATCCCGAGGACAAGCAGGCACTTCTGGAAGCGCCCTCACTGACCACCCGGCGCGAAACACTGGTGACTTTGATCGAGTTCGCCCTGCGCGGCGGCGCGCCGGAGGAGTTCCTGCAGTGACCGAGGCCGCCTTCGACCGCAAGATGCTAGAGGCGTTGGTTTGCCCGCAGACCCACGCGGTGCTGAGCTATGACGCGGAGAAGCAGGAACTGGTGTCGAAGGCTGCGCATTTGGCCTACCCGATCCGCAACGGCATCCCGGTGATGCTGATCGATGAGGCGCGCCAGCTGGAGTGAACCCGGTCGTCGCTAGGGCGGCTGGCCCTGCAGAAGTTTCGGGATATCTCCAGTGAGTCCAGCCGCCTCGCGGATCAGGCGCCGGCGGACACCGGGGAGTGCATTCACCACGCCCATGCCCAGGTCCCGGCCCAAGCGCAAAATCGGATTGTCATTCGAAAACAAACGGTTGAACCCGTCCGTCGCCAGCGCCAACGTCGCCGTGTCGAACCGCCGCCAGCGCTGGTAACGCTCCAGCACGTCCACCCGGCCGATATCCTCGCCACGCCGATGCGCCAATGCGAGCACCTCGGCCAGTGCGGCAACATCCTTCAGACCTGCGTTCAGGCCCTGACCGGCAATCGGATGCACCCGGTGGGCGGCGTCGCCCAAAAGGGCCAGGCGCGGGGCGGCGAACTTGTGTGCGATGGAGAGCGTGAGCGGGTAGGTAAAGCGTACCCCCGCCAGCTCGATGGGCCCCAGGAAATCACCCACCAAAGGGCGCAGGACCGAGAGGTAGCCCGCGGCATCCATCGCCTGTACGTCGGCTGCACGGGCCTTGGATTCGGTCCAGACGATCGACGAACGGTTACCGGTCAGCGGCAGGATCGCAAGCGGGCCCGGCGGCATGAAAAACTGGTGCGCGATACCGTGATGAGGTTTTTCGTGCGCGATGGCACAAACGAGCGCGGTCTGGCCATACTCCCACGCCATGCGACCGATCCGTGCGCGCCGGGCAGTGGGCGAGTGTTGCCCGTCGGCGGCCACGATGGCCCGCGCGGTCAACTGGGTGCGGTCGTCCAAAGTCACCGTCGCCTGGGTGTCGTCCACCGCGTGGTCGGTGACCTCGGCCCCGGCGATTTGCGTAATGCGCGGCTCCGCGGCCATCGCGCCGAGCAAGACGCGCCGCAGGTGCCGGTCCTCGACGAGGTAGCCCATCGGGCCCTCTTCGATCTCGGCGTGGTCGAATTCCAGCACGAAGGGCGAGGGGCCCTCGCCCGCGCGACCGTCAGTCACCTTGATCTCGAGGATCGGCTGGGCGTCGCCCGTCAGATCACCCCAAAGACCCAAAGCCGACAAAAGCCGTTGCGATGTCGAGGCCAGCGCATAGCTGCGCCCGTCGAATTCGGCATCCGCCCGGGTCTCGATGCTGAGCCGGTCGATCAGCGTCACGCTCAGGCCGGCCTGCGCCGCTGCCAACGCCAGGGTCGAGCCGTTCAGCCCGCCGCCGACGATCAGAATATCCCGGGTCTCCGCCATCACCGGAAATATGGCGGCGCTCCCGGGATTGTCCATGCGCCGCGCTGCCGCTACCGTCCGCCGCGACAGAAGGAGCATGGGATGTCGCAGGATTGGCTTTGGATGACCGCCTCGGATCTAGGCCGTGGTATTGCGCGGGGCGAGATAGATCCGGTGGCGCTGACCGAGACCTATCTGGACGCCATCGAAACCCATGAGCTGCGCGACCGCATTTATGCGCGTGTCACCCGCGATCGGGCCCTGGAGGAGGCGTCAGCGGCGGCGTACCGGGCGCGGGCAGGGCGACGGTTGAGCCTGCTCGACGGGGTGCCGATCTCGTGGAAGGACCTTTTTGACAGCGCGGGCGTTGCGACCGAGGCGGGCTCGGCCCTGCTGGAGGGCCGGGTGCCGGACCGCGATGCGCAGGTCTTGCGCAATGCAACCGCGGCGGGGCTCGTTTGCCTGGGCAAGACGCATATGTCGGAGCTGGCGTTTTCCGGGCTTGGCTACAACCCGATTACGGAAACGCCGCCTTGCGTGAACGATGCCGAGGCTGTGCCGGGCGGGTCGTCCTCTGGCGCGGCGGCGTCGGTGGCCTTTGGACTAGCGGCGGCGGGGATCGGGTCGGACACCGGCGGCTCCGTGCGGATCCCGTCGGTATGGAATGACCTCGTGGGGCTGAAGACGACCACGGGGCTTCTGTCGCTGGTAGGCGTGGTGCCGCTTTGCGCGAAATTCGACACGGTCGGGCCTCTGTGTCGGTCGGTCGAGGACGCCGCGCATTTGCTAGCCGCGATGAAGGGCCGCGCGGCGCCGGACCTTGAGAGCGCGACATTGAAGGGCGCGCGGTTCATGCTGTTGACCACAGAAGCGTTGGACGATTTGCGACCTGAACCGGCGGCGGGATTCGAGCAGGCGATAGGCCGGTTGAAAGAAGCCGGCGCCGATGTCGAAGAAATTGCCGTGCCCTTCCTGGCCGACGCTCTGGCCTTGGCGCCCCTGCTGGTGCCGCCCGAAGCCTACGGCACTTGGAAGGACGCAATCGAGGCCGCGCCCGAGAAGATGTACCCTGAAATCCTCAAGCGTTTCCGCCTCGGCGCCGATGTCAGTGCGGCGGACTACGTCAGGGCTTGGCAGAAGCTAAACGTTCTGCGTGAGGACTGGGCGAAGGCAGTTGCGGGCTATGATGCGTTGCTTCTGCCCACGGCAGCGAACCTGCCGCCTAAAGTCGATAAGCTGCTTACCGACAGCGAGTATTACATCACCGAGAACCTGCTCGCCCTGCGCAACACGCGGATCGGCAATTTCATGGGGCTCTGTGGTTTGACGCTACCGACGGGCGT
>JAAUYH010256397.1_pt1 | contig 25519 bp, 26 predicted proteins | sample 7278061 | NCBI WGS metagenome assembly JAAUYH01 (sample SAMN14350203, study PRJNA611818) | marine sediment metagenome | isolation source: surface marine sediment (0.6m) | place: French Polynesia: Moorea | collected 2018-08 | reverse complement strand
AATTAAGATGTTCGCTATTTTGATTCCTTCAGAAAGTGCTAACTCTGCTGCTAATTCAAAATTCATCACATCGCCACTGTAGTTTTTGACAATGTTTAGCACCCCTGCCCCACTATTAACTACTTTGGCTGCTGCTAACATTTGGTCGGGAGTAGGAGAGGTAAACACTTCTCCAGGACAGGCAGCATCGAGCATTCCCATACCTACATAACCACCATGCAAAGGTTCGTGTCCGCTACCACCACCTGAAACTATAGCGACTTTATTGGCAACAGGTGCATCAGCACGATAGATAAAATTAGGCTCTAAATTAATTTTAATCAGTTCTGGATGAGCCAGAGCCATGCCTTCTATACTTTCGCGAACAAAGTCATCGGGATTGTTGATTAATTTTTTCATGATTTCACCGAATCTAGTTAGGGTTAATCTCAAGGATGATGATGGTTACTTGAAGCTAGCGATCTCTACTAGAACATAATATCTAGCAGATCTCTATCTAATTTGATTTGGATCGGATGTTGAAACGAATTTTAATTAAATTAGGGATGAGTTGGTGTTGTTTTGTAGAGACTTGAGCGAATGATGCGATCAGGCGAAGCCTGGCACTACGTGGTCTGCGAAGCAGGCGCTGCGCGGTCAGCTTCGCTGCACCTACGGCGATCGCTTAAGCTGTCAGGCATTTAATTACTGTAGCTATTTCTGGTTGGGTTTAGAGTCCATTTTCCATGGTTATAATGACTTTTCCTTGATGATTTCCTTCACCAAAATGTTGAATAGCTTCTGCTGCGCTGCTTAAATTGTAAGGACCATCGATCGCGGGTTTAATTTGTCCAGCTTCAAATAATTCGTTGATATAATCTAAATCTTTGTTTGGTTTCAAAGCCAGAATGGTTACATTTTTCTTGAAGAAAAAACGAATGATGGGGGAAAGAAATAAAGCTTGCAAAAGCCTAGCCGTTTCCCCGCCAACAGTAACGTAAGAGCCATGAGGTTTTAACACACGCAAATACTTGAAGATAGAGCGATTCGTTTTAGGATCGAGAATCAAGTCATAACCCTGCTCGCTTTTGGTGAAATCTTCTTGTTTATAATCAATAGTGCGATCGAATCCAAGCGATCGCATCATGTCTAACTTGTTGGAACTATCAACACCTGTGATATTTTCAACCCCTATCGCTTTGGCAATTTGTACTCCCAGAGTACCAACACCCCCACCTGCACCATTGATTAAAAGCTTTTGTCCTGGCTGAATATTCCCTAAATCTCGTAGACCCTGTAATGCTAGCATCGCTGCATGAGGTATAGCTGCTGCATCAATGTAAGACATATTTTCAGGCATCAAAGCTAAAGCACTTACAGGAGCGCAAACGTATTCCGCAAAACCGCCAAAACCACTTTCGGATAGATCTCCGTATACTTTATCATCAGGCTGAAACTGAGTAACATTTTTACCAACTGCTACCACCTCTCCAGCTATATCAACTCCAGGTATTCGGACTTTTGGCTTGAAAAAACCACATAGCAGGCGAATATAGAACGGTGTACCCCTCACCAGACACCAATCCCAATCGTTTACAGATGATGCTTTAACTTCGATCGAGACTTCATCATCTTTGGGAGTCGGTTTTTCTATTTCTTTAAGTTGTAGGTCATTGGGTGAACCATATTTAGTAAGTACAATTGCCTTCACAAGTATTTACCTCGATTTCCAAGTTGATTACTTAATTCTCATACCTTATTGACAATTTTCATGAGATTCATTTAAAGTTTCCATCAAAGCTGCACCAGTCCCAAAGTTATCGTATGGTGTTGGTAAATCATAAATTTTGAAAGGTTCTCAAGGAGTAATATTATTAGCCACATCCAAATCTTCTGCCAAAATACGGATTTAGTTTCAGTTTTTCGGTTGCAGAGAGTTGTCGAATAGCAAAATTACTGGAAGATGCCAGCATAGTTTAAGATTCACTTAAAGAAGCCTTGACAGCAGGATGAACTAAATCATCGGGAACTTGATTGCGATCGATATATTCGTTGATTTCTGTCTGATTATCTAAATAAAAACTTAAAGCATCAAATATTTGTGCCAAAGTTAGATGAGGTAAATGATGCAAAATTTCTTCTGGCATAATACCTAAACGCCACAAACAGACAATGGCGCGTACAGATGTCCGAGTACCTTTAATAATTGGTTCTCCGCTTAAAATCTCAGGATTTCGAGCCACATAACGAGACAAGGCTGTAGCAGACATGGAAATTCTTTGCTGATTACAATTGGTGTTGTATTTAGTTTATCAGTAGGTTTTCTAGTTTAGTATTGCGATCCAAAGGTTATGGGAAGCGTAATCGCTCATTTTTGTTATTTTATTTTTTCCTTCTTGTACAATTTATAATGATTTTAGACATTAAACAGCATCAATCTCTCTCTAATCAAAATGATAAACTAAGATAAATCATCTGTATCTCATCACTAAACTTTCAACTATGTCTACTGCTACTGACATCGGCACTTTAGTTACTTGCTCTCCAGATATTCGTAAAGGTCGTCCAATCATTACGGGGACAAGAACATCCGTTAGTCGAATAGTTGTTCTATACAAACAAGGTGCAAGTGCCGAGGAAATTGCTCGCCGCATGAATCATCTGAGTCTTGCCCAAGTTTATGCTGCTTTGGCTTATTATCATGTCAACCAAGATGAGATTGAAGCAGATTTGGCGGAAGAAGACGCTGAATATTGGAAGTTAGCATCATTACATGCAAAGAAAGCTTAACTAATTTGTTAGATGAGCAAGATACTTTTGTATATTGACGAGGACTCAATGGATGAAGACTTTGTAAGAGCCTTGAGATCTCGCAATGCTGATGTTCTGACAGTTGCAGATGTTGGAATGTTAAACAAATCCGATGAAGAACAGCTAGACTGGGCAAGGCAAAACAATCGGGTTATTTTTAGTTTTAACATCAGAGATTTTTATCGATTGCATACCGCTATAATCGGACAGGGTTTATCTCACGCAGGAATTATCCTAGCTCCGCAACAACGTTATGGAATTGGTGACTTGATGAGAGGTGTGTTGAAGTTGATAAACACTAAATCTTCAGAAGAAATGCAGGGACAGCTAGAGTTTCTGAGTAATTGGATTTAATATAGATGAACTAAGTCATCAGGAACTTGATTGCGCTCGATATATTCGTTGATTTCTGTCTGATTATCTAAATAAAAACTTAAAGCATCAAATATTATATGTTAGCTGGATAGTTCCACCGATCATGCTTAGTCAATTGCAATCGCGGTCTGAGTTTAAACTCATGCCAGAAGGGAGTTTAGTTCGACAAAGCTTCACATGTTCAAGTTGTTTTGCTGTTATTTTGGCTCCCGTAAAATCAGCATGCTCCAGATCTACCTCCCAGAAAACAGCATTACTAAAATCCGCCCCTCTACAATTTGCTCCAAAGAAAGTCACTCTGTCTAGCTCGGTATCACTAAAGTTAGCTCCTTCTAGGTTGGCTTCTCGAAAAGAGATCTCTGAGAGAATAGCTCCAAAAAAGTTTGCCTTAAGCAATTGACATTTGTAAAAGCGCAATCCATTTAACTTGATTCTCTTCGCGTCAATCAAAAAATGCGCATTATTTAAGCTTGCGCAATTAAGGCAAGTAGACTGCAAGTCTATAATCTTTCCTTCAGGATCAACACCTTGTCGCCTGATAATAGCAGTTAATGCTGCTTGGACATCAGGCTTAACCTTTTCAAAATTGCTATCACTAATATCAATGGCACCTCTATATCTAATAAAGGATTCAAGTATTTCTATTATTGTCCAGTAATATGATGGGTTGGTATTGGCAATCTGCTCTAATGAAAATATGGCTCCCAACCTCGATTCCAGTCTCTCAGAAGACAATTCACTGGTAGCCCTGCTAAAACTTTCTATGGTCAATTTTTCATCCCCTGATTTGAGGCTCCTCCAAGTGAAATAAGCAGTAAAAATAAATCCCAATGTGCCAAGCGTTTTTAAGATCTCTAAATAGTTTTCTCGAATTTCGTTTTCGAGTTTGTATAACTCTTGCCCTTGATTCGGTGAATTTGTCCCAAACGTTTCGTATATTTTTTCTGCCTGTCTATGAGGTACAAACCAAACTAAAACCAATAAGAATAGCAAAAAGATTGATATAAAATATAAAATAATTAGGTCTAGACGCTTTCTGAAAAAAATTTTAGTGAGCTTAAAGCCTCGCTGAAAAGATTTAGAGAGTTTTAAATTTCTGAACAAAGGTCGAGATTTCTTTGGAAGCACTATAGTCACCTTTAGATCGGGCACTATCGAGTGTATAAAAAGAGATTTGCATTAATAATGGAGTGGACAAGTATTGCCACGGCGAATAAAGAAGAACTTGGTAATTCGGGGTATTTTCTGGTTTTACCTATCTCTAAATACTATATTCTGTGAGTTCCATCCTGGATCATATTGATCGGAATCCGAGAAACGATCTATTAAATCTTCCTGGTGATGATGGGAACTTGATAAACGCTGTAATAAATTTTGAAAACAATCCCTCGAACACGGTGTAGCATTTGATTTGGCAAAACACCCAAAATATCTTAAGTACTGCTCATATTTTGGTGAATTGCCTGTATTCTTACACCATTTCAAATATCCTTTCAAGACTGGAGCGTTTTTAAGATTGATCATGGCTTTTTACCTCCCCTTCAGCTTACATGATGGCATCGAGTAAAAGCTTAATCATTTGTTAGGGACGACTCTAGAAATATCAGCACGCTCTCTACTCCTCTAAGGAATAATGAGGAGTAGAGGAGAAATTCAAGTAGAGCTTACCCCTCACATTAATACTAAGTTCGTATAAATCTTATGGTTAAAAATTTCATAAAGAATATACAAAAGGAAACGATGCTTAATTATTGTTAAAAGATTCTTTTTAAAAGAGCATTGGGTTCTCAAAAAAAAGCTATATTAATTGGATTAAACTCTACATTATATTTCATAATAAACGGCATCCCAAAGAAATGAATGGAAAAGAAATTGAAGAATTTTTAATCCATTTAGTAGTAAAGAAAAACGTAGATCCATCTACATAATATTAATTATTGCTTCTGCAAAGCGACATTAGAAACATATTCCCTTACTGCTGCTGCTGAATCTAACTGCAAAACAGCAGATGAGATCGCTTTTCCCTCTAACTTACTCAAACTACCAATCTTAGCTTTAATTCCAGGTATAGTGGGAGGATTGACACTCAATTCATCTACTCCTAACCCCAATAAAATCGGTATGGAAGTAGTCTCGCTGGCTAATTGACCGCAGACACTAACTGTAATACCTGCATTATGAGCAGCATCAACGGTTTGGCGAATCATCCGTAATACCGCAGGTTCGTAGGCATCGGCTAATGTTGCAACTTTCGGATTGGTGCGATCGCTTGCCATGATATATTGACTAAGATCGTTAGTACCAATACTGAAAAAATCTACTTCTTTTGCCAATAAGTCAGCCATAGTCACAGCAGCAGGTGTTTCTACCATAATACCGATCGCGATTTGGGGATCGAATTCTATTTTGCTTTCTCTCAATTCTGCTTGTACTTCTTGCACTAACTTTTTGGCTGCTTTTACTTCTCTTACGGATGTCACCATCGGGAACATTAGTTTAATTTTATGTTTTGCAGAGGCTCGTAATATGGCTCTTAATTGAGTTTTGAATAGATCGGGACAATCCAAACTTTGACGAATACCGCGCCAGCCTAAACTAGGATTAGTTTCTGTGGGGAGATTGAGATAGTTAACGGGTTTATCTGCACCGATATCGAGGGTACGAATAGTTAAGGGACGCTCTCCCATAATTGCACCTATGTCTGCAATAATTTTTAGTTGTTCTGCTTCTGTTGGAGGAGTTGATCGATCGAGATACAGTAATTCAGTTCGCAATAAACCCACTCCATCTGCACCCCATTCGAGGGCATAAGTAGCATTATTTACACTCATAATATTAGCTAAGACGGGAATTAGACGATCGTCTAGAGTAACTGCTTCGGAAATAATTGATGCTTGGTGATTTATTTGAGCTTGTATTTGTTGGCGTTGTTCGATATTAGGTTCGAGCCAAATTTGACCAGTTGCCCCATCAATGGCGATTTCTGTATTAGGTTTTAGAGAAAATAATTCTTGACCTACCCCTACGATCATTGGTATTCCGAGTTGACTAGCAACTAAAGCACTATGAGAGGTAGCACTACCAGCAGCAAGACAAATTCCCAATACCTCACCCGATTTTAATTGGGCTACTTCGGAAACAGTTAGATCGTTGGCAGCCAGAATTACACCTGAGAGTATATCAGTTGATTGCTTGTCTACTCCCAATAACAGACACAGTATTCTTTGTCCCACATCTTCTACATCCGCAGCACGAGCCTTCAAATAAGAATCTTCCAAAGCTTGATAGGATGCTACTAGTTCTGCGATCGCATTTTTCCAAGCGGTGGCAGCAGTTAAGGATTTATTGAAAATTAGCTGACGAGTTCCCTCAATTAATTCTAGGTCTTTTAAATAAAGTAAATGTGCATTAAAGATACTAGCGGATTCTGCTGTTTCTTGTCTGACAAGCTGTTCTAGTTCTTTTATCCCTCGCTCGATCGCCTTTTGTAGTTGCTGCCATTCTAGATCGGGATTATCTGTAGTTTCGTCAATAATTTCTAGGATATTTGGTCGATAGAAAAAGATTGGTGCAATAGTTTTTCCAGGTGCAGCAGGTATTCCTCTTAGCTGTAGAGACGTTTTATGAAACATCTCTACAGCTTGAAATGTCTCTATAGTTGATTCGCCAAATCCTTCTGCAATTAATTCCTGTAAAGCTGCTAAAGCTTCATTAGCATCTTCTCCTGTTGCACTAACGGCTATTTTGTGTCCCTGACGCACTCCCAACAGCATAACCTGATTGATGCTTTTCGCACTGACAATCTGGCTTTGGGTGGTTAGATTTTGGAGCTTGATTTCTGCGGAAAAACTAGAGGCTGTGCTGACAAACTTAGCTGCAGGACGAGCATGAAGCCCATGATTATTAGTGATAGTAAGTATAATACTTTGTTCAGGAGTTGCGGTCTGCGCCAGAGCGTAACGCGTGATCGCTTTTTTGTTTTCTTGACTTTCTTCTACTACTAATAAGTTGTCACTACCTGCTAGCTGAGATATCTTAGCATCTAAAGAAGCTCTAGCAGATTTCACAACTTGTTCTAGGGATGCACCAGATGCTGCTTCTACCACTGCTGCGATCGCTCCTTCTACTAAAGGAGCTTCGCATAATCTAACTTTCTCTTGTTCTTCTTCTGGAAGAAACTCTAAAGCCATTTCTGCACTCAAGATGGCACTTCCTAAATCCATTAAAACAACTACACCCGATTCATTATTCACGGATTCAATGGCAGCCTGAATTTGTAAAGCATCAGTGCCAAAGGGGTTGGCTGGGTCATCTATGCCCGCAGCGATCGCCAAGGGAACATTGGTTTGAATCATTTGTTGAGCTAATTCTTTGATCCCTTCCGCTAACTTAGCACTATGGGAAACAATCACAATTCCAACCATGTCATGCTTGCCTTATTAGTTTTCGTAATTATACGATTACATTATTTTTGTCTTGCCTAATCATTTCCAAGAAAAAATTTAATTTCTTAGCGTTCCAAGATTATGGTTACTGGTCCATCATTGACTAAATTTATCTGCATATGTTCACCAAATCTTCCGGTCTGAATCGATCGCCCAAACTCTTTTTCTAAGGTTAAGATAAACTCATCAAACATTGACTTAGCAGAACTTGTTGGCATTGCGTTGACAAAAGAAGGTCTCTTTCCCTTCCGACAATCTCCCAGTAGAGTAAACTGTGACACAGCCAAGATCTCTCCACCCATATCCAAAACAGAATCTTGCATCAACCCATCACGGTTAAAGATCCGAAGACCAACTACTTTGCGAGCCATCCAGACTAGCTGCTCAGAGCTATCTCCAACCGATAGTCCTACTAGTAAAAGTAAACCAGCCCCAATTTGTCCAACTATAGAACCATCTACCACAACAGAAGCTTCAACTACTCGTTGAACAACAATTTTCATTAGTTATAGTTCCTTCTTTAATCGAACAACAGAGTGGGTAAGGTTTAAACACTAATCCTCGCCTAAAGAGGCAAAGAAAGATTATGGTCTTGAAATCAACGCGAATTTAAGAGATGTGATCGACATTAATAGGTTCAAATCCTTTACTTGAACTTTTATTTAGTTAATAACCTCGTAATCAATATATTACCAATCTGATTAATGTCAACAATAAAAAACCTCGGCGCACATCCGAGGTCAAGTAGGAGAAATCTATTGTCAATGGGAGATGAGAAACTAAAAACCCTTAGCTAACGGCAAAGGAAATAAAAACTATAGCTGTAACAAAGAGGGCAGCAACCGCACCTTGAACTATGTAGCGTTTTTGTTCGTAAACTGCTGGATACTCTTCGTAAGTTACTTTAGGTTCAACTGCGTAATTGTTGAGAACTCCGTTGTCTAATTGAGTAGTGTACATATTGTTTTGCCTCTGTTTGCTTCTCTATGTTAACTAATGTAACAAATATTTAACGAATTGTAAATAGTACTTGACAAAAATATTTTTACTGTAGCGATAAAATATTTTAGAACAAAAAAAATCCAGCACTAAGGCTGGATTAATGATTCAAGTTCATATTGGAGAAAACAAATGTTCTATGTAAGCGGAGCTATTGAACTAATCACTTTTCATTCCAAGAAGTCGGCTTGCACTGTGGCGCGGTGTAAATACAGGGAATATCAAACAACTAATACATTCTCAAAAATTGATCCATATCTTGATTAGCACTAAACAATTAAACTAATAACTACTGACCAATAGCTAATCACTCAATAAATCTCATGTCTATTTCCAAAGCAGAAGCAAAGCAACTTTTAGAAAAACTAATTTTTGAAAATAGTAACTCTCAAGACTGGGTGCAGGATGTTTGGGGATTAAGTCCTTTGTTGGGAGATAGTGCTAATAAACTCTTAGAAGTATTTGAAGCTTTAATCGAATGCTGTCCCCAAGAACAACTAGAAAATTTACTCCAGACTTATTATCAAGAACAGTTTCCTCAATAATTCTCAAACAAGGAAGGAGCGAGATAATTTCTTCCTTGTCTTTTTACCCTTTCTTGTCTCTTTTTTCCATGACTTTTGGATTAATGAATTAGTCTTCTAGGATTTTCGATTATATTTAATCACCATTTCTAAACGAGATAAGGCACTAACTGCTGACTCCCGTACATACTCGTCAGCAGATTCATCCTGAGATAATTTTGTTAATATTTCCTCCCCTCGTCGATCGGCGATCGAACCAATAGCATTAATAATTGCTACTGCTACTGCTGGATTATCTGTATTTTGAAGAGCCTCAATTAAACTGTCTAAAATAGGAGAACCAATTGCTCCTAAAGCCATTACTGCTGCAATATATACTACAGGATTGGGATTATTCATGGCAGCTTTTAATCCTTCAATACCTTCTGTGGGGAATGGCTCTTCTGGATAATTGACTGCTACATTGGCTAAAGCTTTGACACAACTTGCTTGAAAAGTAGCGTTATCATTTTGTTTTAATGCCTCGACTAAAAATGGTACTGCATCAAAACCAATAACCCCTAAAGTCTTGACACAAGCTCGACGATAAACTACATCTTCTTCTGCTAAATTACTCATTAGACGAGGAATCGTATTTTCATCTCGCTGTTGGGCTATTTCTACCATAGCTCTTTCTCGTAAGTTAGGGTTGGGATGTTTTAACTGTTCAAATAAAGAATCTATGGTCATGAGTGATTCAAAGAATACTATTAAATAATACTTACAAACACAATGGAGACTCCGAGGCTGATACTTAAACCTTTTAAGTCAAAGCAACAGACTAAGAGTCCCCAGTTGCTGAATGAAACTATATATCAAACAGCTAAAGAACTTAATTGTGTAAGTTCCTTAAGATAAAGAGTTGATTACGTAGTCAAGAAGAGCGTTGTATTCAGTTAACGCTTGAGCAGACATATCGCGAGGAGCACAACCACGAGTACGAGCAAAGCTTAAAGCTTCAACGTAAGGTGCAGTAGGAAGATTTAAAGCACGGTATACTTCGCGTTGTCCAGCAATACCCCATTCATCTAATGGACCAGTACCACCAACTACTAAGCAGTAGTTGATTAAGCGCATATAGTGCTTAACGTCACGAAGACATTTAGATTTGAAAGTATCAGTAGAATTAGCTTCCCCTTGATTGTTAAGGTAAGGGTATTTTTTGATGCAAGCATCGTAAGCTTCTTGAGCAACTGCGTCTAGGTTAGAAGCTAATTTTTCAGCAGCTTCTAAACGAGCAGCAGCACGTTGAAGGCTACCTTGTACGGACTGTAAGTCAGAAGTGCTAGGGAAGCGTCCTGCAGCATCAGCAGCAGTAACAACTGTAGTAACAACAGATTTCATAATTTAGATATCTCCTGAATTGCTTTTAACAAAAGCTATAAAATATATACTTGAGCCAACTGTAGATATTGGCTGAGATAAAACCCAAGGGGATTCTAGCTAAGAGCAGCAATTACGCGATCGAAGTAGCTAGATGCTTCAGCAACTAAGCTGGCACAACGGTCTTCTACTACAGGAGAACCCATTTTACGTAGTCTAGCACCAGCGAACTCTTCACTAGGCTGGTCTTTAATATGAGCAGCAGCCTGAGCTTTCATGATTTGTACTGCACGAACAGTAGAAGTAGCGGGTACTCCAAGAGCAGTGTAAGTTTCTTTTAAGCCATTTAAGCAACGGTCTTCTAGTACAGATGCATCACCTGCTAATAGAGCGTAAGTAACATAGCGAAGGATGATTTCGCCGTCACGCAAGCAAGCAGCCATACGACGGTTGGGGTAGCAGTTACCACCAGCTTGAATTAAACCTTGGTTTTCGCAGATCATACCAGCGATCGCGTCAGAAACCATGCAGCTAGCATTACTAGCAATTGCATTAACAGCATCTAATCTTCTGTTACCTTCGGAGATGAAGTTTCTGAGAGAAGCTAAATCTTCTCCACCAATACACTTAGTGCTAGCGTCTGCTGATACTACAGCTCTGGAAAAAGCGTCAAGCATTGAGCTCTCCTTTATTGTTAACTAAATCGTAGTTTTATTATTGTTGACGGTCGAGTTTTACTGACCTGTCAGTTTTGAAGATAGAGGATGAATGTTACCACAGTCTCATTTATTAAAAACAAAGTAATAATCTGTAATGTTTACTCCAATTTCGTTACATTTCGATTTTACTATGAAGTTAATTACTCTTTTGGCTTAACTGATTGAGAAGATTGTTGGGTCTGACAATAACTACCTAGCCAAGCTAATCCCGTTAAAGAGCGCATAGGTGTTACGAATAGATCTGTCTCTGGCAATTTTAGCAAAACTTGCTCTCCTGGTACTCCTAACCCTAACCATTGTAGTAAAGGCGATAGTTGCTCGGGGTTAACATTGAAACGACAAAAACCTCTAAGCCAAGCAGCTTGATTCTTAAGAGGCTCTAGGGCTTCTGCTCTTGCCAAGTTGATTGTTTTTTGTACTTCTGGAGATTCCCTGGCAATTAGATTTTCTTGTCCTACTCCTAAACCTACCGCTAGTTCTATATTTTCGTAGAACATCGGTAAAATAAAATGCTCTACTAAGCCCATAACTCCATTAATAATAGACACAAATTCGCCAGCATTTAGCTTGATTGTTACTTCACCATTAGCATTAGTTACTCTTACTGGTCCAGCATTACTATCAGTCAATACCCCAATTAAAGAAGAATTGCGCTGAGAATCGTGTTGAATAAATAAAGCAGTCCCTTGAGATACTATTCTAGCTTCGGGAGTAGTAATATTACTTTCTCCTTGACCTGGACGAATAATAATGAGAGCAGAACCACTATCTAATTCAAAACTGCGTCTTCCAGGAGAGAAGCGAAAAATAGTTCCCGATCCTGTTCTTACTAGTGTACCTTCATTAAATAAAAGTTCTGCTTTAGAATTAGCCCCTGTACGCACAGCATCTTGGGGAACTATAGTATCTCCTAATTTAGCAGGATTCCAAACAGGTCTATTTTGACGGCTAAGATCGACTTGATTTCTGAGTTTGTAAACTTCTGCACGATTTAATACTGACTGAGCTAAAAGAGGATTGTTTCCTAAACTAGCTAATATAAGAAAAGTAGCAAGTTTGTATTTTAAAGAAGATATATTTTTAATATTCAATTGGCAAAAACCTCTGGCTAAAAATCATAGCGGTTTTCAATTTTATACACTACAACAAATATCTATATAGTGGTTATCATTTTTGTTAGTTGTTAGTTGTTAGTTGTTAGTAATTGGTTGTTGGTTATCAGGAGATTTAGTCTCTAACAAATGACTAGCAAATTTTAAAGCCTCTTCGGTTGTTGTAATTTTTCCTTCGCCCTGGGCAATTTGAATTTCTGTAAGTAATTTACCAATTATAGGAGCGGGTTTAAGATTAAGAGTGGCAAGTAATTCTTTCCCAGTTATTAGGGGTTGAGGATGAGCAATTTTATTGTCAGGATTAAGATAATTTTCTATTAAAGGAGCAAGTATTTTTTGATTTACACCTGTGACGATCGCTCTAATCACTAGAATAGGAAAAAATTCTTTGGTTGCTAAAAAAAAGAAATATTGTTCTCGTAATGTTAATTCAGTATTTAAAGCTTGTAATTGAGGTAAGTATTTAACTACTCCTAAAACTGTTCGTAATTGTGTACGAGAATATTTTAATTTTAATAATTCTAATTCTGCTTGCTCTGGAGATGGAGAAACTAGACTAGCTAAGTGAGCAAAACTCAAACAATCAGGTTGATTAAAAAGCGAATTATTATAGGTTTGGGCTAGAGAATTAGCGATCGCCTTAATTTGTTTTAATTGTTGAAATTTGGCTTGATTAAGTTCAGAAAACCAAGGTTTTAGTAAACCATCTTCACCAGCAGCAATTAACCATTGACTGCCTTGAGGATTAGCAAAAAGATATTTTAATTCTGTTTGTACTCTTTCTGCTGCTACTCGATCGATTAAATGAGAGAGAGAACAAATTGTTTGTCTGGTTTCTGGCTCAATAGTAAAGTTAAGCTGGGCTGCTTGGCGATACGCCCGCAAAAGTCTTAAAGGGTCATCTTTTAGATTAGCAACAGAAACCATACGAATTAAGCCTTTCTGTAAATCTGGTAATCCTCCAAGAGGATCGAGCAGTTTTTGTCGGTGGATATTGTAAGCGATCGCGTTAATAGTAAAGTCTCGCCTTTGTAAATCTTTTTCTAGGCTATCTCCTTCTTGGCGGGCAAAATCTACAGTACCTTCAGAAAAAACAACTCTAGCAATCTGTCTTTGTTCGTCTAAAACTACAAATCCCCAATGATATTGACGAGCAATTTTTTCAGCTATCTCGATCGCATTTTCTGGTAAGACAAAATCTAGATCTAGATATGCTCCTTTTCTCTGTAGTAAAGCATCTCTTACTGCCCCTCCTACAAGATAAGCTGAGGACGGTAATAAGTCTAGACTGAAGGGTAGATCCTGAAAGCAGAGGAAACTCTCATCTCTATCAGGTGCAAGAGAATGTCCCCCAAGACAAGATAAGTAATTACGAGTTGTTTCAAAAGACATTAAGTAACCAAAATATTATTGATATCTACGCTAAATTAACAAATAGGACTTGACTAATTGCTGCTATGTGTATCTGTGTTAATTGTTATTTTGTCGATCACTGCCAAACTTATCATGCGGTAGAAACCCAACATCAACAACCCCATCTCACTGAAGAACCAGACTTTGAACCCAAAGAACCTACTATTAATGTTAATATTCGTCCTCAACAAGATTATGTGGAAATGGAATGGGATGTAGTAGGTTGCCAAAGTTTTCTACGGGAAACTGGTAAATGGGCTTCCTTGCGTCCAGGAGAAGCAATTCCTACCTAGATTTAGGAGTTCAGAAGTTCAGGAGTTCAGGAGTTCAGAAGTTCAGGAGTTCAGGAGTTCAGAAGTTCAGGAGTTCAGGAGTTCAGAAGTTCAGGAGTTCAGGAGTTCAGGAGTTCAGGAGTTCAGGAGTTCAGGAGTTCAGGAGTTCAGAAGTTAAAATCTTCTACTAACTACTAACTACCATCCCAAAAAATTGACACTATCGCCTAATACACGTCAAGATATATGTAAATATAAGTAAACCTTTGTAAAGGTTATAGATGTCGATCGAATTTGTATCTTTAGATAATATTCAAGAGATCGCCCACCAATATGGTTACTGGGCGGTATTTATTGGGATTGCTCTAGAAAATACAGGTATTCCTATACCTGGAGAGACAATCACTATTACTGGCGGTTTCCTAGCTGGTAGTGGAGAACTAACGTACTGGTTAGTTCTAGTGAGTGCGATCGCTGGTGCTGTACTAGGCGATAATTTCGGCTACTGGATTGGCAGAGTAGGCGGTTGGCAATTCTTACTCCGTGCTGGCAAAGTTTTTAGAATCCAGGAAGTGCAAATGGAGTTAGCCAGAGAACAATTTAGCAAAAATGCAGCTAAAGCCGTTTTTTTTGGTCGTTTTGTGACTCTATTACGGATTTTTGCTGGACCTATGGCTGGTATTGCCCAAATGCCTTACAAGCGATTTTTATGGTGTAATCTTGGTGGTGCTGCTCTTTGGGCATTAATCATCGTTACCATCTCCTATTTTTTAGGAAGACTAGTTTCGCTTCAGCAAATTGTCCAATGGATTACAGAATTTGGTGTGGCTGCACTTTTACTAGTAGTTCTATTTTTGCTAATTCCTGTTCTGTGGGAATATGGGCAGAAAAAATTATCAGCTAAAAATTAGATTTTTTAGCTAGATAAATTGGGTTTGACTAGATTAATTTGTTCAGAGATTTAATTTCTAAGCCCATTTCTGCCATAGTCTGTTTTAATACAGACTTAAAGCGATCGACATCATCTGCATAACCACATAGTTGGGCTGTTTTAGCGACTCCAGAAGCAGCATTACCCCTAGCACAATTAATCAAATCATTACCCGTGAGAGGTTCTTTTCCTGATAGTAATTTTTCTCTAGAATCTCCCCAATAAGCACTAAGAGTGCAAATTTGTTCATCCTCCAAAGTTTCCACTGACCAGCGATATATGACTGATTGAGGTTCTATTCCTACCTCAATTAACTTAGCTCCCATATAGTATTGCATTTGACTGAGAGTTTGTTGCCTTACTTCTAAGGGTAAATTTTTTTTGATTGTGCGATCGAGATGAGCTTGAGTAGGTCTAGACATTAAATTCAGATTAATTATTTTTTATGATTTGGTTATCTATATTTTTATAACTAGAGGTTATCTTATACTACTTCTCTTAGTTTTGCTGTTAAAGGGAGTAGGGAAATGTTCTGATGTTTTTTCGTAACGCTATAATTTTTTGAAAAAAAGAAAATTATGGTTTGCTATGCAAAAAACACATGATCGACATACTTAAAACTCATCAAAAATAAAAAAAAGTAGCCATATATACAAAATAAACGACTAATTAAAAATTAAATACATAAACAGAGCAAGATTTAACTTGTAGGGATTTGATTTGGCAAAAAAATTTAGTATCAATGGCTATCTGATATATAGATTTCATATACGCACGAAAAACTAGAGGAAGAGCGAACAATGGTAGGAACGGCAAAACCAGCTAAATTAAACAAATTTGAAAAATTCAAAGCAGATAAAGATGGACTAGCTGTTAAAGATGAGCTAGAGAAATTTGCGAGTTTAGGCTGGGAAGCAGTTGACAAAACCGATCTTGAACATCGACTTAAGTGGGTAGGGGTATTTTATCGTCCTGTAACTCCAGGCAAGTTCATGTTGAGGATGCGTACTCCTAATGGTATTGTCACTAGTGAACAAATGAGACTATATGCAGAAATAGTTCAGCGTTATGGTGAAGATGGCAGTGCAGATATTACTACCAGGCAAAATATGCAACTGCGGGGGGTTCGTCTGGAAGATATACCTGAAATTTTTAACCGTTTTGAGCAAGTAGGTTTAACTTCGGTGCAATCTGGCATGGATAATGTTCGTAACATAACTGGTTCACCCATGGCAGGAATCGATGCTGATGAATTGGTTGATACCCGTGAACTCGTCCAAAAAGTTCAGGACATGATTACTAACGAGGGGAAAGGAAATTATGACTTTACTAATTTACCCCGTAAATTTAACATCGCGATCGAAGGGGGAAGAGATAATTCCGTCCATGCAGAAATTAACGATATTGCTTTTGTGCCCGCCTACAAAGATGGCGAGTTAGGGTTTAACGTTTTAGTAGGTGGGTTTTTCTCTGCCAAAAGAGTAGCAGCAGCAGTACCCCTTGGGGTTTGGGTACTACCGAATGATGATGTCGTAGAAATTTGCCGTGCTATTCTGACTGTATATCGCGACCATGGTTCCCGTGCCAATCGCCAGAAATCTCGCTTAATGTGGCTGATTGATGAGTTGGGAATGGATAAGTTTAGGTCGATGATAGAACAGCAGATGGGTAAATCTTTGCCTACTGCTACAGAAGAAGACTTAATTGATTGGGAAAAACGAGATCATTTAGGTACATTCCCTCAAAAGCAACCAGGTTTAAACTACGTGGGCATGCACGTACCTGCGGGAAGGTTATTTGCTCAAGACATGTTTGATTTGGCACGGATGGCAGAAGTTTATGGTGATGGGGAAATTCGCCTTACCGTAGAACAGAATGTGATTATTCCTAATATTCCTGATGCCAATTTAGATGCTTTTCTCGCTGAGCCTTTGTTAGAGAAATTCATTCTTAATCCTCAAACCTTAGAAAGAGGTTTAGTTTCTTGTACAGGAGCGCAGTTTTGCAAATTTGCTCTCGTGGAAACTAAAAATAGGGCTTTAGCTTTAGCCAGAGAATTAGATGCAGAATTAGAAATACCTAATAAAGTGAGAATTCATTGGACTGGATGTCCTAATTCTTGTGGTCAACCCCAAGTAGCAGATATTGGATTGATGGGAACTAAAGTTCGTAAAGACGGCAAAACTCTAGAGGGAGTAGATGTTTTTATGGGTGGTAAAGTGGGTAAAGATGCCAAGTTGGGCGATCGCGTTCATCAAGGAATTGCTTGTGATGATTTAAAATCGGCTCTAAAAGATATTTTAATTGAACAATTTGATGCTAAACCTCTTCAACCTTAGCTTTTAGCTTAAGGATAAATATAGATATAACTTGCTTGATAGTGGACTATTAAACATTCAATCATTTAATAGTCCTTTTTGTTTATCTATTATTAAAAATAACTGTTCTAGAAAGTATCAATATTAGCCCAATCTTTATTAGTAAGTACAACCAGCAACCACTTAAAACCTCAACCAATTATCTCTACTGATATTGTTCTACTAAATATTACTTAATTGGTAGCATTTGAATTTTCACCGTTCAGTTAAAATACTGAATAATTCATTATATTTTCTAAATTATTGCTAAGTGTTTTCACTATAGACAACCAATAAAAATATGTAACTTAAGAATATTTTCCATGCAATAAAAACATGAAAACCTCAAAACTGTAGCAAAAGATACTTTTGAACGCTTCAATGATGTGATTCTATAAACTAGATTGTTTACTCAGGAAAAAGATCTTGATTGTATACTTACTTGTCTAAGCAATAAAAAATATCGCCTGAAAATAATCAAAATAAGGCAGAGATATTGAACTTATAAAAGCTCTTAATTTAGTCCAAAATTGATGATGAGAAAAAATTATCTAACTCAAAATCATCAAGGGATTATTTTCAATTTGCAGTTTTAGTGTCCACAATTTGTTAAGTCTGAAGGAAGGTTAAAAGATGCTCGGAGAAATGTGGCAATTCAGGGGTAGATATAAAATTCTACATATGACCTGGTTTGCATTTTTTCTATCCTTTGTTGTCTGGTTCAATCTAGCTCCCCTAGCAACATCAGTTAAAGCAGATCTTGGCTTGGAAGTAAGTCAAATTAGAACTATTGCGATATGTAACGTAGCTTTAACCGTTCCCGCAAGAATCATTATTGGTATGCTCTTGGACAGATTTGGACCAAGACTTACTTATTCAATCTTATTGATGTATGCAGCAATTCCCTGTTTATTGTTTGCTTCTGCTCAAAATTTTAGTCAGTTAGTAATTTCTCGTCTGCTATTAAGTATTGTTGGTGCTGGGTTTGTTATTGGTATTCGCATGGTAGCAGAGTGGTTTCCCCCTAAAGAAATTGGTTTAGCTGAAGGTGTCTACGGCGGTTGGGGCAACTTTGGCTCTGCTGCGTCTGCTTTTACTTTACCAACTATTGGTGGATGGTTAGCTATGGGCGCACCAGGGGCAGGAGAGATTTTAAATTGGCGTGCTTGTATTGCAGGAACAGGAATTATTGCTGCTCTCTATGGTGTTCTTTATTTCTTTAACGTTCAAGATACTCCTCCTGGCAAAGTATATAGGAGACCCAAGAGTGCTAGGGGTTTAGAAGTTACTACCAAAAAAGATTTTTGGTTTTTAATGGTCATGAATGCCCCACTTACAGGTATTTTGATGCTGTTGGCTTGGCGTTTAAGAAAAGTAGGCTTCTATGAGCAAAACACGATGTACATCGTTTGGGTTTGTTTACTAGGTTTGTACTTGTTCCAAGCATATAATTGCTGGGCAGTAAACAAAGACTTGATGACAGGGAAAAAACGTTATCCAGCCGAAGACCGCTATAACTTCTCTCAAGTTGCTATTCTCGAATTAACTTATATTGTTAACTTTGGTTCGGAATTAGCTGTAGTTTCCATGCTTCCTGCTTTCTTTGAAGGAACTTTCAGTCTCACTCCAGAAGCAGCAGGGATGATCGCTGCAAGTTATGCTTTTATGAACTTGGCTGCTCGTCCTGGTGGTGGTTTAATTTCTGACAAGCTAGGTAGTCGTAAGGTGACTATGGGAGTACTCACTGGTTGTATGGGGATCGGCTACTTAATACTTAGTACTGTTAATAGTAGTTGGTGGCTTCCTGGTGCAGTAATTTTAACTATGTGTTGTTCTTTCTTTGTGCAAGCGGGAGAAGGTTCTACTTTTGCGATCGTGCCTTTAGTAAAACGCCGTGTTACAGGACAAATTGCTGGTAACGTCGGTGCTTATGGTAACGTTGGTGCAGTAGCTTATTTAACCATCTTTAGTTTGTTGCCTGAATGGTTAGGTGGTGGAGCAGAACCATCTGCAGCAATCATTGCCCAAGCAAACAGTGTATTCTTCCAAATAATGGCGATCGCTGCTCTGATTGTGGCATTCTTATGTTTCTTTATCCTCAAAGAACCTAAAGGATCTTTCTCAGAACATCATGAGGGAGAAGAAGAAATTATCGAACCAGTCATGGAAACCAAGGCAAGAATATAACAGCCTAATAGGGGTGAGGAGATATCGAACCCCTACCAAGAAAATTTGTTTTAGGGGAGGGGAGCGATAAATTGTGGGTATCACTACTAATTTATTATCTACCTCCCTCAATTTATGTTAATAGAAAACAATAAGGTGTTATTAAATCTAATAATATTGAGGATATTAGCAATCTTTTCAATTAAACCCTGTGATTTAATCTTCTTTTTTCTTCTTTACCTCAATTAAATGACAGAACTGTATGTAATTAAGAACTGAAATATGACTGAATCTACCAAAACTTTATGCCCATACTGCGGTGTTGGTTGTGGATTAGAGGTGTTGCCTCCAGCCCAATCAGGTAAACCAACCAATCGAGATAGTCAAGGAAACCCAATCTGGCAAGTAAGAGGCGATCGCGCCCATCCTTCTAGTCAGGGCAAAGTTTGTGTTAAAGGTGGTACAGTGGCAGAATCTTTAGATAAAGATCGTCTTAAGTATCCGATGATGCGAGATTCTCTAGACCAACCCTTGCGTCGTGTCAGTTGGTCAGAAGCTCTAGAGCGTATTGTCGATCGTCTTCAAGATGTAAGAGACAATCAAGGTTCAGACGCTATCTGTATGTATGGTTCAGGACAGTTTCAGACTGAAGATTATTATATTGCCCAAAAATTACTCAAAGGTTATTTAGGGACAAATAATTTTGATGCTAATTCCCGTCTTTGTATGTCTTCGGCTGTAGCTGGATATGTAGAAAGTTTTGGTTCTGATGGCCCACCCTGCTGTTATGATGATTTGGAATTGACTGACTGTGCTTTCTTAATTGGCACTAATACTGCGGAGTGTCATCCTATCGTTTTTAATCGTTTGCGACAGTACCACAAAAAAAATCGCCACGTCAAAATGATTGTAGTCGATCCCCGTCGTACCAAAACGGCATCCGCTGCAGATTTACATCTAGCCATTAAACCAGGCACAGATATAGACCTCCTCAACGGTATTGCTCATCTGTTACTGCGTTGGGAACTGTTAGATACCTTATTTATTGATGAATGTACTCAAGGTTTTACCGACTATACTCAGGTAATTCAACACTATCCCCCAGAAATAGTTGCTCGTAAATGTGGCATCCGTATCGATCAATTAGAGGAAGCTGCCCGTTATTGGGGTGAGTCAGAAAAAGTATTATCTCTTTGGTCAATGGGAATCAATCAATCTACTGAAGGTACAGCCAAAGTTCGTACCTTAATCAATCTCCATTTAATGACAGGTAATATTGGTAAACCAGGGGCAGGACCTTTTTCTCTGACAGGACAACCTAATGCTATGGGAGGAAGAGAAGCAGGAGGATTAGCCCATATTCTTCCAGGCTACCGTTTAGTGAAAAATTCCCACCATCGTGCCGAAGTAGAACAACTTTGGGGATTAACACCAGGAAGTATTTCTCCTTTTCCTGGTAAAGATGCTTGGAGTATGATTACTGACTTAGAAACTAGCGATGTTGGATTTTTGTGGATTGCTGCTACTAATCCTGCTGTGAGTATGCCAGATTTAGCCAGGACGAAAAAAGCTTTATTAAAATCTCCTTTTACTGTTTATCAGGATGCTTATTACCCTACAGAAACCGCTGCCTACGCTCATGTAGTTTTACCCGCAGCCCAATGGGGAGAAAAAACAGGCACAATGACCAATTCGGAACGAGTGGTTACTTTGTGTCCTCAGTTTCGTTATCGACCAGGAGAAGCCAGACCAGATTGGGAAATTTTTGCTGAAGTTGGTCGCCGTTTAGGATTTACCAAGGAGTTTGATTTTGCTAACTCGGAAGAAGTTTATGCCGAATTTGTGCAACTAACCCGCGATCGACCTTGTGATGTAAGTGGATTGAGTCATGAGAGGCTGCAAAAAGAAGGTCCTATTCAATGGCCCTGTCCTGTAGAGGAAGTAGAGGAGATTCCTGAATCGCCCCAATCAGAAGATTCATCAGGCATTTTTTCCTCTCTCTTTAAAGACAAAGAAGAAAAACCATCAGCTAAACGCCTCTACACCGATGGACGTTTTCATACCGAAGATGGACGAGCGAAATTTGCTGCCTTCCACAGTAAAGGTTTAGCTGAACCCAGCGATGAAGAATATCCTTTAGTCCTGACTACTGGTAGAGTATATGAACATTGGCATACTATGACCCGTACAGGAAGGATTGAGAAAATCATGAAAAAACAGCCTCAACCCTTCATCGAAATTCATCCCCGTAATGCCAAAAATTTAGCTATAGAAGAAGGTGATTTAGTAGAAGTGCGATCGCGCCGTGGAAAGGCTTGTTTTCCTGCCAGAATAACTCAAGCAATTCCTCCTGGCACAGTTTTTATCCCTATGCACTGGGGAGCATTATGGACAAATGACGGAGAAGCTAACACTCTTACTCACCCAGAATCTTGTCCTATCTCTGGTCAACCAGAACTAAAAGCCTGTGCTGTAAAATTAATACCTGTCAAAAAAGTCATTCAATCTGAGACAATAACAGAAATAGAACAATCAACAGAAATATCACCCTATTCTGTCGAATCAGTAACTAGACAATCTGTTTCCGTTTGAATATGAGCAACCAAATATCAACTGTCAACGGTCAACAATTCTTTCAGTTTGAAACAGATTTTGTTGACTCTTTACGCTGTATTCCCATGCAAGTACGCTTAAAATTAGATACTTGCGGAGTCAAGTTAAAACTTACCCATTGGCATCAGTTAAATCAAACTGAGCGACAAGTTTTAACCCAAATGCCTTGTACTACATCGAAAGAGAGTAAAATTTATCGAGATTTTTTGCAGAACTTGCTCAAAGAAAAGACTGGTAGTACTGCTGCCGAATTAGATATCGATCCCCATCCCCCTTGGGTGGATGATACTACAATTCCTAATGTTGTTCAGCAAAAGGCAAAGGAGTCTGATATTGCTATAACTCAGGAGCAATGGAAGGGTTTAACTCCCGTGCAACGTTTTGCCTTAATCAAACTTAGTCGTCCTAGTCACGAAAATAAAAACTTTTTACCAGCAGCAAAAGAATTTGGTTTGATAGAGTAGTTTTTAAGCCGTAAGGTGGGCAAAATAAAACAGTCAAAAAAATATAATCAGCAAATTGATTGCCCACCAAATATAGATAGTTCGATCGCTTGCCTATTATTTTTCTGATAGCTTGCAAAAAAAAATAGCCTCGTCTGAGGCTAAAGTACTAGAAGGAGCATGAATGAAAAATATCAAGTTAATAATGACAATAGCTTTCAATCGGGAATAAATAGAGAAGACATTCAAAAATTGACAATTAACAATGGACAATGGACAACTAATACCATTTTCATTTAAATTGGCTACAAATGATTGACACGATAATGCCCAAAGAATTATGTCCTTGTGGAAGTAAAAAACCATATCAATATTGTTGCGGGATTTATCTAACGGGCAAGAAAAATCCAGAAACAGCCGAAAAACTAATGCGATCGCGTTACACTGCTTTTTGTAAAGGTAATATTGATTATTTAATTGCTACTCTTCATCCCGATAAAAGAACACAAAGCGATCGCACAGAATTAACTAAAAGTATTAATAATACTCAATGGTTGAGTTTAACTATCATTAATACCCATAAAGGTAAAAAAAATGACGTGATCGGTCAGGTAGAATTTGAAGCTGTTTATCTAATAAATGAACCAGGACAACTCCACGAACTTTCTAAGTTTATTAAAACAGATAATAAATGGTTTTATTTAGAGGGTGATATTCTACCTGGAACAATACCGAAACGTAATGCCCCTTGTTGGTGTGGTAGTGGGGAAAAATATAGAAAGTGCCATGGAGTTTAACTTAAGAATAGTAAACTAAACTCCCTAAAAAGCTTGTATCCATTCTTTCACTTCATACTCTGTCCAAATTCCATTTTGCCAATAGGGGTCTGCTTCTACTAACTGACGTACAGTTGTTTCATTTTCTGCTTCGTAGATGCCAAAAACTTTAGTATTGTCTTTAGTTGGTCCTAGAGTAATCAAGATACCCTTCTCCTTTTGTGCTGTCAGACCACTTAAATGCTCTTGACGATAAGGAGTCCTTTTTTCTAGAGCATTTTCGCAATAACTACCCCACATGACATATTTAGGCATGGCTTTAATTAAAATTTCGTTTTTTGTTACTTACTACTAACTACTGTACTGACGTTCCATGGAACGTCCTACTAAACTTAAAATACCTCTTTTTCTCTTCCTTTCCACCATTCTCCTAACTTCATTAGGTCTTCTTGAATATCTTGTAATTGCTGTAAATACTCTCCTGGTGGCATAGTGTCTTTTTTTTCTTGTAGTTTCTTAAGCCGTAATTGAACTAACAACCAAGGCTTAGATATTCCATCAGTTGCTTCTATATATTGAGCTAAGTCTTTACTATCCATGGGTTGAGATAAATATATATAATCGATCGATTAGTTGTCTACATATTTCTTAACATTAATATATTTTGTCTTTTCTTGCTTACCAACGAAATTCTAATTATTGCCGATCATTTCAAGACATCTTGCAAAGGAAGCTCGATCGAACTAAGCTAGATTGGGGTAAGGGGGGATAATTATGTAGTTGTTGTTAATCAATGCCATCTATAACTATCCCCCTCTGACTTAATAGTCTATCAAGTTCCGACTTGATATCTATATTCAACCACTTCTAAAGATAAATAAAGGAACTATATAGGTAGTATGTTGAAGCAAGCTATTGCCAAAATCAAAAATTTATTTCCTGCCCCAGAAGTTCATGCTCACTGCGACGGACCTTGTGGTGTCTACGATCCTTCTTCTGCGCGAGTCGCTGCTGAAGCAGTAGTGTCTATGACTAAAAAGCTAATGGATTTAGAAGTACCTGCTGCTGGCGATAAAGCAGGTATGATTGCTTACAACAATACTTTTTCTCGCTATGTAGCGATTAAAGAAGAACAAGCTCAAATCACTAAAGACGAATTGCTCATTTTGTGGACAGACTACTTTAAACCTGTACACTTAGAGCAATATCCTGATTTACACGATACTTTTTGGAAAGCAGCTAAACTTTGTTCTGCTTGTAAAGTAGAAGTAAGTATTGAACACGCCAATGAACTAATGGATGCAGTCCAAAAAATTCATCAAATGTTCTGGGCTACTAAGAATCGAGATATTACTTGGTACAAAGCTAGCTAGTTAATCTCGTAGTATTATATTTAAGTAGGGTGAGTCAAAGCTCACTCTATTTTTTTATCTATAAGCCAAGAGACTATTAACCGTAAAATATCAACAACCCCAAATTTAGAACTAATCTTAAAGCGCGATTGTACAAATCGTACTATTGTTAGTCATCAATATACAAGCTATCCTTTTCGTCTATCTCCTATTTTCAGACTAGATAAAACTAATCCCGATCATGCCTATCTCTACATTATGAATAGCTCACCAGGGTTATTAGCAGGAGATGAGTTAGGAATATCTCTACAATTAGCAGCTCGTACTAATCTTTATCTCACCGATCAAGCTGCTACTAAAGTTCACCCGATGCCTAATCATAATTCTCTAGCCAAAATTAACTATCAGATTGAGTTAGGAGAAAAGGCTAATTTAGAATTGATTAGTGAACCACTTATTCTGTTTACCGATGCAGCCTTAGAACAAAAGATTGATATTAAAATTCATCCTACTGCTCAACTGTGTTTAAGTGAGATTATTGTTCCAGGAAGACTAGCTAGAGAAGAATTTTACCAATTTCGCCACTATTATAATCGTTTACGGATAACTTCTCTTACAGGAGAATTGTATGTTACTGATGCTATGTACCTAGAAGGTAAACTTAATCCTTTTACCACCAGTAGTTTATTTGCTGCTAAACCAGTACTAGCTAATTTATTGGTTATTTCATCTCAAATAGACCTAAAACTATTAAGCCAACAGCTAGAAAATATAGAAATTACTAACTGTGCTGATACGATTGTTGCTAGTTCTACTTTGCCCCATAACAAGGGTTTAATAGTTAGAGGCTTAGGCAATAATACTCGTGTT
>JAAUYH010212814.1_pt1 | contig 25540 bp, 21 predicted proteins | sample 7278061 | NCBI WGS metagenome assembly JAAUYH01 (sample SAMN14350203, study PRJNA611818) | marine sediment metagenome | isolation source: surface marine sediment (0.6m) | place: French Polynesia: Moorea | collected 2018-08 | reverse complement strand
GAGCAACGCAGCTCTCGGTGTTCTGGCGGCGAAAACCCCCGACGAACTTCGGAGCAGTAGGACTAGGCGTGTACGGGGGCTTGCCCCTCGCTGCGGCCAAAAGCAGGTGACTCATGAAGCAATACGAGCGCTTAATGCGGGGGGCTCACGATGGCCGGACTCGGGAAATACCCCGTGAAATCTATGAGATAGCCGCTCGGTATGGCTTGCGCGACCGGGGCCAAGTGGCGGAGCTATTTAACCGCGCACGCCGCCGCGCGCAGCCTGGTGTCTACTCCATCACCAGGCTGCGCCTCGCGCCGTCGGTACCACTTGCCAATTTTGGCGTTATCCTCACAAAGCAGCGCAATTTCAAGGCCCGCTTCAATGCTGCCGGCATCGCCGCGATGCTGAAAGAGCGCCTCAGCGGTGGATTCTAGCTGAACGAGCGCGTGCTGAGCCCCATCCGGGTCAAGGCCGTCGCAGGCCATGAATATCTGTTGATACAGTGCGGCCAATAACTCCAGGGCATCTCCGCGATCGGCGCCGTGCTTGAGTGCGCGCTGTAGCGCGGCTTCGGCGTGTTCCGCGTTCCCTTCGCTGATGGCAACGCGGCCGAGCAGCATTTCGAGCTCCCCCCGCCAGCGGGGCGTGGTGGAAGACGGCGGCAGCGAGCTCGCAATGGTGGCATCCACCATGTATTCGTTGCCCTCGATCAACGTCAATGCCTCTCGGTACGCATGCTGCGCGTCCCGCCATTGTCCACGTGTCTCATGGACCATCCCTATCCCGCGCAGTGCGTCCTTGGGGCGCACTTCCTTTAGTGCGTGAAACATCGCCAGGGCCGACGCATATCGACCGAGCCTCAGATCGCGAAAGGCGCGGCACATGCGAAAGGCCACTGGGTCGTGTCCGTGTTCGCTCCCCTGTGCGAGGAGTTCATCAAAGGGCTGCGTTTGCAGCGCCAACCAGTCTGCGCTCCTAGATTCCAGACTCGACAACAGATTCCCCACGAGCATACGAACTCGTTGCGCGCTAAATGGATGCGACAGACGGCCGCGCAAGCGTTGCAAATCCTGGGCGAGCTGGGCGGAAAATTCTTCTGGTACATCCCCATGCGCGGCCAGCCACTCCAGACCATGGGCGATGGCATCGTCCCGCCACTCTGTCGCGTTTGTCGGTAAGAGCTGGTTGTCTACCGGGATACTGCCATACCCGTCGCCAAAGTCCTTCAGCCAAGAGGCGATGTCGCGCAAGAGGCCGTCGAGCGAATCTCCATCGGCATACGCGGTGCCAAAGCGTTTCTTGCCAAGGCACTCTTTGGAATGGACGGCCGTGACCTCAAGGATGAGCGGCAAGATTGTCTCCCAGGCGAATCTGCCGCCAACGGCGATGAACGGCACGCCGAGCGGATTTTCCGCCTTGACGGTCGCCATGGGGTCAGTTTGTCTCGATGGCCCTAATGTACTTGATGATGGCAATGGTACATACAAAAAGTCAATGGGATAGCGGCGAGATTCATTGAGCAGCCGCGCCAGGGATACAGTGACGCCCACGCATAAGGGCTCATTGTCGGCAATCGCGCCATGCTCAGGCACTAGGGGAATCAATAGCAGGTTGTTTTCTGCCGAGTCGGAGGCATCTGTCGCGGTGTCGAACATATTCGATAGTCTCCAAGAGTGAGAAGTCTACATTCTACGGATACGGAATCGGGCGGATTTGTATCGAATTGCTCGCCGAGCGGCCATCAATGTCGCGGACTTCGACAATCAGGGTCACGAGCTCGCCGTAGAGGGCGTCTACTTCGTTATTGTAGACCCGCACGATGCGCCCGCTGGGGAGTGCTTTCCAGCCCATGGGCTCCTCGCTATCTTCATAGCCGAGGTTGCGGACCTCGACGATGTCCACCCGTCTGCCACTGGCGTCCTCAACCGCAAAGAGAGTCGTGGGATTTTCTGGCCCATCTAAGCGCCGGGGATCGCCCGCCTTCATGCCGCGCATCCGGGCGTGGAGGATGAAGTGGTAGCCGCCTTGCGGGCCGGCAATCAGGTCGAGTTCCTGTCCCGCAACCAAGGGTTCAAAGGCAAACATGCCCGTGCCGATCTCGACGGTGGGAGGGCCATCGGGGAGCTCGGCAGCATCAATCATGCCAGGGAGCTCGGTCGCATCGATCATGCCGCTGTCGCGCGCACCGCTGCCTCCGTCATCGCCGCAGGCGGTCGTGGCCACTGCGAGCATGGCTCCGAGGCATAGAGCGAGTGCGCGTCGCTCGGCAAAAGCGGCGGCCGACGGGCTTGCGGCTGGGCCTGGACCCGGGATCCGCTGGCGCACGGGCGCCTCATGCACGGATTTAGAGCGACGAGACTGCGGATAATCGAATCGGGGAAGTATCACACCGGGATGGTAGAGCATGGCTGGCCCCCATGCTATGACGGCGGTCCCATCGAAGTCGTGGGGAAGCGGGTGACCGGGGCTTGACAGGACCCGTGCCCTCCTGTAGGAATCCTCCTTCGCGCAACCTGAGCGAGGAAGCGATCATGCAAACATCGCAGAAGACCCATTGGGTAAATAAAGAGAGCGCTGTCGAGCAGCGCAAGTGGTTCCTGGTCGATATGGACGGTCAGGTGCTCGGTCGTGCGGCAACGCAGATTGCGTCAGTCTTGCGCGGCAAACACAAGCCCACGTTTACGCCCAACACCGATGTCGGCGATTTCGTGGTGGTGATCAACGCCGCAAAAGTGCGCCTCACCGGGGCCAAGCTCAAGGACAAGCTCTACCGTTACCACACCCAGTATCCGGGCGGTTTGCGGGAGACTTCGGCCGAGAAATTGTTGGCCACCTATCCCGAGCGCGTCATCGAAGCCGCGGTACGGGGCATGCTGCCTAAGAACAAGTTGGGGCGGCAGATGCTGAAGAAGTTGAAGATTTACGGCGGGGCCGAGCACAAGCACGAAGCGCAGCAGCCCGAACCTCTATCCCTCGGGTCCTCCAGCTGACCCTGGCTGCCAACGCTAGCCCCTAATCGAGAACCGCGAAATTAGAGGATCATCGCAGATGTCGGAACTTAGCGACCGTTACTACGCCACCGGGCGCCGCAAGACCGCCATCGCCCGGGTTTGGGTGATGCCGGGCAATGGCACGTTTATCATCAATCGCCGCGACGACTCGGAGTACTTTACCCGGGCCACTGCTCGGATGGTGATCCGCCAACCTCTTGAGGAGGTCGGCGAGATCGAGAATTTCGATGTCATGGTCACCGTGCGGGGCGGCGGGATGTCGTCGCAGGCAGGCGCGATTCGCCATGGGATCACGCGGGCGCTGCTCAAGCACAATCCTGACTGGCGTCCCTCGCTCAAGTCGGCCGGATACGTGACCCGCGATCCACGCAAGAAAGAGCGTAAGAAGTACGGTATGCGCGGCGCCCGTGCCCGCTACCAGTTCTCCAAGCGTTAGAGCTAAAAAAGCCCGCTCCAGCGCTGAGCCAACGGCTCCGCGGCACTGTCATGGTGTCATGTGGGAGCCGTGCGGAGCTTTCGAGTATATCGAGGGTTGCCGCAGGTCCGCGCCGTGGGCAGTTATTGGTTTTCTTTATCGCCTATTTGGCCGCCTGGGTGGCCGCTCAGAGGCTCCTCACACCAGGCGCGGATTTGCTGGTAGACGTCGGCGTTTCCACTGAGGCGCGAATGGCTGATCCCCTCGATAATCCGCACGTGTTGTTGGGGAAAGAGGGCGCTGCGGTCTGCGAACCGGGCTTGGCCGGTGGCACTGCGCACGGGCACGATGGCGTCACCAAATAGCAAGCGCAGGCGGGGATCGTTCGATACCGAACCGGCGATAAGGTGATGGCGGATGTGGGGCAGGAGTGGGACGGGATGACGGCGGTTGCGCAAGAGCTCGTCGGCGTCATGACCCTCCCAATCGGCATGACTGAGGTTGGCGTAGCGCAGGTCCTTGATGCCGCTGCTGCGCAGATTGATGATTTTTGCGACGATGTTGGTATAGGGATTGCCCCACGGCATGGTCTTGAGGATCCAGGACGTCAGATTGCCAAAGCGCTCAAGGGGCGCGCCCAAATGCGGAGAGCCGAGATAGAACGCTCGCTTGAGTAAGGGCAGCCAGTTGCCGTCGTCGGCCTCAGCTGCCACATGGCACGCGCTGCGCAGCACCAAGCCGCCCATGCTATGCCCGATCAGGGCGATTTCATCAATGCTGCCGGGATAGGTGCGTACAAACTCGTCGAGAATGCGGTGGAGGGCTTCGCCGTTTTCTGAGATGTGGCGCCCGGTATTGTAGCGGATGTACAGGGGCAAGTAGCCGAGATCTTGGGCCAGCTGAGACCCGTAGGTGCTGCCATCGTCCATGAACCAGGTACGCTCTGTGCTCATCAGCCCGTGGATCGAGATGACAATGCGCGATGGGGTCTCGGAGCCTGAAGCGACTGACGACGGATGGGCAATGAGCTGCATGGGCGTGGCCAGTGCCATACCGCGCCGCTCAAGGACGTCGCCAGCGACGCCATTTAAAATACCGACAATGCGATCGACTCGTGACATAGGAATCCTCCTGGTCGCATCGTGGCATGCCTCGTCAACTGAAGCGAAGTGTTTAAACGAATCTAGCGCCCAACGACGCCGCCGACCGGCGGCTTGAAGCGCAGGACATGAAATGGCGGTTCTGTGGCGTCTGTGCCGGCGTTGAGGGTGGCCGAGCGCTGCAGCTGATTGGCCACGGTGTACACGTAGCCATCGGGGGCAAAGCTGAAGGCGTCGGTCCACGATAGGCGTGGATCGGAGATCAGTACCCGATAGTTGCGGTCGGGGCCAATGACGCCGATGGCGTTATTGGCAAGGTCGCCGAGGTAGATATTGCCAGCGTCGTCCATGGTAATGCCGTCGCAGATAGGTTTGTCGGCATAGCGCTCGACCTTGGCTGCCAAGTCGGTGCTCGATAGTGCCGGGTTGCGCAAGTCAGCGGTGGCAACGCGGAACATGCCAGTGCCGTGCATGGGGCCGTAGTACAGCCACTCGTTGTCCTTGTCCGCCGCGATGGGGTTGATGCCGACGCGGGGGCGAATTTCTTCGCCATCTGGGGTGCGAATTCGAACCGGAGTATCGTCGATGATGAGGTCCATGTCCTCGGGCACCACACTCTCGTGGCCTTCGAGTACCCGGCGGGCGTTGCCGCTGGCCAGATCGACCACGACAATGGCGGCGTTGGCGCCTCCAGCGGGGTCGGCAATGTAGGCGACGTTGTGATCGGTATCGATGACCAAGTCGTTGACAAACGCGCCATCTGGGGTGACATCGCCGAGATCGATGTCCTTCACCAAGCGATCCTCTTCGCTATGCCATCCGATGAGACGCGGGGTCTTGCCCGAGCGCATGCCGTTATCGAGCAGCCATACCACACCGTCGCGGTCGGCTTGCAAGCCGAGGACGCTATCAGGCTGGGCCTGGCTGGCAAATGGCTCGAGTTTGCCGCTTTCGCCCAGCGATACCACGCGGAGCTCTGGTTGATAGAATTGGTGCAGTGTCATTACCACTTTGCCGGCCGGCGTGACAGTGATGTTTCCGGGGCCGATGGTGGTTTCGGCGACAACTTCGAGGACGGCCGTTTTGACGGCGGTCTCTACCGCGGAAGCCGCTTCGTCTGCGGTCGCGGGCAGGGTTCCTTGTTGAGGGCTGCTCGCCGAGGGGCCGCCGCAGGCAGCGCCGACAACCAACGCTGCAAAAGCGGCCGCGAATGTGCCCGCCTTTGTGGCAGCGGGAATGCGTATAGAAGAGGAGACAGTAGGTCGCATGGGGCCATAGCTTGCACACCCAAGGGGGCGTGTCAATTCGGGCTGCCATGCCCCATCGATACTCGTCGATACCTTTTAGGTCCACGACAGCCAGAGCGGATGCACAATCAAAAGGACACCCAGTGGTAACAGGAGCAACACGGATACCAGCCTGAGCATGCCGCTGCTGCGTCGATGGGCGCGTCTGAATTGCATGATGACGAGGACGAATAACAGCGCGAAAATTTGCTCTAGGGCATAGGCCAGATGATATAGCACCGCGTACAGACTGCTCTGCCACGTGGGTAAGTCATACGAAGCCAAGATATCGCCGTAGATGGCGGGTAGGCCCGCGGTGCAATGGAGCTGCACAACGGCGGACAACCACGCCAGGATCGCGGCGGCACATATGCTGCTGGTGGTGGCGGCATAGATGATGCCGCGTATGCCAGCGGCCGCATCGGCGGACTTGTCGGCGGCCGCATCGGCGGACTTGCCCTTGCTGGCCTGCGGCTTTGGTCGAGGTTTGCCATCCGGGTTGCCCTTGGCTTGCTGGCCGGCAGATTTGGCCGCGCGCGCGCGAATCTTACCCAGTGCCAAGTCATACACGTTCACTGCCGCGACCAGGAGGGCTGCGGCGCCCACGGCGATCTGGGCCGCGCGAGCCACACTCAGAACCACAAAAAAGCTCATCCACGTGGTGAGGAAGGCGAGGAAGGTCAGGTTACCGACGACAATGAAGGTCGTTCCCACCAGGGCCACTTTGCGCCCGCTGTCGAGTTGGAGGATGAGGGCCAACATGAGGATCAACATCCACATGGCGCAGGGATTCAGGCCGTCGAGCATGCCGATGAGCACGGTAAACGCGGGGAGACCCATGTCGCCGATGTCGACCTCGCCAATGCCGGGGATATCGAGCTGCTGTGTCGGCCGCTTTTGTAGTTGGGCGGCCAATGAGGCGGGGTCTACGGCCGCGGGATCGAGATGAAATAAAATAGCTCGGCCCGTGGTCTCGGGGCGGTCGAAGCCAATGAATAGCCGTCCGCGGACGAAGATGGCGGGAACGCCGACGCGGGCGAATTTGCCGGCAACCGCGAGCTCTTCGAGGTGGGTGACCGCGGCGGCGTCGCGGGAAATGTCGTGAGAGATCAGGATGATCTCGGGGCGGTCATCTAAGAGTTGGGCCAGAAATGCCTGGGCCCGGCTGCAATAGGGGCAACCGGGCCGGGTGAAGAGTTCGATGACGCTGACATCCTCGGTGAGGATCGGACGGTCGCCAGAAGGGTCGGTGCCGTTTGCTGTCGACATTGGCGCCGACGTTTGGGCCGAGGCACATATCGGCCAAAGGGCCCACAGCAATGTGAGCCCAACCGCCAAAAGCGACGGCAGTGTTGTTCTACGACTCGCTATCGGCATACAGGCGACCGCCAGATTGGCGGAATTCGGCGGCTTTGCTGTCCATGCCGGCGCGGATGGCCTCTGTCTCTGACACGCCCTTATCGGCGGCAAAGTCGCGCACATCTTGCGAGATCTTCATCGAGCAGAATTTGGGCCCGCACATGGAGCAGAAATGAGCCCCCTTGGCCGCGGGCGCGGGCAGGGTCTCGTCGTGGAATTCGCGGGCGGTGTCGGGGTCGAGGGCCAGGTTGAACTGATCCTGCCAGCGGAAATCGAATCGAGCCTTAGAAAGGGCGTCGTCGCGCTTTTGTGCCCCGGGGTGTCCCTTGGCCAAATCCGCGGCGTGGGCGGCAATTTTGTACGCGATTACGCCATCTTTGACGTCGTTGCGATTGGGCAAGCCCAGGTGTTCCTTGGGCGTGACGTAACACAGCATAGAAGTGCCAAACCAACCGATCATGGCCGCGCCAATGGCCGAGGTGATGTGGTCGTAGCCCGGGGCAATATCGGTGACGAGTGGGCCGAGGGTGTAGAAGGGCGCCTCGTGGCACAGTTTTTCCTGCTGCTCGACGTTTTCCTTGATCTTGTGCATCGGCACGTGGCCGGGGCCTTCGATCATGACCTGCACGTCGTGTTTCCAGGCGATTTCCGTGAGCTCGCCCAAGGTCTGCAGTTCGCCGAACTGCGCGGCATCATTGGCGTCGGCAATGCATCCCGGGCGCAGGCCATCACCGAGACTGAAGGAGACGTCGTACTTCTTCATGAGTTCGCAGATTTGCTCGAACTCGGTGTAGAGAAAATTCTCTTTGTGATGGGCCATGCACCACTTGGCCATAATCGAACCGCCGCGGGACACGATGCCGGTGACGCGCTCGGCGGTGAGGGGAATGTAGCGCAGGAGCACGCCAGCATGGATGGTGAAGTAGTCCACGCCCTGTTCGGCCTGTTCGACGAGGGTCTCGAGGAAGACATCGATATTGAGGTCTTCGGCGACGCCGCCGACTTTCTCCAGGGCCTGATAAATGGGCACAGTGCCCACCGGTACCGGTGCGTTGCGGATGATCCACTCGCGGGTCTCGTGGATCTGCTTGCCGGTGGACAGGTCCATGATGGTGTCTGCGCCCCATTTAATGGCCCAGCGCAGCTTATCCACCTCTTCGCCGATGGAGGATGACACGGCAGAGTTGCCGATGTTGGCGTTGATTTTGACCTTAAAGTTTTTGCCGATAATCATCGGCTCGGACTCGGGGTGGCGGATATTGGCCGGGATGATGGCGCGTCCGCGGGCGATTTCGCTGCGCACGAACTCGGCCTCCATCTGCTCGCGCGCGGCGACAAACTTCATTTCGCTGGTAATAATGCCCCGGCGGGCATAGTGCATTTGCGTGCGATTGTCGCCGCTGTCATGGTTGCGCAGGCGTTCCTCGATCCAGGGCTGGCGCAGCTTGGGCAGGCCGGCGTGCAGGTCGTCGTTATGGGGACCCGAGGTATCGTACACGTCGAGCGGTGCTTCGCCGCCGCTCAGGTGAATGCGACGGGCGGGAATGCGCAGACCGTCCTGTTCGACATAGATTTTTTCCGAGGCCGGCAAGCCTTCGATGACGGGTAGGCCCCGCACTGGATCCCCGTGCCCGTTGCCACCGCCGTTGGTCCCGTGATTACTTCCATTGCCACCGCTGGCGCTTGTAGCACTGTGATTGGAGGCGCCATTGCCGTTGGCGCCGTTGGTCTTGCTCATAATGACTCGCTTTCCTTCGCTGGCGTTACCCAGGTCAGGTTCAAGGGGTCGCACGCGCATGCGTGCCTCTCAGCCCGTTGGCTCCCCCAGCTATATGGTATGTGTCGTTGCGATTGTGGTCATTGCGACCCAGAGCCGAAGACGATACCTCTGCCGGGGTAAAAAGCAAGCCCTCGTCTTGTATCTGCGGGTGGATGTGCAAGGCTTGCCGCGATATTCTGCAAAGAACGGTACAAAATCATGGCCACAAGTAACGAACGCGGCACCCCTTCCCCTGCTCCGTCTCCCCTCGGTCGAGGAACCGGCAACGTGTCCCACGATTTGCCTGCCAACATAGAAGACGAGATTCTGCGCCTGAAAAAGGAGCGCAACGCGGTCATCTTGGCCCATTACTATCAAGAATCCGAAGTGCAGGATCTGGCCGATTTTGTCGGCGATTCCCTGCAGCTATCCCAGACCGCCAAACGCACCGACGCCGACGTCATCTGCTTTGCCGGCGTTCACTTCATGGCGGAGACCGCGAAAATTCTCAACCCTGGACGAACCGTCATCGTCCCCGACCTAGATGCCGGCTGTTCGCTTGCCGACGGCTGCCCAGCGCCGGCGTTTGGCAAGTGGCTTGAGCAATATCCAGACCATACCGTCGTCAGCTACATCAATTGCAGCGCGGAAGTGAAGGCGCTCTCGGACATCATCTGCACCTCATCCAACGCGGTGCGGGTGGTCGAATCGCTCAAGAACGAAAAAGTCGTGTTCGCCCCAGACAAGCACTTGGGTCGCTATGTGGCCAAGCAGGTCGGCCGCGACGATATCGTCATGTGGCAGGGGACGTGTATCGTTCACGAGACCTTTAGCGAGAAAAAGCTATTGGCGCTCAAGGTGCGTCATCCGGCGGCCAAGATCATCGCCCACCCCGAATGCCAAGACGCGATTTTGCGTCACGCCGACCACATTGCGTCGACGTCGGGCCTCATCGCCTACGTCAAAGACAGCGATGCCAAAGAATTCATCATCGCCACCGAGGCCGGCATTCTGCACAAGATGAAGCAGGTCGCCCCCGATAAGGTCTTGATCCCAGCGCCGCCCGAGGACGAGAGCTGCAGCTGCAACGAGTGTCCTTTTATGCGGCTCAACACGCTGGAGAAGCTGTACACGTGTTTGCGCGATTTGGCGCCCGAGGTCGACGTCACCGCCGATATCCGCCAGCAAGCGTTGCAGCCTATCGAACGAATGCTCGCACTCAGCGCATAATTCTCTGCAAATGCGACGCGGGCGATCCGGCTACTGACACCACTGGTGACCACTGGCGCGTGCGGGTATACACTGTTGCGCCATTATGTACACTATGAGATTAGCAACCAAGTCAGTGGGGCGAGGCGGCACGGGCGCCGCGACCGCCTTGAGAATATGTTGTGCCCTGATCGTCGCCGTCGGCCTGTGGGCTTGCAGCAAGCAAGAGGCCAATTCGGCACCGTCGGGAGATAAAGCGGCGGCCAAAGCTCCCAAGTTGGGCAAGGCCAGCTCGCTCGGCGGGATTTCCGTACAGACGCCCGAGGGGTGGCGCGAAGAAAAGCCCTCTTCGAGCATGCGCCGCGGCCAATGGAAGATCGGCAGCGGCGATAGCGAACTCGAGCTGGTGGTGTTCTTCTTCGGCTCAACCGGCGCCGGCTCAGTCGAAAAGAATCTGGCTCGTTGGTATGGACAATTTACTCAACCCGATGGCAGCGCCAGCAAAGACGCGGCCAAGGTGAACCAGAAAACGGTTGCGGGATTCCCGGTCACCCGCGTCGAGCTCGGTGGTCGCTACGTGGCCGAGGTGCGACCTGGTGGCGGCAAGCGCCACGATATACCCGATTACTACATGTTGGCCGCCATTGTGGAGGCCAAGACCGGTGCCTATTACTTTAAAATGGTGGGCCCCGAGAAGGCCATGATGGCGGCCCGGGCCGGATTCGACGCCATGCTCGATTCCGTCAAAGCTGACGGCTAACGCCCGCGCATCGTCAACAGGCCATCATTTGCGGCAGCGGCGGCCGTCCCAGTATTCGCGGGGGCCACAGCGCGGCCGATCGGCCTTCTTGTTGCTGCGGTGGTGTTTTTTGCTCTTGCGATGCTTTTTGTGTTTGCGATGCTTTTTGTGCTTGCGATGTTTTCGCGGTTTTTTATGGGAACGGTGGTGGGTCTTACTAGTGTGATGAACCCGCGTGCGCGACGGTCCCGGATCACTGACTACTAGGCATGCGGAAAAACCGCCCAGTGCAATAACGAGAGCGAGAAAATAAGGGAGAAACTTTCGCACCATGCTTGTCTGCTTTCAAAACTCGTTTTGAAGCATCAGCATACCGCAACTCGGCGGTGCGCAAGCCCTTTGCCTTAGCTCGTTTCCGTCCCGGACTTAGGCGGGGAAGCCCAGATGTAAGGAGCTGGGGGACCCGTGGGGCCGCTAGCTCGGCTCGAAAGGATTCGTCGGCAGATGATCGGACGGCGTCGACGGGCGGTCGATGAGTCGGTCGATCTGTTGCTTCATCGGCCAGGTCCTAGCCGATTGCCGCCGGGCGCGTCGATGCTGGGGCGTGCCGGCCTGAGACCTGCTGCTCGGGCCCATGGGACAATGGTCGTCGCTCAGGTCGTTACTCAGGTTTGGGCGGTTTGTCGCCGGTGGCAGCACTTCATATTGGTTGGTGCCCACCGGGGAGGCGTTGTGTTGCGCGTGTTTGGCCATCTGGCGCAGTCGGGTGCGCCACGGCGGAGTCAACCCCGTGAGACGAATCACAGTGCGGCCCAACGCTGCCGCCTCCTCGCCAGTAGCTGGAGGTTTGAGATTGCTATCGCTGCCGGTCGCCGGCTGCGGCGGGGTTTGCACGGATTGTACGGTGGCCGTGAGCGACGCCATCAGCGATTGCGGCAATTCCAACACCACAATGATGCGGTCGCCGGGAGCCAATTGATGACTGCCGCGCAGGCTGAGCACGTCGCGTCCAACATCGGCGCGGGCACAGAGCCGTTCCACTTGGTTCCAGGTGCGGCACGTCACATGAATTTTGCGGGCCACGTTGCGCATGGGCACAAGCAGCCATGCGTCTGAAACCGAGCTGAGTCGCGTGCGCGAGCCGTCGACGGTCGATGTCTCCGGTGGTGTCGGTTGCAGTCCCGATACATCTGTCGCACTGCTGCCACTGGCGACGTCGACGCCAATTGCGGCGGGGATGCCGTCGGCGTCCGCGGGGACCTGTTGTTGTACGGAGCTCGTCGATCTCACGGATCTCATCGATCTCATCGAGGTAAGCGATACCGGCCATAGCGGCGCCTGCGCGGTTTTTCGCGCGATCTGAGCAATGACGCGTTCCAAATCCGACATCACCCAACCGGCCGGAAACAGGGTACCGATGGCGGATGCCTCGTCGAGGAGGACCGGATCGGCCACCGAGGCCCGGAAGGCGATGGGGACAAAGCGATCGAGAAGCCATAGAATCTCAGCGAATTCGATGGCGTTCATCCCCGGCATCTGGACGTCAGTGATGACTGCGTCTACAACCAAATGCCGCAGCGCATCGATTGCTTGCGCCGGGTCGGGACAGATGACGACCTCCTGGCCTAAGTCCTGTAGATCATGCCCCAATCGGGCTGCCACGTGCTTCTCGTTGTCGATGACCAGGAATTTCATTCTCGCTCTCTCATAAGTGTATGGCAAATTGCGTAATATGCCAGTGGAAAAGCGTTTAAGTCGGATGAATTCTCACCTTGAGTGACGACCCAAAACGCGGCGGGTATGAGATGCCGGTACGAACTTAGTGTACGGGGATCTGGAACTGGAACCAAACGTTTTTGTAGGGAGAAATAAACTTTAGTGGCAGTACGTATCTAATATGATGTAATGACTGGTGTAGGTGTGGGTGAGCGCGCCAGGCTGGCACGGGCGTCGCGAGATAGCCAAGTTTTTGTACGAATTATTCTGACACTGTGTGTCTGTATCGTATGCAAGGCTGGTAGGGATCGCGCCGCATCGCTCGCACGCGGGCGACCAGGATCGTGGGCGAACCAGTTTCTTATGCGCGTACCCAATACGCGATATACTGCGCGGGTGAAGTTTGACGGACCTGTGCTCAACGACCGCTGGCGTCTGGGACCGCGCATGAGCGCAGGCGCTCAGGCACAAACCTATGTCGCGCGCGACGAAGCTGATCCCCTGGGACAGCGGATCGCGGTGCTCAAGCAATTCCGCCTGCAAAAGGGATCGTGGAAAGATTTCGACCTATTCGAGCGCGAGGTTCGGGTGCTCAAGAACCTGCGCCATCCCGGGATTCCGCAATTTATCGAATCCTTTGAGAGTGAGCCCGGGGTCTACAACCTGGTGATGGAGCGAATGAAGGGGGCCAGCGTGCGCGCGATCGCGACCAAGGCCCGCTTTACCGACGACGAGCTGCGCGATTTGATGAGCCGGGTCCTCGAGATTTTGGACTATCTCCATCGCCGCCGGCCCCCGGTGATTCATCGCGATATCAAGCCCGCGAACCTGATTCGCAACGCCGAGGGCAAGATCTCACTCGTGGACTTTGGCGGCGTGCGCGACGCCCTGCGCGGCAATGGCGGCTCCACCGTGGTCGGGACCTTTGGCTATATGGCGCCCGAGCAGCTGCACGGCGAGGCCACTCCGGCCACCGACGTCTATGGGTTGGGGGCCACCATTGTGTCGTTGGCCGGCGGGGTCGAGCCCGAAGACGTCCCGCGCAAAGGCCTGCGAATGGAGCTGGACAAGCATTTGCGCAGCCACGATCCCCAGCTGGTACAGCTGCTAGCGGCCATGACCGAGCCGGATCCCGAAAAGCGGCCCGAGAGTGCGCGCGCGGTGCTGCGCCTGCTCGCGCGGCAGAAAAAGCGCCCCAAGGCGCCGCGGCGCCTGTCGCCGGCAAAACCGCGCCGCGATGACGACGGGGCCTTGGTCGCCACCCCCGAGCGCGATGACAAACCGACGCCATTTTCCGAGATGGGCGAAATGATTGCCGCCGTGCCGCAGCCGTTTGCCGCCGTGCTTCGGGTGGTGCTGGGGGTCTTTGCCATCGGCGGCCATGTGGCGGTGGCGCTCCTGCAATCGGTACTTTTGCCCCTTGTCTTTGCCATGGTGAGCTCCTCGGTCAGCAAAAAGAGCCAGCGCAAAGTGGAATCGACGCGCAAAGAAGTCATGGGCGCGCTCGAAGAAGGCCGGCGGGGTTTTCGCGATCTGCAGCGCTTGACCTTGGGCCGCGACGGCGATCGCAAACGGCTACCTAAGTAGGGTCGGCGCGATCAAGTAATTGCAAGTTCGATCAGGCCGTTAGCCATACCGAGAGCGATGCGGTCATGCTACATTCCTGCATCTGAACCTCTATAAAGGAGAGACGCGATGGAATATGCACACGCAAGACCAATCCGGGGTGCCGTTGCCACCGTGGGCGTCGATGAACGCATGGCGTTTATCCGCCGTACCTACATGCATCTAGCAGGTGCGATCGGCCTGTTTATTGTACTCGAATACCTGTTTCTACAGACGGCCGCTGCCGTCTATTGGGTGTCCTGGGCCTTCAGCGGGGGCTGGAATTGGCTCCTGGTGCTCGCCATGTTCATCGGCGTGAGTTGGCTCGCCGACCGCTGGGCCCGATCAGACACCTCCCAAGCCATGCAATACGCGGGGCTGGCGCTCTACGTCGTTGCCGAAGTGATCATATTCGCGCCGCTGTTATTTATCGCGGCGAATTTCAGCAGCGATCCCTATGTCATCCAAAAGGCCGCCGTCATTACCCTGACCCTATTTGCCGGCCTCACCGCCACGGTCTTCTTTACCCGCAAGGACTTTTCCTTCCTCGGCGGCATTCTGTCAGTGGTCGCCATGGGCGCCCTGGGCATTATCGTGGCATCGCTGATCTTCGGCTTCAGCTTGGGCGCGCTATTTGCGGGCGCCATGGTGATTCTCGCCGCTGGCTACATCCTCTACTACACCTCGCAGGTGATGGGTTACTACCATCCGACGCAGCACGTGGCTGCGGCCCTGGTGCTGTTTGCCTCGGTCGCGCTCCTATTCTGGTACGTCCTCAGCCTGCTGATGTCGCTGTCGCGCGATTAAGTTGCGCCGCGGCCTTCGGGTTTGCCGGCATGCCGGCCGCCGTCATGCCGGCCGCCGGCTGGTCGGCACGATTGCCAGCTCGCTGGCACGATTGCCGGCTCGCCGGCACGTCGAGTATATGATTGCTCGGCATCTGCGAGGCCATGGCGGTCGGGCGCTTACAGAGGCACCCAATGACGGCCCATGACTCACGGGGGACTGGGCGTTTTCTACCGACCCGCCCGGCGATGAACATCGAGCCGGGCAAACCTTCTGCTATACTTCACACCAATCATGAGCACTGCTGCTGTGTCCCCTCTGTCCATCTCCCGTGATTCCACAGAGGCTATGCAGAGGGTCCAAAGCTGCGTCGCCCAAGTCATTCGCGGCAAAGAATACGCCATCAGGCTGGCCCTAACCACGCTGCTGGCCCGCGGCCATTTGCTGATCGAAGACGTGCCCGGGGTTGGCAAAACCACCTTGGCTCGGGCCTTGGCGGCAGCGCTGGGCGGCAGCTTTCGCCGCATCCAATTCACCAGCGACCTGCTGCCGTCAGACATCATTGGGGTGTCCATCTACCAAGCCGATCAGCACAACTTCGAGTTCCATCCCGGGCCGATATTTTCCAACGTGGTGCTGGCCGACGAGATCAATCGCACCACGCCGCGAACCCAATCGGCCCTGCTCGAAGCCATGAGCGAGGGGCAGGTCTCGGTGGACAACACCACCCACGACTTGGCGACTCCATTTCTGGTGCTGGCCACGCAAAACCCCGCCGAACACTTTGGCACCTATCCCCTGCCGGAATCGCAGATGGATCGCTTCCTTTTGCGCATTCATCTCGGCTACCCCGAGCCCAATGTCGAGCGCGAGATCCTGCGCGGTCGCGGCATCGCCGATCCCGTCGCCGAAGTGAGCGCCGTGGTCGATCCCGACACCGTGATCCGGCTGCAGAACATGGTCGAGCACATCCGGGTGAGCGAGCCGCTGCTCGATTACGCGATGAACATCGTGCAGGAGACCAGGCGCTCGTCGGCCCTGGCGGTGGGGGTATCGACGCGGGGGGCGTTGGCCTGGTATCGGGCGGCGCAAGCCTTTGCCCTGCTCGAAGGCCGCGAATACTGTATCCCCGACGATTTCAAATACCTGGCGCTGCCGGCGCTGGCGCATCGCGTGCTCCTTCGCACCTCGTCCGATTCGCTCGAGCGCGCGCGGCAAGAAAGTGAACGGGCCATTTCAGATGCCATCGCCCGCGTACCTGTCCCCAAATAAAGCTGAGCCTTTATCCGAGGTCGCGGATAAAGGCGCAGCCCTGACCGAAAAGCCGGCCCAAGAGACGACCCAAGAGATGACCGAGACCGCGGCAGCCCAAGCCCCGGGACGCTGGCGACGCACGTGGCAATACGTGCGCGCGCGTCTGCGCCCGCCGCGCCGACTGCGCTTTACCCGCGAGGGGCGCTACTTTGCCGCCATATCGATCGGCATCGGCCTGGCCGCCATCAATACCGGCAATAATCTGCTGTACTTGCTCTTGGGCTGGATGCTATCGGTCATCATCGCCTCGGGGGTATTGAGCGAGCTGACCCTGAGAAACTTGCGTATTCAACGCAAGCCAACGACCCAGATCTTTGCTGGACGGCCCTTTCTCATGGAGATCTCGGTGGACAATCAAAAGCGCCGGGTGGCCAGCTTTTCCATCGAAGTCGAAGACCTCCTGCCCGAGACCCCCATCGACAAAAAATGCTTTTTTCTCAAGGTGCCAGCCGGCAGCACCCAGCGCACCTCGTATCAGCACCAATTTGCCCGCCGCGGCGCCTATATCTTCTCTGGCTTTCGCGTCGGCACCAAGTTTCCCTTTGCCCTCTTTCGCAAATCGCGCGACCTCGACGTGAGCGACGAGATCCTCGTCCTGCCCAATATCTACCCGGTACACTTACCCGCCGCCCGGGCCCAGCGCCTCGGCGCCACCCCCAACTCCCGGGTCGGCCGGCAGGGCGACTTCTTTGGCCTGCGTGAATATCGCTACGGCGACGACCGCCGCGATATCCACTGGCGCACCACCGCCCGCGGTGGGCGCCCGCTGGTGCGCGAATACGAGTCTGAGTCGCAGCGGCAGGTGACCATTATTATCGATAGTGCCCTGCCGGCCGACGTCATCCGCGCCGGCCGACGCGCCGCCAAAGCCGCCGCCGAGGGCAAGGGGCAAAAAGGCCGCAAGGGCAAGAAAGCGGCCGCCGACAGCAAGGTCGACAAAGACCCCAAGCCCTCGCCCGCCGAGGTCATGCTCGAAGCCCTTGAGCACGCGGTGAGCATGGCGGCCTCGCTCGCGGTCGCCTATATCCGCTCTGGCTACGGCGTGCGCCTCATCGGCCGCGGCGGTTGCCACGTGCAGATGGGAGCCGGTCCGCAGCAAGTGGCCCGCATCCTGCGGGCGCTGGCGCTCTTGCCCACTGTGACCGAGGACGTCGAATTCAGCGAACCCGTCGATCCCCGCATCGAAAACGTCTTGGTGGTGCCCCACGGCAGCCCGGCCATGGCCGGGCGACCGAGCGCCGTCTCCCATGTCCTCTCTCCCGGACCGAACCCGGCCGGATCGAACCCGACCGGACTGCACCCTGCCGAAGCGAACCCAGCCGACAGCAGCGACGGCCAGGGCTCGGCTTGACCCCACTTCCATTGTCTATCTATTGTCTATCTGTTTTTTCTGTGCCCCATGCGCTTCGTATTTGCCCATAAACTCACCACCTACCTCACCGTATTCTGCTCATTCATGGCCCTGATCGTGTCGGGATCCATGCGCCCCATTGTGGTTGCGCTGGTGGTCTTGGCCGGGGTGGTGTCGTGGATGTGGGAAGAGCCGCGGGTCAAACTGGAGCGATACGCCACCGCATGGGCCATCGCGTCCCTCGGCGTGTTGGCGATAACGCTCCTGCGCATCTTCCTGGGCGGAGAGTTCCTCATCGTCGGTGTGGAATACCTGCTGTTTCTCCTCGTGGCCAAGCTGTTCAATCGGCGCAAATGCCGCGACTACCTGCACGTCTACGTCCTGACCTTTCTCATGCTGGTCGCCGGCACCGTGCTCAACGCCGAACTGTCGTACGGCCTGTTTTTCTTCGCCTACGTCATCAGCATCACCTGGGCCCTCATCCTCTTTCATCTGCGCCGCGAGATGGAAGAAAACCTGCTCCTCAAGCACTCGGAGGCACGCGACCCCGAGCCGGTGCAAGTGGGTCGAATCCTCAACTCGCGCCGCATCGTGGGCAAGCACTTTTTCGCCGGCACCTCGGCAGTCTCTATTGCGGTGTTCTTGTCCGCAACGCTGTTATTTTTGGCGATTCCCCGCATCGGCATCGGCATGCTGTCGCAAAAGCGGCGCGCGGGGGTGTCCATGGCCGGCTTTTCCGACAGCGTGACCCTGGGCGGTCACGGCACCATCAAATCCGATAACACCGTGGTCATGCGCATCCAGATGGTCGACATCGTCGAGAACGCCGACGGCGACAACGTGGCCGATCGCGTAGCCAACGAGCGCAACCGCCGTTTTCGCGGCCCCGACGCCCCGGCCCTGCATTGGCGCGGCGTGGCCTTTGACGAATACCGCGATGGCGGCTGGGGACGGTCGCGTTTTGCTCCCAAGACCTTGCGCCAGGCGACGTCGCCCGATCGCACCACCGTCCGCCACCACATGCTGTACACCAAGCCCAAGACCAGCCGACGCAAGCTCGACGTCATGCTGGGGATGGCGGTGAAGCAAGAGATCTATCTCGAACCCATGGGCACCGACGTCCTCTTTGGCGCGTCCATGCCCACGGCGTTTGAAGTTGAAAGCCTGCCGGGCAAACCGCGGGCCCTGCACAGTGCGCGCAACGATGAAATGCGCATCGCCCACAGTTCGGGGATGAAGTACGAGGTCTATTCGCAAGTAGACCTGCCCAACCCCGACGAGCTGCGCCGCGCGCCCCGCGACATGCCCAACGCCTACCACGTGTATTTGCAATTGCCGGGTGAGATTCCCCAGCGGGTGCGCGAGCTGGCCCGCGACATCACCCGCGACGCCGAGACCGATTACGACCGCGCCGTGGCCATCCGCGATTGGTTGCGCAGCAACCTCGGCTACACCTTGGAGATGCGCGATCCCGGCGACCAGGAGCCCATCGACTTTTTCCTCTTCGACCGCCGCCAGGGCCATTGCGAGTACTTTGCCTCGGCCATGGCCATCCTCCTGCGCACCTTGGGCGTGCCCACGCGCCACGTCAACGGCTTTTTGGGCGGCGAGTGGAACGAATACGACGAATATTTGGCCGTGCGCGCCCGCGACGCCCACTCCTGGGTCGAAGTGTATTTCCACGGCATCGGCTGGGTCACCTTCGACCCCACGCCGAGCGTGTCGGTAGAGGAATCCATCGACGACGACTCCATGGGCGGGCGACTGCGGCGCTACTTTGACACCCTGCGCTTTCAGTGGTTTCGCTGGGTCATCGAATACGACGTCTACCGCCAACTATCGCTGCTCAGCGGCATGGGCGACTCCGTCTCGACTGGAACCTCGTCGATCAAGTCGGTGTATCGCGAAGCGCGGGCATGGATCAGTGCCCATTGGCGCAGCATCGTCGGCGTCATTGTGGCGGTCTCGGGGGTGGGGCTAGTGGTCGTGCTCTTGGTATCGCGCCGCGGCTCCTTCCGCTATCGCAGCCGAGACCCACTGCTTCAGCTGTACGAGCAGGTCGAGCGCCAGCTGGCCCAGCGCGGGTATATGCGGACCATTGATACCACGCCGCGCGAATACGCCGACACCCTGACCCGCCGAGACGCACCAGGGGCCGCCGCCTTTGTCCGGTTGACCGAGATTTACTACGCCCGGCGCTACGGCGAGCTCAGCGATCCGCAGCTTTTGAGCGAGGCCCGCGAGCTCAAGCAGCAGATCGACCAGGCCTGGCGCTAGACGCTGACGCTAGACTGGCCCTCGCGCGTAGGCGCCCCGGCAATGCCATGGCGCGGCGTATGTTTGCCTATTTGGCACAGCGCGGCGGCGAACGTGGGTCATTTCGGCAGTCCGATCTGCCATGAATGCGCGCCGAGGCTGGTCAAGACATTGGTCGAAGGTGCCGAGCGCGGTTACAATCGCGCGATTTCGCGTCCAAGAAAGGCGCTGCGAAGGGCGCCACGAGATGGCGCCGCCCTGTGGTCTAGAGCATCCTAATACCGGGCACCGAGATTGCATACCCACCCCACTTTAACGGCCGACCAGCTGACCGGCAGCCACAGAGAGAGAACGCCGGGACCAAATCCCGGGAACGAGCACTGGGAAAGACTATCGTTATGAACTTGCGCTTATTTGCCGTCCTGGGCGCTGCCATCGGCGTCCTCGCCCCCGATATCGCCCGGGCCGATATCGGCAGTGCCACCATCGACATCACCTTCCGCGTCCCATTGGAGGATGGCGACTACACCGATCCCGACGACTTCACCGACTCCAACGAGATCACGCGCAACGAATTCCTCAACTTTGCCCATTGTCAGTGTTCGGTGGAAGATCCGGGCTCGGTCGCCGTGGCGGGACCGGGGTCATTTCAGATCGAATTGCAGCTGCTGCGCAACGGAGCCACCGTGCCCACGGGCGAGGACGCCGAGTTGGTGGTGGGCTCCAATTGCGATAACGATGACTTCGCGGTGCGCGACTGCGAAACCATCGACAGCATCAACGACGTCCTGCTCGAGCTTGACGCGCCCTCCCGCTATTACGTACCCAGCCGGCAATTCATGTTCGCCAACGAGAGCTCGTGTGGCGAACTCGAGGGTACGCGCAACATCTACGTGCTCCTCGACGAGGAAAACGACGGCCTCATCGATCAAAGCTTTTTCAAAGACTACCAATTCGATACCGAGCCGCCACCTCTGCCCGACGATATCGAGATCAACGGCGCCGAAAATTCCATCCAAATCGATTGGGACGTTCCCGACGTCGGCCTCGACGATGTCGAATATTACCAGGTGTTATGCGCCAAAGAAGACGGTTCCGCAGCGTTTTCCTCGCGGCGCGACGACCCGGAATACGATACCGCGGTCGATTTATGTGGCAGCTCAACCCGGGTTCCCATTCTGACGCCATCTGGTGGGGGCACAGGCGTCGATGCCGGCACCGGCCAAGATGCGGGCGTAGACGCTGGCTCAGGAGATGGCGCCGACGCAGGCGCAGATGCGGGCCCGGGCGGCAATGCCAATGTTCCCGATTGGATGTCGCGTCTCGACCCCAATTATATCTGCGGAACCACCGGCCAGAGCTCGGTCGGCATCAATATCGGCAACCTGGAGAACGGCACCGCGTATCGCATCGCGCTCCTGTCGATCGATAATGCCAAAAACGTTACCGCCATCGACCTGGGCACCGTCAACCCCAGCCCCGCCATCGATTTCTGGGAGGACTACCATAACCAGGGCGGCAGCGCCGACGGCGGCATTTGCCTGGTCACCAGCACCTTTGGCGATGGCGGCCCCATCCCGCGCGTCTTGCGCGATTTCCGCGATCAAACCCTGGCCCACTTTGCCCTGGGCCGAGCGTTCATCGACGCCTATTATCGCTACATCGCGCCCCTGGGCACCCTGGCAGAATCTTCGCTCGTTGCCCGCATCGCGGCTGCCGCGGTGTTGGCACCATTGGCGGCCCTGGCGGCCCTCTACCAATACACCGACCCGGGAACCAAGCTGCTGCTGCTGGCCTTGGTGTTCATGGCATGGCGCACTCTGCGCCGCTGGCGCGCATCCGAGCCCCGCGGCCGCGAGAATTGGGGCCATCGCCCGGCGATTGCCGCTGCCGCTGCGCTGACGGTGCTGGCTTTGACCCTGACGACGAGCCAAGCCCACGCGCAAATCGGATCGCCCGATCCCTACTGGGAAGACTTCGCCCCCGTGATCGAAGAGAACCCCGATCCCGCGTCCTTGGGCGCCGTCTACTGGAACATCGGCATCAAACTCGGCCCCTACACCCCCGACGTCGACGACGGCGTGCCCGGCGGCGGCGATGGCCCATATGAGCGCGTCTTTGGCGGCCCATCGCTCATGACCATGATCGAAGTCGACCGCTACCTATACTTTCCTGCCGGCCAGTTCGGCATCACCGCCAGCCTAGGCTTTACCACCAAGGGCGCCACCGCATTTCAATCGGGTGCGTGTCCAGACGGGCAAATGTGCGTGCCAGACGGCGGCGCGGTCGAAGACGGTAGCGGCGATCCAGTGCGCGCCCCCGGCAACACCATCGCCTTTCGCCTCATCCCCATGTTCGCCGGCGTAGTCTATCGCTACACCGACCTCGACGACCGCTGGCGGGTGCCCATCGTGCCCTATGCCCGCGCTGGCCTATCGTATTACTTATGGTGGAGCACGGCCCCCGACGGCTCCTTTGCCGAAGTGCCCGACAGCGATTGCCCCGATCTGAACGGCTGCGATGGCGACCGGGCTCTCGGCGCCTCCATCGGCTGGCAGGCCAGCCTCGGCATCGCCATTCGCGCCGAACGCCTCGACCCCCAGGCGGCCCGCAACATGCGCAACGACATCGGCATCGCCCATACCGGCATCTATGCCGAAGTCTTATTCGCCGATGTCGATCACTTTGGCAGCGATAGCCGCCTCAGCGTCGGCGACCTCACTTGGTTTGGCGGCATCAACTTCGAATTCTGAGCCGTGGCCGACAGCGAAAAAGCCGCCGCCAAAACGCGGAATATAAAACTGATACTCTCCTACGACGGCACCGGCCTATCGGGCTGGCAGCGCCAGGCCAATGCCGCCTCGGTGCAAGAACATCTCGAAGTTGCCGTGACCTCCATGGTCGGCGTGCCCACTGCGGTAACCGGGGCCTCGCGCACCGACGCTGGCGTCCACGCCCTGGGCCAAGTGGCCCACTTCCGCACCACTACCAACATCCCCTGCCACGGCTTTCGCCGCGGACTCAACGGCCGCCTGCCGGCCCAGATCGCGATCGTGGCCTGCAGCGAGGCCGCCGCCGACTTCCACGCCCGCTTTGGCTCGCGCGGCAAACACTACCGCTATACCGTACTCATCAGCCGCGAGCGCCTGCCCCTATGGCGCCATCGAGCCTGGCACTGCAGCACCGAGCTCGATTTCGCAGCCATGGAAGAGGCCGCCGCACTCATGCTGGGCGAGCGCGATTTCTCCGCCTTTCGCGCCGCCGAATGCACGGCCAAAACCGCCACCCGCTATGTCAGCGCCGTCGACTTCACCACCGAGCCCGTGCTCGGCAACCCCGAGGCTGTGTTCCTACACATCGACGTCCGCGGCAACGCGTTTTTACGCAAAATGGTCCGCATCATGGTCGGGACCCTGGTCGACGTCGGCCTGGGCCGGATTGCGTCAGCGGCGGTCGCCGACATCATCGACAGCGGCGACCGCACCCGCGCCGGCCGCACCGCGCCGCCCCAGGGCCTCACGCTGGTGACCGTCTTCTATTGACTATTGACGCGGCCAGGCCGCATCAGCCGCCGCTGGTGGCGATGGCCAGACGGGTGAGACCTATGCGCTTGGCCTTTTCCATCACCCCGACCACGCGCCCGTGATTGACCCCAGTATCGGCCTTGAGCACCACTTGGGTTTCTTGATTGCGGGTAAACGCGCTGCGGAAAATATTGTCGAGCTGATTCTCGTCGCCGATCTCCTGATCGTTGACCACGATCGAGCCGTTGGACATGATCGTGACCACCAGCGACAGCGCCTGCGGGTCGATCTCCTGGGCCGCGCCCGTGGGCAAATTGACCTGGAGCCCGGCACTATCCGAGGCTTCGATCTGGTCCTCGATGAACTCGCGCTTATCTTTCTCGCGCTTGAGGGCCGCCGCCGATACCACCATGAAAATGATGAGCATCACCATGAACACGTCGGTGAGCGGGGTAATATTGATCTCGGCAAACATGGCGCCTTCTTCGCCATCGAGACCCTCGCCATCACCACTTTCAGGCAGCTGACCGAGCGCCATCGCTGTCCTCCGTCGAGCTACTGGTTGAGCTACTAATCGAGCTGGCGGTCGATCGCATTGAGGCCTCGTCGCCACCGCCATCGCGATCTGAAGCGCGGTCCGATGCGCGATCTCGATGTCGGTCGTCATTACGGTCGTCATCGCGGTCACTATTGCGGTTTGGCGGCCGCGTCGACGGGCGGTTCGAGGGATCGAGTTCGTGCATATGCTCCAGGAACTCGTCGGTCATCATCTTGAGTTCCATAGAGATGCGACTGATGCGCTGATTGAAGACATTGAAGATCACGACCGCGATGACGGCAACGCCAATACCGGCCGCCGTCGCGATGAGGGCCTCAGAGATCGACCCCGAGACCACGCCGATGCCGGCTTCCTGACCGCCCTGCTCAGCATTGTACAGATCGGCAAACGCCTCCATGATGCCGACCACCGTACCGAAGAGGCCGACAAAGGGCGCTGTGGCCCCGATCGTGCCCGTGACCCACAGCCGACTTTTGAGCGAGGCGACCACGCGGATACGTTCGCGGTGAACGGCACTATCGACGTGCTCGAGTTTAGCCCGTCCACGGCGCTCGTAGCCGACCAAGAACACGTCGGCCAGCGGCGAGCGCGAGCGCTCACAGGCCGAGCGCCCTTCCTCGAGCGCGCCCCGCATCAGACAGCGAGACACCGTATCGGACAGCGTTCGCGCCTGGGCGGTAAAGCGCCATAGCGCCACCGCTCGCTCCAGAGCGACAGCGACGACGATGATCGAGAACCCCAGGATGATCCAAAGAGAGCCCCAAGCACCGTTGAGCAGTTCCCAAAGTGATAATTCCATGATACCGGCGTAATGAATGAGCTAGTTGGCTAAGATTGACAGCAGACCCTATTGTGTCTTGATCTCATGGCAGCCGCCACCCATTCGACCTAAGCATTACCAACAGGGGTTGCCAGCTGACGAGTAATCACCGGGCTGAGACAACTTGTGCTGCGGGCGCATTCCTGCTTGACTACGTCGCGCTCTGCACGAAAGAGGAGAACATGTCCCGTACGGTAAAATGCGTCAAATTGGGCAAAGAACTGCCGGCACTTCCCTTCAAACCCTTTGAAGACGAACTCGGGCAGCGCATCTACGACCAGGTATCCATGGACGGCTGGCGGATGTGGCTCGAACACTCGAAAATGCTGGTCAACGAGTACCGGCTCGATCTCACCAGCAAAAAAGCCCACGACGTGCTGCGCGAACAGTGCGATCAGTTCTTCTTCGGCGATGGCGGCGGCGCCCCACCGCCCGAGTACGTGGCGCCGACAAGCGAAAAGTAGACCAAGCACAGCGCAATCGCGCTTAAGACCAGCGTCTTTGATCTAAGACGCTGCCAGTGTTCCTGCACTCCAGTGCATGCAGGTTGAATTGCTCTTCATCTGTACCGCAGTGCATTTCTTTTTGAGGTCACCGGCGAGAGGGCGCTACGCAGCGGGCGCGAACGCGATTTGCAAAGTGTGAAACGCCTTTGCAACGGGCGCGGGCCGGGCAAAGCGGGAGAGAGAGGTAGGCGCAACGGGCGCGGGCCGGGCAAAGCGGGAGAGAGAGGTAGGCGCAACGGG
>JAAUYH010116435.1_pt1 | contig 25543 bp, 24 predicted proteins | sample 7278061 | NCBI WGS metagenome assembly JAAUYH01 (sample SAMN14350203, study PRJNA611818) | marine sediment metagenome | isolation source: surface marine sediment (0.6m) | place: French Polynesia: Moorea | collected 2018-08 | reverse complement strand
TCTTTCTGAGGCTTTTTGGAACTCATCTTTGCCTCAACAAATGAATACTTCTGTAGCTAGTAGTCCTTATTTTAAAGTTTTTCTTGCTTCTCAAGTTAAACATAACGATAAAGGATTTTTATCTAAAGATATTACTGTCAGCGATCTTTTACTCCATAAAGGCGATACTCATCACATTTTTCCAAAAAACTATTTACAAAAACATGGCTTTACTCGTGGCAAATATAATCAAATTGCCAATTACGTAATAATGCAAAGCGAAATTAATATTGCGATTAAAGATAAATCACCATCTGATTATTTTTCCTTGCTTTTACAACAATGTAACAACAACAACCCAAAATTTGGTGCAATAACAGACTTAGAGCAAATGCAAAAAAACTTTTCCTTACATTGTATTCCTCAAAATATGGAAACGAAAACAATTGATGATTATGATGATTTTCTTACCGAACGTCATCAATTAATGGCTTATAAAATTAGAGACTACTATCTCGCACTGTAAATTTTATCCCAAAGTGATATTCAAATAATAAATATCAACTATTCCCTAGTTTTCAGAACTGCAATTAAATCTAAACGATTAATTTGACGGCGAATAATTAATCCTGAAATCAAAGACGCGATCGCAACTACAATAAACGCAAAAGCATAATTAGAATTGGTAATTATTAACGGTAGGCGATACAGTTCGGAGTTGAAAGCAGAAGACATAAGTGCTGATAAACCATAGCCAATTACATAACCTACAGGAATTGCCAATAAAATTAAAATTGCTTGTTCTCCCAGTAAAATAAAAGCCACTTCAGCTTTAGTAAAACCCATAATCCGTAGACTAGCTAATTCTCTTCCCCTTTCAGAAAGAGCAATACGAGCAGAATTGTAAACTACGCTAAAAGTAATAATGCAAGCAAAAATTACTAGCGTAGTAGTCATAATCTTCAGACTTTCGGCACTGATTTCCTTGAAGCTATTTAAGTTAGCCTCACGGGTAGATATACCAGTAATTGCAGGGATTTGTTTTAATTCTGTATAAAGTTGATTGGCAAGATGAGAATCTACAGCCAGATAAGCTCCAGAAATAGTTGCACCTTCCCGCATCAAGCGATTAAGAGCCTTAATATCAATATATGCTTGCACTCCTAACAGTTCATCTACCAGTCCTGCTACGGCAACTTGCCGTACAGGGCGATTTTCTTCTAATACTTCTACAGTTAAAATATCTCCAGGTTTGACACCTAATATCTCTGCTAGTTTAGTTGTCATAACTACTCCATTACTGGGAAGGTAAACAGAGTGTAAATTCCGATCCATCAAGCGACGAAATTTCCCTTGGGGTTCGATACCTGTTAAGGCAGTGCGATAAGTGCGGTGTTCAAAACGCAGTCTGGCAGAAACCAAGCGAAATGGTTCAGAATCAATTATCCCAGGTAAATTAGCTACTTCATAACGGGTGCGAGAAGGGCGGGGTTCATTGAATACAATGGTCATGTCTTCCCTTTGTACCTGACGGAATTGAAAATCCATCAGATAGTTCATACCATCTATCGTATAATTTCCCGTAATCAGAATTGCTACTGCGAGAGAAACACCGAAAATTGATAAAATAGCTTGTATAGGTTTTCTTTCTAAATTCCGTAAAATAATTCTTCCTGCAACTGAAAAGAAACGCTGTAAACCCAGTCTTTCAATTATAGTCGGCTTAAACTTAGCAGGAGGTTCGGGGCGCATTCCTTCGGCAGGCGGTAAAATAACGGCCCTACTGACTGCCATAAATGACGCGATCGCAGCAGCAGTATAACTAATTATAGTAGCAGTGACTAAAACTCTAGGACTAAAATCGAAACGCAACAAGGGAAACTTATAAAGCTGGGTGTAAAGTTGCGTAAGTCCTCTTCCCAACCACAAACCGACTAAAATTCCTAAGATTGAGCCAATGGTAACAATAGTGAGCACAAATTTTAGATAGTGCCAACCAATGGTAAAGTTATCATAACCAAAAGCTTTTAAGACCGCTATCTGTTCCCGTTGGGTACTAACTAGACGGGAGAGAACTACGTTGAGCAAAAAAGCAGCAACACCCAAGAAAATGGCAGGTAAAAGGGTAGCCATAATGTTTAAACTCTTAATCTCGTCGGAGAGAATCTGATGGGACACTTGATCCTCTCTGCCATAAGCACCCAAACCGCCATAACGCGCCAATAGTCTATCTAATTGGGCGATAACTTCAATTTCTTTAGCACCAGGACTTAGAGATAGGGTAACATTATTAAATGCTCCATCAAGATCGTAAGCTTTCCCTAATGCTTCTCTACCCATCCAAATAATGCCGAATCGCTTATTATCAGGAAGTTCCCCACCACCCCGTACTTCATAGACATATTCAGGAGAAAGAGCAATTCCCACAATCTTTAACTGTTCCCATTTACCATTAATAATTGCGCCAATGCTATCTTCTAGTTGCAATTGATTTGCTTCGGCAAAGGCTTCACTGATTAATACTTCATTACCCCTTCCTAGCTCAATATAGCGTCCTTTACGGATAAAAGGCTCATTTAACATGGAAATCTGCTGTTCGGGAATAGAAATCAGTCTTCCTGTCCCTGGTTCGGGTAAATTAGGAATATCGAGAGTAACGTCTACGACAATCCGCGTCTGGATTTGGGCTATTCCTGGGATGTCTGAAATCTGTTGTTTGAAAGTTTCGGGGGCGCGTTTGAGGGAAGCAAACACCTGGGCAAAATGATATTCGTTGTAATAGGTATTCTGCGTGAGAGTCAGGGATGTATAGGCACTCCTCGCCATGACAAAACTAGCAATACCACAGACAACCACTAAGGCGATCGCGATTACCTGTCCTCTAGTGTGCCATAAGTCTCTAAATAGTTTGAGATCGAGAGAATTCATATCTTAATTTGAACGACATCAAGTCAACAAAGGAAACTTTTGAGAGTTCTATATTTATTCTGACAAGAACAAAGGTTTACCTGTTGCTAACGTAAAACAATAATTAATCAAATAGATAGCCATCTCGAACATTTAAAATCAATCTCAGTATTTATACAAGAGTAATACAGAAAACAAAAAATACTTTTTAATTATCTTCACAGTACCTTTGAAGTATCTTCATAAAACAATTCAGTATTTTTAAGAATTTACTAACTCTTATTGATTTAGTTAATATTTGTATTAAGTTGATTTACTTTAATAAAACACCACTTACTTAATCACAAATTTTTCAAGGAAGATATTCAATGTTTAATAAAATTAATTTAAAGAAAATTGTAGCTACAAGTTTTTTAGCTATCTTAATGTCAGAAACTTTAGTTATGAAATCGGCTATTTCTAGTAATAATGATAATCTTGTAGATGAAGACTTAGTTAGCGTTGAGCTAGTCTTATCAGTTGATGTTTCTCATAGTATTGATGATGATGAATTTGAGTTACAACGTGATGGCTATATTGCAGCTTTTCAAGATGAAGAAGTTCAAGAAGCTATTAAAAATTTACCCAATGGATTAGCAGTAAATATGCAATTTTGGGGTAGTAAAGATGTGGTAGATGTTGGTTGGCACAAGCTTATTAAAAATGATAGTGATGGTATCAATAATTTAGATAGTTTTATTCAAGTAATGGACGAGGTAGAGAGAAATAGAAATGCTAAGAAAGTGACAGTAAATGGAGATACTGTAAAGACTGGTGGGGGAACAGATATTGCTCTAGCTATTAACGAAGCTACAGAACTACTGCTCAATAATAATTATGAGGGACAGGCTTTAGTTATTGATGTTTCTGGAGATGGAGTCTCAGACGATACACCCTATAATAGTGGTACATGCTCCCACACTCATGTTTGTCCACCAGTAGAAGAAGCAAGAGATAAAGCCGTAGCAGAGGGAATCACTATTAATGGTTTACCGATTGTTAACAATCAAAACATCGATAATTTAACTCACGAAATTGATATTCATTACGAAACACTAGTTGTAGGTGGCGAGGGTGCTTTTGTTGAAGTAGCTGATGATTTTAGCAACTTTACTACAGCAGCGAAAAATAAAATATTGCGGGAAATTACAGAAGCAGGGGAAAGAGTAGAAGATCCGACTAGCAGCAATGAAGTAGTATATGCAGATTAAAAATTACTACAAATGCTTGATGGTTGAGATAAGTAGTCACCGTTACTCCGCCGTAAAACGAACGGGGCTTACAAGCTCTTGAATTCGATTCAAGAGACAGCCCCTCCGGAGCCTGCGGTGACCGGCGTTCCCCGGTAAGTATTAATTTCTAATGACTAATAGCTCATAAATATCTGTTCATTCTTTCTTGTATTTTATATAAACTACAATAATTAATATTAATTAGATTTAGATCGATCGCTTTTAACGCGATCGATTTTTTCTTTAGGTGTATTTTAAAAATAGGAGAAAAGACTGAGTTCCCCAGTTAAATACTATCTATTTTGTCTAAATAGGTAACTATTTCTGGTTGAGCATCTTTTAACTCTAACCACATACTTCTAATGCGATCGTAAGCATCTTCTGGAGAAATTTGACAATCAGATTCTTGTTCACACACTATCGACACATCATCACCAAAACAGCAAAGATGATTCGTTAAGGCTGATAGTTGAGATTCTGCACGATCTAGTTGCTGTTCCATAACTGCTAATTTTGCTAAGGATACTACTTGTTTAATCAATTTTACAAGCACTATCAATATTTTTAGTTACAAATTTTATAAATTAAAGGGGCTTTGCATAAAAAGCCCCTGAGAAAAAACTAGAAATAATTATTAGGTTTAGTTAATCAAATAAACTATGACAAATAGCACTAACCAGATGACATCAACAAAATGCCAATAAATTTCTGCTGCTTCTACGCCAAAATGACTGGTACTAGAGTAGTGACCTTTATCGCGGGATCTCCACAAGACAGATAGAATTAATAAAACACCAGTTGCTACATGTAAACCATGAAATCCAGTTAAGGCAAAGAAACAACTGGTAAAGAGATTAGTAGTTAAGCCAAATTCAGCATGGAAATACTCATATCCTTGTCCTAGAAGGAAGGCTAACCCCATTATTGCAGTTAGACCAAACCACAATTGTAGACCAGAGATATCACCTTTTTTCAGGGCATCTTGTCCTTTATGCATGACAAAACTACTAGTTACCAGAATAGCCGTGTTAATTATGGGTACTAATAGTTCTAATTCTGGTGTTCCTTCTGGAGGCCAAGCTGGCATTATGGTGCGATAAATCATAAAAGCAGCAAAAAGACCAAGAAAAGTCATACTATCGGCAATCAGAAACACAAAAACGCCGAACATACGATGGTCTGGATGTCCATGATGACCTGTTACTGCTTCTTGGTGATAATTGAGAGTTACTTTTGACTCGTCTAAAGCTGGGCTTTGCATAAATTTTGTTGATTGTTAATTGTTGATTGCGGTGCGACCTCGGCATGAGGAAACTTCAGCCAAGGAACGCGCACCGTTGTTAATTGCTCATATTTTGTCAGGTGGGCAAAATTACTTTTTCAGTATGTCTTTAGGTTGAAAGTAAGGTCTGCCCACTCTACTTATGTTGACTGATAACTGAAATTAAGACTCTGCACCCACTTCTGCGAGCATTTCTTCGACAGATTCTTCTCCATCAACACTTTCTATGTCGATACCATATTCATAGGGGCCAGCCCAGAGTACAGGTTCTTCTTCAAAGTTTTCAATGATGGGGGGTGAAGCAGTTTGCCATTCTAAAGTTAGGGCGCGCCAAGGATTACGAGGGGCTTTTTCTCCTTTAAATACACTCCAGATAATATTGATAAGAAAAGGAAAGGTAGAAACTGCCAGAATGAAAGAGCCGATGGTGACAAGCATATTTAAGGATTGAAATTGGGGATCGTACAAAGCAATCCGACGATTCATTCCTTGTAAGCCCAGAGGATGCATAGGGAGGAATGTCAGATTGAACCCAATGAAGGTCAGGGCAAAATGAATTCTGCCCAAAGTTTCATTGACCATTCGCCCTGACATCTTGGGAAACCAATGATAAACCGCAGCAAAAAGTCCAAAAACTGCACCACCAAAGAGGACGTAGTGGAAATGGGCGACAATAAAGTAGGTATCGTGAACGTGGATATCAAAGGGTGCAGAAGCCAACATTACACCACTTAAACCACCAATCAGGAAGGAAGAAAGAAAACCAACACCAAATAGTAAGGCGCTATTGAGATTGAGTTTTCCACCCCAGAGAGTGGCACACCAACTAAATATTTTAATTCCTGTGGGTACGGCAATAATCATAGTGGTTGCCATAAAGAACATCCTCAACCAACCAGGAGTACCACTAGTAAACATATGGTGCGCCCAGACAATCAAACCTAAAAAGCTAATTGCCAAACTAGAATAAGCGATCGCCCGATAGCCAAAGATTGGTTTGCGGGAATGAACTGGTAATACTTCCGAAATAACCCCAAAAAATGGCAGAATCATAATATATACTGCGGGATGGGAATAGAACCAGAACATATGCTGATAAACAATCGGATCGCCTCCCCCTGCGGGGTTGAAGAAAGCTGTTCCGGCAATTAGGTCAAAGGAAAGTAAAATCAAGGCTGCTGCTAGTACTGGCGTACCCAAGATAATAAGTGCCGAAGTAGCCAGCATTGACCAACAAAACAAGGGCATACTGTGGATATCCATATCGGGCATCCGCATCTTAAAGATAGTGGTGACAAAGTTAATTGCCCCAAAAATTGAAGATGTCCCTAGTAGCAAAACGCTGAGAATCCAAATTTCTTCTCCCCATTTACCACTTACCAAACTTAAAGGGGGATAAGATGTCCAACCAGCTTGGGCTGTACCGATAAAGAAACTGCTCAAAAAGAAAATTCCGCCAGGGGGGATAATCCAAAAAGCAACTGCATTAAGCCTAGGAAATGCCATATCTTCTGCCCCAATCATCAGGGGAATTAGATAGTTGGCAAAAGCAGCCCCCGCAGGAATAATCCACAAAAACAGCATAATTGACCCATGCATGGTCATTAACTGATTGTAGAATTCTGGTTGCACAAAATCGGGATCGGGAGTAGCTAGTTCAATACGCATAGCTTCTGCTAATGCGCCACCGACTAGATAAAAGAAAAATGCTGTAACTAGGTATTGAATACCAATTACTTTGTGATCGGTACTAAAAGTAAAGTAGTCTTGCCACTTTCTTTCTTGATGTTGGGAACTATGTCCGTTTTCAGTTATTTGGGCTTCTGTTGTTGTAGTCATATTCTCTTGCAATCTATGTATCCGCACCTGTGTATATGTCTCGGATAGTTTTAATGATGGTGATCGGGGTGTAGTTGAGCGATCGCTTCTGCTTCTATCCCTAAATCTTCTGCATAAGGTGCTAAAAATTCTTGGTCTGAGGAATTGCTAATATTTAGAGCAACAGATTCCTGGGGATTATCTGCTTGGGCAAAGGTATTATCTTGTACCCATTGTTCGTAATCTTCTGCTGTATGGACTGTCAAGGTGGTTTTCATCCCACCGTGATAAGCCCCACAAAGTTCGGCACAGATAACGGGATACTGACCAACTCTATTAGGAGTAAAGGTTAGTTGTGCGTCTCTTCCAGGGATGGCATCTTGCTTAATCCGAAATTCTGGTAGCCAGAAAGCATGGATTACATCACTAGCATTAATATTTAACTGTACAGGGCGATCGATGGGTACATGTAAGTCTCCGGCAATAATTCCTGTATCTGGATAGGTGAAAATCCAAGCGTATTGAATACCATTGACATTAACCATCAGAGGAGCATTACTTTGCTCGGATTCTGGCGATGCACCAAGTCCTAAGGCTATTTCTTTTCCTTCTGTATTCATCGCAATTTGTTGCTTTGGTCTCATATCATGAGATGCCATAGGATCGAGTCCACCCATAGCGTTGTACACTTCAAAGCTGTAGATTGCCAAGATAAATACAATCACAGTGGGAATAGCTGTCCAGACTATTTCTAACGGTACATTACCTTCTATCGGGGGGCCATCGGTAGTATCCCCTTGCTTTCTTCTAAATTTTATGACTGAATATATGATTACGCCTTCAACCAATAGGAATAAACCTGTAGCAATGGTCATCATTAGGTTGAAAAGTTCATCTACTTGACCTGCTTCGTTAGAAGCAGCAATGGGTAGTAAACCATGATTTTGACCATACCAAAGACTAATTAAAGTTAAGGCAATGCCTGCAATGAGGGTAACAATATTACTTGGAATGTTCACGGAATTATGCTTGCTTGATTTGTGGGTTAAACTACCTAACTAATAATTAAATTATTAAGATGATTATTAGTTATTTGGTTTATCTGTATGTCTACTAGGGTAAAACAAACAACAGGATAGGTGTAATTTTATAAAGGAATATATAGAAAGTCTTTGTTTTTTTTTGGGGATCGGTAGAAAGCCTAATATCTAAAATCAATTAATCAAGTTTAGATATCAATAAAATTTAATTTTTTTTTCAGATGGTCTAAATTTTCTTGAATAAAAATCCAAAAATAATCTGAAGAATAGCCAAAAGAATGTAGGGATCAAAAAAAAGGTAGTTAGAGTATTAGGTAGCGGTATTTATACCCAAAAACCTCTTGACTAGAGAACACTCTTTTAGACTAAGACTTTGATCCAGTTTTATGACAGAATCAGTATTGCAATCCCAGATTGCGGACAGAAAAGAAGAACCAATCTCTCAAGTTTGGATTCGTCGTTTAGTGTGGAAAATCGCGATCGCTACTTTACTGCTTATGGCGGTAGGTAGTGCTACTAGAGTAATGAATGCAGGTTTGGCTTGTCCAGATTGGCCCTTGTGTTACGGACAGCTAGTACCCACACAACAAATGAATCTGCAGGTATTTTTGGAATGGTTTCATCGTTTGGATGCAGCCTTAATTGGTTTTAGCGCGATCGCTCTAGCTAGTTTATCTTGGTGGTATCGCGATCGTCTTCCTGCTTGGCTACCTTGGGCTAGTACCTTTGCCCTGGGCTTAATTGTTTTTCAAGGTGTGCTAGGAGGACTAACTGTAACTCAATTACTGAGATTTGATATTGTTACTGCCCATTTAGGTGCAGCCCTATTATTTTTTAGTACTTTGATCGTAATTGGTTCAGCCCTTATTCCTTATGAGGGTACTGGCGCAGCTAGTAAGCTTGCTTGGTTGGGTTTGTTGGCTGCTTTACTTGTCTACGGACAGAGTTTACTGGGAGGATTAGTTGCTTCTCGCTGGGCATTACATCAGTGTTTTGGCGCGTCACAGCTTTGTACAGTAATGAATAGCCATATATTGGGTGTTTTCCCCCCAACTATGACACTTATTGCCTTAATTTGGTTAGCTAGGCGCACTCCTGCTTTACACGATACCCTCAGAAAACTAATTAATTCTGCTGCTATTTTAGTTGGTCTACAAGTATTGCTGGGAATTGCCACCTTTAAACTACATTTGCAGGTGGAAGTCTTAACGGTTACTCATCAAGCAGTGGGAGCAAGTTTATTAGGTGTGTTGGTTGCCTTCACTGTTCTAGCTATGCGAGATAAAAGTAAGTTATCAGTTATCTGAGTAGTTTTTAGTCATTGGTTATTGGTTATTAGTAATAGAAAAAAAAGACAAATAACCTTCAACAATTGATAATGAACAATGGAAAATGGACAATTAACAATCCAAAATTATTATGACTCGTGCTTTCCTTAGCTACGAAAGCAGAGTAAATCCGCGTCGTCGATTATCCAGATAAAAGTAGCGATTTCAGACCTGATTAATCAATTGCCAACTATCAATTATCAATTATCCATTGACAAATAGGAAGCAATTCAAAACTAAAGCTTAAAAATAGGCATATAAACCAGAAAAATAGGTTTTAATGTTAGTAAAAGCCAGAATATAGCTCATAAAAAGGGTTGAAAATTCACAAAGTTAGAATTACTTTACCCATACATAAATAGAGCTTGATTTAAGCATTTATCTTGTCAGAGAAGCTCTTCTTTAGTGTGTACTTCTGCAACTCTTGAGCTACTTCTTCATAAACTTAATTTGGGAATGAATATGATTGGGACAAGCCTTGCCCGCCACCACGAAAACTTTTTAGAAGTAATTAAAAGTTACTATCAATTAACCAAACCTCGCATTATTCCTCTGTTACTAATTACCACGGCAGCATCAATGTGGATAGCCTCCGAAGGTAGAGTAGATCCATTTTTGCTACTAATAACTTTAGTGGGAGGAACTCTGGCTGCTGCTTCAGCCCAGGTAATGAACTGTATTTATGACCGTGACATAGACTATAGTATGTTGCGGACTCAGAAAAGACCTATTCCTGCTGGTAAAGTACAGCCTCATCATGCCCTAATTTTTGCTGTTATCCTGGGTGTACTTTCTTTTACTCTGTTGACTTTTTGTGTCAATCTGGTAGCTGCTTGTTTAGCTATGTCTGGCATAGCATTTTACATGCTGGTTTATACTCATTGGCTCAAACGTCATACTACCCAGAATATCGTTATTGGTGGTGCAGCAGGAGCGATCCCTCCTTTAGTAGGTTGGGCAGCAGTGACAGGAGATTTGAGTTGGACACCTTGGTTGTTATTTACCATTATTTTTTTGTGGACTCCTCCCCATTTTTGGTCTCTAGCCCTCATGATTAAAGATGACTATGCTGAAGTGGAAGTCCCCATGTTACCTGTAGTAGCAGGAGAAGAATCTACAGTTAAACAAATTTGGCTGTATACTTGGCTAACAGTACCCTGTACCTTATTTTTGATTTATCCTTTCGGAAATCTAGGGTTAGTTTACGGTGCGATCGCTTTTTATCTTAATTTCCTATTTCTAGGTAAAACTTGGCAATTAAAGCAAAATCCCACCGATAAACAGTTGGCTCGCTCTTTGTTTAAATATTCTATTCTCTATATGATGTTGTTGTGTACAGCAATGGTAGTGGATACTTTACCGATAACTCACAACATAATTGCTGCGCTCCCCATTAATCTATATTAGTAGTTCATTAAGGCTTTGGGGCTGGGAAGTGTAGGGAGTCGCTGAGAAGATTTTTTAAGCGGAAAAATTAGGAAAATCATGCCGAAAACTGTTCCCTATTCCCTTCCCTAGCTAGACAAATTGTTCAGCAAACCCTAGATAAGTACCTGGGCAAAATTAATTGTATACTTTTGGAAGGCAAGGGAGGCAGGGGAAGCAGCGGTGGAAGCCCCTTCGGGTTCAACAGTTCTTGCTCCGTCCTATACGCTGAGGAGACCTCAGCGCGGGCGGTGCGCTTTGCTCAAGTCGGGGAACCCGCCCAACGCAACTGTTTCACCGCGTCGGCGCAAGCGGTGCGTACGCGGAGCGACTACCGTCAGGTCTCCCGCGGAATTTTCAATCCGCAAGGGAACGCGCACCGAGCAAGGGAACGTCCACCAAGACAGAGGGAGCAGGGGAGGAAAGATGATGATAACAATACTTGATTAATAGACAAATAATTTTGCTTACCTACTTATAATACGCAATCCGATTATCAAAGTATACTTGTCTTAATTTGGCTAAAACTTTTCTGACTTCTAACTTCTTCATTCTTAACAAAATAAATTAAGAAATTTGTTTCTTTGCTAGAATTTCAGACTCACCAAAATACCTTCTAGTGAGTTATTAACGAAAATTTGTCTAAACATGTGACTAGCTCTCTCAACATGAGTTGAGTTATTTTCTGAACATTCGTTTAAATCAAAACGTTGTAGAATTTCATCTAAAGCAATCAGTTTTATTTCTGGTAAATATTTTAGGGGCATGATTTGAGGATAGCTACTAATTATTCCTTTCAAAAGAGTAAGCATTGAACTATTAGGATAATATACTTCTAATTCTTCTGTTACTAGATTAGCTGGCATGAAAGCCAAGTGCAGTAAGATTCTTAATTCAAAGAAATTTATACCCATACTACACATATCAAAATCTATGACAAAAAGTTTATTACCCTGTTTAATAAAGTTTTCTAAATGAGCATCTCCATGAACTAAAACAAATTCTTCTGCGATCGCTTTTGATTTGTAGTTAGATATAAATTCTTCTGACAAATCCTGAATATGTGTAGGAATAAATCCTTTCTGAATGGCTCTAGATAATTTATTTTTGACTATATCAATCAACTGTTGAGTATTATATTTTTTATTAGGTATAGTTTTAGTTTGGTGAATTACCCTCAATATCTCTCCAATTTTTTTACCAGTAGAGTACTCTATACTTTTATCACTCGAATAAGCTAATACTTTAGATAAGTTTTCTCCTTCTATGTATTCCATCAACATAGCACTAGCCTGCAATAATTCATCTTTGGGATACACTCCTAGTACTTTAGGAGTAAAACCACTTGAATTAAGTCTAGGTTGAAACTGAATACCAACTTCAAAATGAATTCCTTGATTCCCAATAGTATATTTATATTTTGGCTTATAAATTTTTAATACTATTTCTTTATTTATTAGATAACATAGGCTAGATTGTCCTCCTGATAGTAGAGTTACAGATTTTAAGTCTCTATTTGGAAAATTATATTTCCACCACTTTTCAATACTTATTTTTAAGTCTGAAATATCAATGAAAGACATATTTCATGAATTCTCACTACTAGATAAAAAACTTTTTAGGATTTTACCAATTAAAATCTGAATTATCACCTAAATAAATTATTGTTCTTTAGTTGTGATTAGGATTTTCTATCTTTTATCAACATCTTTATTTATCCTTTTTTTTGTTGGCGGTTCGCAACCTCCTGTATCTCGTCAACTAAACCCGAAAAGCTTAAACGGCAATATCAGTCTTACACTACAACATGGACTGTGGAAACTTTGGGAAGAAGAACCAATTTATCAAAATATTACTTTAGATTTAAGCTGTAATGATGCTCAGTGCGATGGGGAAGTTTGGGCATACTCGCCTCGGTTTAATAAAGAAGTAGATCATCAGGGAACAGTAGAAGTTATTCAAACAGAGAATGCTTGGCAAGTGCAAGCCAAGTTAAACATTCAGTCCCATCCTTGGAAACCAGAATTAGAACCTGCTGTTTATGAAATTGAACTTGTACCTTACAAAGATGGATTAATTGGTAGTTATCAGGGAAACTATCAAGAACGTCAGCTTTTAGGTAAAGTAACGGGACAACAAAGTAGTTTACAGTCTCGATCGATCCCCAATCATCAACCAGTTAGCCCCAGAGAACATCCTCGCCTAATTTTTCGTGCTAACCAAGTTCCCCTGCTTAAAGAAAAGGCAAAAACAGATTATGGTCAAGCCATTGTTAAACAGTTAGAACAAGCTTTGGCAGGAACGATTTATTACGATGGCTATGTTCCTAATGGTGGTTATTATGCTGCTGGTTATTGTTTTCTCTCTTTAATTAAAGACGATCGAAGCAGTGCGGAAAAGGCATGGCAAATTGTCGAAAAGTCGCTACAAAATCCAGGCAGAAGAATTTTTGAACAGTCGCCGATTGTTGCTGGTGTTGCCCTTGCTTACGATCTTTGTTATCACAGTTGGGATGAAGCCAGACAAAAAAAGCTAACTCGTTGGTTAGCAACTCAAACTGTGAATTTAGTTAATGGTGGTTCACCAAAAAAAGGATGGAATAGTAATGCTTGGAGTAATTGGAATGCTAGAGCAAGGGGTGCTGCGGGGTTAGCTGCTTTGGCTATCTTATATGAACCAGCAGAATTTTACCCTGAGAATAAGTTCCTGTCTGAGTCTGAAGATGTATGGCGAATGATGGGAATTGCTGAGAGGAATATCAGTCGCTATCTTGATTTAGCTCTTGGCGATCGCGCTTTAGGCACAGAAGGAGACCATTATACTACTGAACCTTGGATTTTAACTATTATACCTTTTTTGCAAGCTTATAAAAATGTGGTTGGTCAAGAATTAGCACCAGCCAAAACTAAGTGGTTTTTACCCCACTACATTATGCGCTTAGTAGAAAGGGAGGGAGAATTAGCTATGCCTGCTTATGGTAGACATCGTTTAAGCCCTACTGGTTCACTATTTGCTCTCGGTTTACCCCTAGTTCCCGACGAGTTTTTACCAGGAGTCATGAAGTTTTTTCAGCGTTATTTTGCTGAAGATGGCAACGGTAGTTTTGGTGTGTATTCTTCTTTTCCACATATCGCAGCCTATGCTTTATTGGGCTATCGTGATGATATTCTCCCAGTCAATCCCACAGAGATATTTGGCAAGACATTAATAGATCGACAGAAAGGTTTTTATGTTTTTCGCGATCGATGGCAAGATCCCCATGATTTTATTGCCAGTATCTATCTTAAAAAAGAACCATTGAGAGGCTCTTGGTCATTTCCCGATGAAGGAAGTTTTCGTATTTGGGGTTTAGGACATAGGTGGGCAAAAGCAGGGATAAGTAAGGCAAGGAAAGAGAATGAAAATATTTTAGCTAGAGAAACAGAGAATACTCAGGGGGCAAAACCTGTTTTTGTGAAAACTAAGCCCGATGGCTCAGGAGTAGTAAGCTTAGTACAAGATAATTGGCTACGTTCCTTTGCTGTTGACTATAGTGGCAAGTCAGGAAGTCCTGGCTTATTTGTAATTGTCGATCGTATTGCTATCCAATCACAAACTGATTATCTACCTAAAACTTGGATAATGCACACAGAAGGTAAAGTAAGTATTCAAGATTCTACCTTTACGATTGAATCGTCAGCAGGTAAAACTTTGCAAGGCACTTTTATTTCCCCACAAGGAGTACAGCTATCCTATCAAAGTACCGAACAAGGAGGAGTTATTCAGGCGACAGGAATTAATAATTTTTTTGTAGTTATGACAGTACAGCCCGATCGACCACCAAAAGTAATTATTGAAGGTAGTGGCATAACAGCAAAAGTTAAAGTAGGTAAACAGAATATTACCTTTGCAGAAAATCGAATTATTTTAAATTAGGCATAGATGATAATATCTAGCTTGACCAAAAGTTATGGAGAGGTTAAGAGCCTCTGTAAGAATGCTCTGCTTAGAGCTTAGAGCTAAGTTACAGAAACAGGGAACAAGGCTTGATACAATAGTTTTGTGATTGACATTACCCTAAACAGATAGTAAAGTGCGCTTTTGAGCAATAGTCTCAGTATTGATTAACAAAAAATTTATATAACATGTCTTTATTTGATTGGTTTGACAATATTAGAAAAGCAGAACCTCCCATGCAAAAACAGCAAGAACGAGAAATTGCTGATGGATTATGGAATAAGTGCCCTGCCTGTGGTGTTGTTGTTTATACTAAAGACTTAAAAGCTAATCAGCTTGTTTGTACTGAGTGTAATCATCACAATCGTGTTGATAGTGATGAACGTATTAATCAGCTTATTGATGCGGATACTTGGCAACCCTTAAGTGAGGAATTGAATCCTGTCGATCCTTTAGGATTTCGCGATCGAAAAGCCTACAGCGATCGATTACAAGAATATCAAAAGAAAACCCAACTAAGTGATGCTGCGAAAATTGGTACTGGTTTAATTGATGGCTTACCTATAGCTTTAGGCGTGATGGATTTCCGTTTTATGGGTGGTAGTATGGGTTCTGTTGTTGGGGAAAAACTTTGTCGTATTATTGAACACGCTACAGAAAAAAGATTTCCTGTTGTAATTGTATGTGCTTCTGGTGGAGCAAGAATGCAAGAAGGAATGTTCAGTTTAATGCAAATGGCAAAAATCTCTGGCGCACTAGAACGCCATCGGCAAGAAAAATTACTTTATATTCCTGTTTTAACTAATCCTACTATGGGAGGAGTTAGTGCAAGCTTTGCCATGCTGGGAGATATAATTTTAGCAGAACCTAAAGCAATTATTGGTTTTGCGGGTAGAAGGGTAATTGAGCAAACTATCCGCGAAAAGTTACCTGAAGGATTTCAAACTTCTGAATATCTCCTCAAACACGGTTTTGTTGATGCTATTGTTCCTCGTACTCAACTGAAAAAAACTTTAGCTCAGTTAATTAGTTTTCATCAACCTTTCTTTCCGATTTTGTCTCATGTAGATAATAATGGTGAGCATTCTTCCGTAATGCATTTGTAGAGTGGTTAGTAGTTAGTAATTAGTAGTTAGTGGTTAGTTAGGGTGAATATCATCCATATAGTGTTATTTATTTAGGCAAAATACTACATATGGTAATTTATAACTCTCACTTTTGCTTATCTTGTCACCATTGCCTAGTCCCTGTTCCCTATTGCCAATATTAACTATGTAATTTAAACCAAGATAAGCTTCCTATTTCCATAAAGTTCCTTCGCTAGGGACAATATTGTCTGGGGTTGAGGCACTGATACTATAGACAATAGGAATTAAGCCTACTGCGAACGAGCATAAAAAAACTAGTAACACCGTTTTGATTTTTTCTGGTTGAAAATAGGGATTTCTGACAATTTCTATCTTTTCGTAGGTTTTCATTTTAGTCTTGTCCACCAATTAAAAAAAATCTCTTTATCTGATTGTATTGCTTTTTTTTGTATCTAAAGTTACCAAAAATTCCAAAAGATTGTTTTAGTTAATTAATTTAATATTAATTTAATATATTTAAATCTATTTAGTCTTATGAGCGATCGCTCTACCCCGATCATAGAGTTACAACAGGTTAGTTTAGCTGCATCTATTGGTTCTGCTTATCTGCTCCAGGATGTATCTTTTAAGGTCGATCGCGGTGATAAACTAGCTATTATTGGGGCAACGGGTAGTGGAAAAACGACTCTGTTGCGTCTATTAAATCGTCTTAGTACTCCTACTACAGGCGAAATTTATCTAGAAGAAACATCTCTCAGTCAAATTCCCATTATTCAACTGCGTCAACAAATAGTTTTAGTCCCCCAAGAACCAAAATTATTGGGAATGTCAGCCCAGGAGACCTTAGCTTATCCTCTGACTTTACAGAAATTACCTCTAAAAGAAATCCGTCAAAGAGTAGAAACCTGGAGAAATGCTTTACAAATACCCCAAGAATGGTTGGAACGTAACGAATTACAACTTTCTCTAGGACAGAGACAATTAATCTCGATCGCACGGGCTTTAATCATGCAACCTAGGGTTTTATTATTAGATGAACCCACATCTGCTTTGGATGTTGGTATTGCTAACCATCTATTAAAGGTACTCAATCAGTTAACGGAAGATGGTCACGTTACCATTATTATGGTCAATCATCAATTAGAATTAATGCAAAATTTTGCGCAACGATTTCTCTATTTGGATACAGGAAGAGTTCAAGAAGACGCAGCAGCAAATCAATCTAATTGGCAAAGATTACAAACAAAATTATTACAAAAAAAAGCACAAGAAGCCGAAGAGTGGCTTTGACAGTTAACAGTTAACTGTTATCAGCAGAAAGGTTGATGTAGATAGTCTAAGTACAAAACTATACAAGCCTAGCTAAGAGCTAAGAGCTAATAGCTAAGAGCTTGTCTGAGCAAAGTGAGATTTAAGCTAAAACAAAATCAACTTCATCAGCACCAGCAGTTGTATCTTGTCCGGAAGTAATTTTATCTCCATTAACTTCTACCGCAAAAGCGGTATCTTCCATATTGATATTGTAATCAGTTGTATCTGCTGTATAACCCACACTAGCAATCATTTTGCGCCCTTCATCTGTATATTTGAAGGCTAGCATTTGGTTTTTATCTTGTTTATTATCTCTTGCCCAAATTACCATATATTGCTCGTCTTGATATTCAAAAACTTTGGGGGGACGAGTAGGCACATAACGTCCAGGATCGCCGAAGCTTTTATCAAGGAAATCTTGCACTGAATCAGGTTCCACAGTCACATAAGCCACTTCATCTGCTTCTGTTACTTCTGCATCACCTTCACTTTCATCAACGACTTCCTCTTTATCTCGATTACGGAAGTAGTCTACTGCTTTTTTTGTGCCAATTGCACCTACAGCAGCAATACCAGCACCAATCAGGATGTTACGTAGTTTACTCATTCTAGTTTCTTAAAGTACACGTTTTTCAATTTATTGGCACTTTCTCGAATCCGCTACGCTAAATTCGAGAGATTCTTGGTTCATTGACTCAACTTACCCTTACAGGCATTACTGCCAACGCGGAATGCGCGAGGGCTTGCGACTCGCCGTTCGACGGCGGGTCGTTCCCTCGTCAAGATAGAGGTCGAATCTCCCCAAGCGTTTAGGTCTAATATTTCATTAGACCAACTTCCGATATGCCCTATCGTAGCTTTTTTAAGGATGTTTAATGAAGCTGCATAATCGCGATCTAAGACTGGAATTCCACAATCGCATACATGGCTGCGAGTAGAAAGCGATTTTTTGACTCTTTTGCCACAACTAGGACAATCAGAAGTAGTATAGTGTGGCGGTACGGCAACAGTCAACCTGCCATATTTAAGCCCAAAATACTCAATCCATTTTCTTAGTTGTGACCACGCAGCGTCATTGATACTCTTGGCTAGTTTTTTATTTCGCACAAGATTTTTGACCTTTAAATCTTCATAAGCTACTAAGTCGTTTGACTGTATTAAACGGAGTGCTTTTTCTTTAGCCAACTCTTCTCGCTGCCTACTTACTTTTAAATGTCTCTTGGCGTATTTCTTTCTAGCTTTGATGTAGTTATGAGACTGCTTTTGACCTTTTCTAAATTTCCTGCTTTTTCTTCTGTTGAGTTTGTTTAGACGCTTCTCGGATTTGCGATAATATTTCGGACATTCAACTGTTTGTCCGTTACTATCACAGTAGAAATATTTCAAACCGACATCTATAGCTACACATTTTTTTGTAGGCTCTAACTGTGGCGTTATATCTCTAGGATCGAGTTTAAGCATTAACTGAACAAAATAACCATCTGCCCTTCTAACTATTCGCACTCGCTGAATTTGCCATTCTTGGAAATAGTACAGATCGCGACTACCAATAAGTTTCAACTCCCCAATATTTTTACCATCGGTGAAAGTGATTCTTTTGGTATCACGATTTAACTTCCATCCTGACTTTTTAAATTCAACCGAACGAGTTCGTTTAGAGTATTTAGGATACCCTTTCTTTCCAGGTACGTTATTTTTGCAGTTGGTATAAAATTTGAGAATTGCAGTCCAGGTTCGTTCGCAAGCTTGTTGACAAGCTGTGGAGTTAAGGTCTTTAACAAAGGAAAATTCTTTTCTTAAAGCAGTTACGTGCTTATAGATATCCTTCTGTCCAATCCCTTTACTATCTTCCCAAAACCTAAGACATTTATTTCGGACAAATTGAACTGTGCGAATAGCTTCGTCTATGGCTAAAAACTGAGATTTTTTCCCTCTAAGCTTGTATTCTAAAACAAACATCTTGCGTAATTAACCTGCTACGTAAAACATGATAGCATGAAAAGATGGCATGTAAATTTTATAGGACGCTGTAAGATGATACTTAACTGTGCTTAATTTTTACGTTGACAAAGTCGAATTACTCTAATGTCGGACAATCAGCCTCAAACTGTGGATCTTAAGGGTGAATATATTGAACATATTCATCTTTTATCTGGAAATCGCGTAGGCTGGAATAATCTTAATTTAGTCTATGAATTAGAACCTGCGGGAGAAATGCCTGCAAATAGGCTAGAACAGCATGCGATTTTTATTTGTTTGGGAGATTGTCGAACTAGTTACGAAATTAAGAGTAATTTTTGGCAACACGAATATTACACTACGGGAGATATTATTATTTTTCCTGCGGGAGAAATTTTTCCCAAAGTTCAGATCGATCGCGCTGTTCCTTTAATTGAACTTTTTCTGGCACCAGAAATTTTAAATAACAGCTGTTATGAAGCGGTCAAGTCGCGAAAAGTTCAGCTATCGCCACAATTAAAATTACGCGATCCTCTAATTGAACAGATGGGATTAGCATTAAAAACAGAACTAGAAATAGGTGGAGTTGATAGTCAGGCTTATGCAGATTCGATGGCAACAGCACTTTCTATGCACTTGTTACGACGCTATTGTTATCTTCAACCACAGATTAAGGAATATTATGGGGGGTTAGCTCCCTATAAGTTAAAAGCAGTTAGAGAATATATCCACGAGCATTTGGACCAAAACCTGACTTTAACTAAATTAGCAACCATAGCAAATTTAAGCACTCATTATTTTGCTAGTTTATTTAAACAATCTACAGGATTTGCGCCTCATCAATATATAACTAAATGCCGTCTGGAAAAAGCTAAAAAATTATTGCAGCAAACAAATTTACCGATTATTGACATTAGCCAAGAAGTTGGCTTTCAAAATCAGAGTCATTTTACCAGAGTCTTTCGGCAATATCTGAAGATTACACCAAAAGCTTACAGAGATTCATTTTAAAAAAGTTATTAGTTGTTAGTTGCTGGTTATTAGTTGTTAGTTTTTTTAGCAGAACGTCATTAATAGGGGAAACAAGATTTAATCGATCGCAAAAACAGAACATTTTTCAAAAGATTAGGTAAGACAAGGTAGGGAGATATATCTAAACTAACTAAAGACTGTTTGTTATTTGTCATTAGTTGTTGGTTATTGGTTATGCTTCAAACGATATATCTTCTTGGTTGTATATTAGGATTTGCTTTACCTTATTCTCAGTTAATTCCTTTTGCGATCGATCATGGCTTCGATCTAAAACTATTTTTTGAACAACTTTTTGTGAATCACATTTCTAGTTGTTTCGCCCTAGATGTAATTGTCTCATCGTTGGTCTTTTGGGTATTAGTTTGGGTAGAAGGTACACGTCTAAAGATAGATAATCTCTGGGTTTATGTTGTTGCTAATCTTACAGTTGGTCTCTCTTTCGGACTTCCTTTGTTTCTCTTAATGCGGGAGCGCAAGTTAACACAAAAAGCTATTTCTGTTTAAGTACTTAATTATTAGTATTGTTAAAAATGAAAATAAGTAAATATCCATTGCAAGGATGGAATATCGTTGGTTGGACTGTATTAATTATCGCTTTTATTTTTCTAGGAATTGTAATATTCCACGGAATCAATGAACAGAGTATGAGAATAGCGATTAGATTAACTGCACGTACTTCTTGTCTTTTATTTGTTTGTGCTTTTATTGCTAGTCCTCTGCGTTATTTTTGGTCAAATAATCTAACTAAATGGTTGCGAGGAAATAGACGTTATTTAGGTGTAGCGATGGCAGTTTCTCATGGCTTTCATGCCATTGCTATTATTGGGTTAGCAATACTTATCACCGATCCTAGTTTAAGCAATAACCATGGTGGTAATCTGGGCTATTTATTTATCATTGCGATGACGGCTACTTCTTTTCAATCTACTGCAGCTTTATTAGGACATCGGAATTGGAAGATTTTACATACGGTAGGAATGTATTATCTTTGGTTAGCGTTTATCTATAGTTTTAGTCATGGCTTAGAAAAGTCTTTGGTGATCTATTTACCTTTTGTTAGTTTACTCGCGATCGCTATCTTACTACGCTCGATCGTTCCTTTGAGTAAATTTTTTGCTTTTACATTTATCAGAAAAGATAAGCTAAGCAAGAAAGGATAAGATTACATTGGCATGAATCAAAATAATTTTAAGATCGCAAAGGCGACTCCTCAAGAAGATTACCTCATTGCCAAACATTTTTATCAAATGTGGCTGGATATAGGGTACGACAAAGATTTCCTTGCTACTGACTGGGAAGAAATAACTCGGAAATATATCCATCATGCTCGTCAAAATTTACAATATCAAGCTTTTATCGCAGAAATAGACGGTAAAATAATCGGTTCTGCTGGCTGTCAATTATTTGATGGTTTATATCCTCAGATTATTAAAGCAAAATCTCGTTTATACGGTTACATCTGGGGTGTTTATGTAGAAAAAGCTTATCGCGATCGAGGTATTGGCAAACAATTAACTATTCAGACAAAAGACTACCTCAAGTCTATTGGTTGTACCAGAGCAGTTTTGCACGCTTCTCCTCAAGGTAAACCAGTATACGATCGCATCGGTTTTATCTCTAGCAATCAAATGCACTTCGATCTTTAAATACACTGCCACCACTTTTATATTTATGAGTAATTAAGCTGATATCACCAATTATTTCAAGCAAGTAGAATCACCCAGGCATAAATTAAAGAAAAGGCTAAAATGGCGGAATCTTTGCTTAGTTGATATCTGCCATGATCGAACAGAAAATATTTATTAACCCAAAATTTTCTTTATTTTCTTTAAAAAGAATCGGAATTATCGCCACATTAGCTACTTTTAGCTTACCTCTTTCTACTCAAGCAGAAAACCTCAATCATCTCAATCAACTGTTGGCTACTAAAAAATGTTCCAAGTGCGATCTTAGTGGTGCAGGTTTAGTTATGGCAAATCTCTCTGGAGCAAATTTAGCAGGTACAGATTTTACTCAAGCTAATTTGAGTCAAGCTAATTTAACAGGTGCAGATTTACGAGGGGCTAATTTAGCAGGAGCATCACTTTATGGAGCAAATTTGGCAGGAGCTAACTTAGAAGGGGCTAATTTAGAAGGAACTGATTTGCGAAATACTCATCTAACTAGTGCAAATCTAGCGGATATCGATCTTAATAATGCTTATCTAGAAGGCGCGCAGGGAATTCTTGATTATGCAGGTAAACCAGAACAATTTCATCTTTGGGGACTCAGAGAAGCAGAAAGAGGAAATTATCAAGTAGCGATCGAGCATTATAATCGTGCTATCAGCATCGATCGAGAATTTGCCCCAGCTTATCTTGCTCTAGGATTAACCCAATTCCATCTCGATCGGCGAGCAAAAGCAAAAATTAATGGAGAATTGGCAGCTAAACTATTCCAAGAACAAGAAAATCAGGTAGGTTATCAAGCAACCCAAGAATTTTTACAAGGGATAGAAATGATTAGCCAAATAGAAGAAAGACAGGCAAAAAATAAACGAGGAGCAGGCAGTTTTGGTCAATTTGTAGGTAGTATTGGTTCTTTACTATTTCAGTTTTTGTTTTAAAACAACCATCGCTGGGCTATGATACCAAATCTAATACTAAAGCATACTTTTCTATTATAGAGTTTGACTCAGGATTAAACCCTCTACCTTCTGCCTTAAACTAATTTGTAGGTGTTCTATCTAAACAGGATTTGGTATGAAATTTGAATACACTTATACTCGTCTCAATGTATCCAACTATCAAGCCTCCAAAGAATTCTATCAAAATGTTTTAGGTTTTGAAGTTGTTTATGCGGATGATCGGAGTGAATACGCTGAATTGGCAACAGGACCAACTAAAATTACGATTTTTAATCGGCAAAATCTAAAGGATTTTGTTGGTTTTAATGAAGCAGTTACTTATGATACTCATTACGGAGGAATAGTGTTAAGTTTCCGTGTTGATAACTTAGATGAGGCTATTGCTTATCTAGAAGCTCAGGGAGTAACAATGGTGAATAAACCAATTGATTTTCCTTATTTGGGATTTATTTCTGCGTGTTTCCGCGATCCTGATGGTAACCTGATTGAACTGCAAAAGTTATTATAGCCCACCCAAATGAGCAAATTTAAGTGGGCTATTGCCACTAAATTAATTTGATGGAACGGAAGCCAAAGTAAAGCCCAAGAGCAATTCCAGTATAAAGACCAATAAACAAAACGAAAGCAATAACTCCACCCATGGTGTAAATCTCCTTAAAGAATCATATATAAATGTTTATTTTGTTATTGTACTCTTGAGTGAGATATTTTAGTTATTAGTTTCTCGCTTTCTAGGATTGTTTATGCACACTATTAGCGTTAATTTACCTGCAAATTCTTACAACATTCTAATTTCATCTGGTAGCCTTGCTCAACTAGGTAGCGAGATGAAAAAGCTTAATTTAGGTAAAAAAGTCTTGCTTGTGTCTAATCCAGAGATTTTTGCTTACTATGGACAAACTTGCCTAAAATCTCTAGAAAATGCTGGGTTTGAAACTTATACTCACTTAATACCCCCAGGAGAACCCCACAAAACACTTCAGTCGATCGAGCAAGTATATGATATAGCTTTAGAAAATCATTTGGAACGTTCTTCGACACTAGTTGCTTTGGGTGGTGGAGTAATTGGAGATATGACTGGGTTTGCTGCTGCTACCTGGTTAAGAGGGGTAAACTTTGTCCAAGTACCCACTTCTTTGTTAGCGATGGTAGATGCTTCTATTGGAGGGAAAACAGGAGTTAATCATCCTCAAGGTAAAAATCTGATTGGTGCTTTCTATCAACCTAAATTGGTTTTAATCGATCCTAGTGTTTTAAAAACTTTACCAGAAAGAGAATTTCGTGCAGGAATGGCAGAAGTAATTAAATACGGTATTATTTGGGATGCAGATTTATTTACTAAACTAGAAAACGCTGAAGATATTGATAGCTTTAGTACTATCGATCGAGAATTATTACAAACAATTTTAGTTCGTTCCACTCAAGCCAAAGCAGATGTAGTTAGTCAAGATGAAAAAGAAGCAGGATTAAGAGCAATTTTAAACTATGGTCATACTATTGGTCATGCAGTAGAAAGTTTAACCAACTATCAACAATTTGTTCATGGAGAAGCAGTAGCCATAGGGATGGTTGCAGCAGGAAAAATTGCTACTGTGATGGGATTATGGACAGAAGAAGAAGCGTATCGCCAAGAGCGATTGATTGCTAAAACAAAATTACCTACTAAAATCCCTGCGGAGTTGGATATAAACGCTATCCTCACAACCCTTCAAAGCGATAAGAAAGTCAAAGCAGGTAAAGTGAGATTTATTCTGCCCACCAGTATAGGTAAAGTTACTATTAGCGATCGAGTCACGGAGGAGATTATTAAAAATATTAGGCGTTAGTGAGTGCGTAATGCTTTTTCTGTGTTGGATTACTGATTACTGATTTCTGATTACTGATTTCTCAATTTTCAACAAAGTCAAACTCGCGCGTTCCTATAGCGAGGAAACCTCGCCAGAGTAGCTCGTCAAAACAATTTGGTGTTTCGCCTTTTGCATTCTCTATTCAGCAACGTCAAATATTATTGACTAAAAGCTCTGACAAACTTTTTTAGCTAGTAGGACAACAAAATTGCTCGATATTGATAATAGCTTCACCATGATCGGGAATCCAAGCAATCCACTCCCAGTTTGATATTTGGCAAAGCAGCAAGGCTTCGTCATGACAATAAGGATTGAATAATTCCAACAGTTGCACCCAAGTATCTGGCTGGGGTTGAGGGATAGCTGTTCTTACTTTAGTCTTCTTCAGGGGAATCGAACACCATTGCACTGAGGATTTTTGCTCACTTTGTTTAAGTGTATTCATTATTACCTTCCTGATTACTTAAAAGTGCGTTTAAGCATAAATAAAAAATACTTCTGTATATAAAGCTACAAAAATACTTGTTTTCAGGTCAAGTTAACGTTTCATAACTTAACTTAGCTCTATTTTTGAGAATTAGTATTTAAACCGCGTCCATATAGAGAACTGGAGTTTTTTAAAGAAGCAATTTTTATTTCCTACTCCCGACTCCCGACTCCCGACTCCCTAAAAAAGTTATCTAAAAAACTACTG
>JAAUYH010070396.1_pt1 | contig 25544 bp, 17 predicted proteins | sample 7278061 | NCBI WGS metagenome assembly JAAUYH01 (sample SAMN14350203, study PRJNA611818) | marine sediment metagenome | isolation source: surface marine sediment (0.6m) | place: French Polynesia: Moorea | collected 2018-08 | reverse complement strand
TATCTACTTTTTGTATCAATGACATTTGGAACGCCGATGAATTCGGTTTGTTCTATAACTCAGCTCCTGATACTACGATAGGACCGGCAAGGCTTCCTGGTCGAAAGAAGCAGAAAGATAGAATCACATTTCTAGCTTGTGTGAATGCAGACGGGACAGAGAAGCTTCCAATGATGATCATTGGAAAATCTGCTAACCCGAGATGCTTCTCTGGAAAGAGTGCGAGTGAATTGGGTATCGACTAATATTCTAGGAGCAGAGCCTGGATGAATACTACTCTGTTTTATGAATGGCTCGAGCTATTTAACGCATACATTAGCACTACTGCTGAAAGAAGAGTTGTATTACTAATTGATAATGCATCATGCAACGGACGAGTCGATGACTTGCCGGAATTATCAAATGTTGAAGTTGTATACTTACCTAAGCGGACTACTTCTAGAATTCAGCCGCTCGATGCCGGAATTATTGCTTGCTTGAAGAGACGGTATAGAAGAAATCAAATACTAAGCGCTCTCAACTTGATGGACACTGAAGATACAAAGAATCTGTACAAAGTTGATATTTTGAAAGCAATCAGATGGATTAACGAAGAGTGGGAAAATTAGAGCGAGACTACTATATACAACTGCTGGTGCAAGACTGGACTAGTTGGACATGAAGAACATACGGTATCTAATCATTCAGAATCTGAGAAAGATGAAGTAGACAATTTGTATCAGCAAATATGTAACGAGTCCCAGGCTTTTAATGTGGAAGATGTATTTTTTCACGAAGATGAAGACAACTGCATGGGAGAGCTTAGTCATGAACATTTTATCGATACTATTCTTAAATAAACTTGAATGAGATGTCTATTGCAAAATAGAAATGGCGCCTCTGGTCTCACACTACCCTTTCTATTAGCAAGAACAGGCATACAGCTAATTTCAGGAAGTACAGCAAGTGTCGGATTATTCGGGGGGAACACCCTACTCAATAAAATTTTGTAGTCGAATGTAATTCACTAGACATTGCATGTACCATGAACTAAGGTGATCGTAAACTATGAGGTGGCCCACCCGTTCTGCGCACTTGATTATTTGTCTTTTGCCCAATTAAAATTATTTTCATACCAGAATATATTATTCTTTCAGCATTTCAATTTTACTCATTGATCCATGAACTGTCTTCGATGAATACAAAATCTCATCATCTACGTGAAGGACTCCTCCATCACGAACCTCAAATGTACTAGATTCCATGACGGATGGATTGATGCTCTCCCAATTTCAGCTAAATTTGTTATCAATCATGTAGGAGAGTAGATGAGGACGGTACCGTAATTTCTGGTTCGCAATCAATTTCAAGTCAAGGATCTGATATTTGGCGGTAGACTGAACTAATAGAAATTCCATGCCTGAAGCTTAGAACGCAATCGATAGTACTAGTTTGAATTCAGCAGCGATTAAAATTATACGACAATGAATAGAATTGCCAAATATAACACTAATTTGATCATTGCACCTAATGTTCTTCTTTAAGAAGACAACAAGACCATCTAAACTAGTCGCTCGAAATTAATTGATTAAAATAAGGCTTCATTGTAGTGCCAACATCGCTTCTTTAGATTATACTTTACGTCAGAATGTAAACAAACCGATAAATCGTGAACCTTGTAACAAGCTGCAAATGTAGAACAAGTCAAATTCCTGTTAAACATACGATAAAATTAATCAATTTTGTCAATTTGAACATTCTGAACTCCATTCAGTCTTGTTCTAGTGAGGGTCCTATTCGAAGACTAATGCAAACGGTCAAAAACTGAGTGAAATGCTTTGCTATTCAAGTTGACGAGTTATACGATGCTATAAGATCATGCAAAATATACTTTGTACTTTAGAACAAGAAGAATAATAAACATGTTTTAGAAAGTACCCGCTTTCGTGACCCGTGCTTATCCAGAGGTTTGTCTATGAGATCAAATCGTCAACTTCAGCTCCACAATCTGGAAAATTTTAATTTCTTTAGGATTAAGAACGAAGTTTATCGTTCAACCATTCCAAAATCATAGAATAAATAGCATAATAACCTAAGTTATGGCATCGTACGATGCGGAACGGTTTTGTACTAGAATGCAATAATTTCTTCAATGAACTTAATTATACGCGAAATATTACTACTTTCGGCGTCTTCCCCAAATGCTTAGCCTTTGGAGCACAGTTGAAATGGATCAGGCCTTCCACTGATCCATAGATTATTTCAAAATTTTGACTTACCAAGCGAATTATGACCTACAAGTTAATGCAGATGATAGCTTCATCTAGAAGACTCACTCCATCAATGGATACAATCCGAACACGAATTTCTAGCATGAACCACTGTTTTTCACATTCTTACCGAAAATTGCAGTCAAATGTATTTAAAATTTTAAATTCAATAAGTTTTAATACTTATCGGTCACTGGTTCTACACTGTCAGATCTCCAAGGCCTCGCATGGGCTGAAGGAGTAGTTTTCATCAATATAGCCCTGGTTCCATAGATTGATGGCTAAATCATGTAAGTTAGGCTTTGAATTAATTCTACTATTTTGTTTTCTTACTACGTAGGCATTTTATCACCAAATTTGATGTTTGTGATGGGTTCTGTGTGAGTCATCATCTTGGAATTACCAGGACCACGTACGTCAGCTTTTAATCAAATTCGATAGTTGAATCTTGTGTTTTACTAAAAATTGGGCAGTCGTAAATTGGTCGAAACTTAGGTTATGCTTTGCATTGCCCCGACTCAAATTAATCCAGCCCACTAAATCTATTTGATGAACGGTAAATTCAATCACTTCATTATATTGAAATGAAAAATAGGAATTTGGTGTTGCCATGTTTTCATAAAATTTCCGTTGTAGTATATACAACCAGGGCTTCCCCTCTCAATCGAGATCTCGCGCTGTACTCTGATCCATTCGCCAGCTGAAGTTATCGTCGTCGTCCAGGACATGGCTCGATTTCAATCCGCGTTCGCACCTGCACTGCATCTGCGCCAAATCCTTCCGCACACCCGCAGTGCACTTCTACCGTCACGAACACAGCACATCGGCGGTATTCGCACGCGTCATTTTGCTCAAGCGAACGCGCAACCCACGGTTTTGAATAATGCACCAGTACAGAAAAAAGGGTCTACGAAGAAACCAAGCAAAGAAACAAGCGCGACATCTGCGGAGCTGCGAGCTGCTCGTCTTGCCAAAGTCGACGCCATGCGAGAAGCGGGCGTGAATCCGTATGCGTACGCGTTCAATACTACCTCCACCACCACCACAGTCGCCGAAACGCACGCATCGCTCGGACCTGGCGAGGTCGCCGAAGGACCAGTGTACTCACTGGCGGGGCGAATCATGGCACGTCGAGTGTTCGGCAAACTCGCGTTCTTCAAATTGCAGGACAATTCCGGTCAGCTGCAATTATACCTAGAGAAGAAAGCGATTGACGGCGCGATGGGGGAGGGTTCATTCAAGCAACTGAAAGACTGGACGGATGGCGGTGATATCATCGGAGTCACTGGTGTAGCGAAGCGAACGGACAAAGGCGAGATGTCACTGGCGGTGACAGAATGGACGATGCTGACAAAAGCGATAGCACCACTGCCAGACAAATGGCACGGCTTAAAAGATGTTGAGAAGCGGTATCGAGCACGCCACGTCGACATGATTGTTAACGCCGACGTGAGGGCGACGTTCCGAAAGCGAGCTCAAGTCACCTCGTCAATTCGCCGATATCTCGACAACCGGGACTTTCTGGAAATGGAGACACCCGCGCTGCACGGCCAACCTGGTGGCGCAGAAGCGCGACCGTTTACAACATTCCACAACGCGCTGGAGCAAGACCTAACATTACGTATAGCGACAGAACTGCATCTGAAACGATTGGTGGTGGGAGGTTTTGACAAGGTGTACGAACTGGGGCGATTATATCGCAATGAGGGTGTTAGCAGTCGACACAATCCCGAGTTCACGAGCATCGAAATCTACGAGGCGTACACCGACTATCACGATACAATGAGATTGACCGAGAATCTAATCGCGCATGCAGCTGAGGAGGTACTCGGCGATACTACCGTTGATTATCAGGGCACGGAAATCAAGTTCGCCACACCATGGCGTCGTGTCACCATGCACGACTTGGTGCAGGAAGCGACCGGTGTCGATTTTTCGGACATCAAAGACATCACTGAAGCACGTGAAGCGGCGTTGCAAGCGGGCGTCCCATCGGCAGCGCTCGACGGCATACAAACCGTCGGACGCGTGTTGAACTTGTGCTTCGAAGAGCTATGCGAACGCAACCTAATCCAACCGACATTTGTGACGGACTACCCCGTGGAGGTGTCACCGCTAGCGAAACCGCATCGGTCGAAAGCGGGTGTGGTGGAACGATTTGAAATGTTTTGCTGCGGTCAAGAAATCGCGAACTCGTACAGCGAGCTGACGGACGCCGTGGAGCAGCGACGTCGGTTCGAGGAACAAGCGGCGCGAAAGGCGGCGGGTGATGATGAGGCGTGCGGGGTGGACGAAGACTTCCTAGCTGCACTGGAGCAGGGACTGCCACCAACAGGAGGAATCGGGATTGGAATCGACCGCTTGGTCATGTTGCTCACAAACTCAGCGTCTATTCGGGATGTTATTGCATTCCCAGCGCTCTCTACACAAATAACAGATGGTGACGCGCAGGACAGCGAAGAATGAAAGGAAATCTATAACAAGTGTTCAAACCCGAAGGTATAGAACGCTTTCTCAAAGATTCCACACGCGGTGATGCCCGTGTGATGTGTTGCCACAACAACAGAATCCAATAGCCCATGCTATCGGGTGCACGAACGAAATAGATGGAAACTGTTGTCGTCTTTACTGCATTGTTAACAAGAATAAGTTTATTAAGCGCTTCAGGTAGAGACGAGTAGTTGTTGGGGTCGAAAATCAATCCCGTTTGAGTACTGTTGACCCGAAGATGAGTATGCCGTTGTAAACCAAAGCAAGCTGAACAATCCTCCTGCGAAACAAGGGACACCAGGAACGCGCGATGAATCAACACTGTGCAGCACCACGGCAGGTACCACCGATCTGCCGTACAAGATAAAGGTGCATCAGCTGGTGAGAACCATTTCGACCGGTGTCGGGGGGAGTAGCTGCGTTGAAGGTGAGCGGTTCCTTCTGGGTTTGGTACATCACTCTATATGTTGCCCGAGGAACATCATGCGGTTTAGAGCGGTATTGCGCCGAGACTGATGCGAGATATGTCACCTAGGTGTACGAGAATCTGGTCAACACGCAGTTCGATGCGATCCCAAAACCCTCCGCTGAATCGGCTAGTACGCAAGGTACATCAGGATCGTGCGTAGTCTTCTCTCTCTGCACTCGCTCTTCGGTTGGGTAGCCATACCCCTAAGCTAAATACATTATCCCCACGGCCTCCACAGTGGATGAAGTAATTTCGAGGGAGTTGCTTTCGGTACCCTCTGCCGATGGCGTGTTCGTTCGATCAGAGCGTTCTCACAGGGTTCCAATCTCTTGATGTTCGGCGTAAGGTCTTGCTTAGAAGTGGTCTTGAAACTATTAATAGTTTCCAACAATTATCGCCGCTTCACTGCTGGCCACTGTATCTTAATGTGCCGAGGTGCAGACAACAGAACTGATAGGTACAGTACTGCTCAGATGACAATGCATCGTCTACAGTACAGCAAGTGCAAGATCGAAAGATGAAAACGCATGATTCTACAGTACAGCACTGTACGGACATATTAACCGTTAGAGAGCAAGATCGCATTTCCCGCATCACTCGCCCACATGGTTGCGAGCACACTCCGTATTTCCCAAAGTTGTAGAGCGTAGGCGAGAAACAAGTCGAGGTACAGCTATAGCATTGTGTTGTGACACAATGGATTGCAATCTACAATGGAATTCCAACGGGTCACGTGAGGCGATCGCCCAGATGGTACAGTATTCGTGTACGGGCGGTTAGTTGGGACACACATACAGGCGTATTCAGCACGGACAGCGCGGACTCAAAGCGATCGGGCGCACCTCGGGAGCGGTGCAAGTGCACGCGGCCTACCGCGACGGGCACTGCTGCGCACGCAGAATGACTGAGGGGGGTGCGCGAAAATAAGTGCGCTACGAAAAAGATTGGATTTCACAATCACAATGGGCGCACGAAACGGCGGGCCCACGCATTACGTGAGCGCGCTGGCATTTCGCCGCCAAACTGTAATAGCCACGTATACGCATACAACGCGAAATGGGCGCGTTTCGCCTGGCTCGCCACCATCTTACACTACGTGGCGGGCACTGTATCTTTCCGCATCTCATACATTAGCTGTATTGTACCTCTACAACGCGCCACACCTCAGAACACCCACCGATTGCGCGTGCCCGCTCTTTCGGCCACCGTGATCCTCTCCCTCTCCTTCTCCTTCCCCTCTCCCCGCTTACTACTCCCCAACACCATGGACGGCGGCCTACCACCCGGAGGTGGCGACGGCGGGCGTGGCAACGACGGCAACGCACCCCGGAAGAACAACGCCGTAGGGGGTGCCCGTGCCGGTGGCAACCCCCTCGACGTGTTTGGCGATGGGAACGAAGGTAACACCACTTTCATGGCCGCTCTTCTTCTCTTCGCCATGCTCGTCGAGTATTTAAGAAATATATCTCCTTGCACCTGCTAGGTGCTATAGTCCGAGGTTCGGTGTCGTGTCGTGTCGTATGCTTTAGTGCGTCGCCTCTATCTCTTTGTCACGCACCTCGCCTCCTCTGTACCTGCTATATGCGCTGCCCTGCCGGCACCGCCACCGGTCTTCTCGCTTAGTTCTCATAACGCCCTCGCCCCGTTTCTTGCTACTCGCTCCGTCGATCGTCGTCGTCGTCGTCATCATCGCCGCCGTCACGACTCGTCTAGTCTGTTTTATGGTAGCCGCCCGTAAAATCGTGCAAACGCTTTTATTAGAATACAGTTAGGAGTTATTGTTGGCATCTCTTCCACCCGCCGCTGCCTCTGTGAACGCGTGCTCAACTCACGTTCACTCTTATCCAAACTCTTATACAGTACATTATGCTTACACATTTCTTCATTTCTCAACATTGCTCTTCGCCCTCTTCGCTGTTGGCTCTTCCGCCATTACCACCACTTCGGACGTTCGCTTCAGCGCATTCCCATTCGCCTGCTCGCCTGTTCCTCCATTAGTGGTGCCATTTCCGGTCGCACCTTCCTCCTTCAATTCATCACTTTTTTTTTCACCATCACTCTTGTCAATGCCAACCACCTTCTCATCCTCGGCACCGGGTTTCGGCTTCTCTGCTTCTGCGCTCGCAGAAGGCTCGACAATCGAGAGCTCATTCGCATCCACATCGACGATTTCCGAGTTGTTAGTCAGATGCACTCCAGTCGAAACAATTCCATTCTCTGTCGACGCAACAGGTGTAGAACCCGATAATAAGAATCTTTCCGAAACCGCTTTGTCCTCCTCACACCCTGCCTCATGGTTAACATGCACAGCACACTTGAGATTCTGGTGCAAGTCCTCAATACCCAATATCGCACCCGACGTCACATTCAAATCCTTGAGTTTCTTGTTGAGATTTGCTTCATAGTCTGCTATTTCATCTTCCATAAGCCCCTCACCACATTCGTACAATATGTCGTTAATAGAGCCAGCCGTCAAGTAAATGCTAGGTTCCGCTATGGACAACCTGCTCTTCAACACATTGTCAACGACCATCCTTAAAGTGGTAGTATGTGTATCAATGGTCAGATGCAGTTGCCCTTTCGAGCAAACATAGCAATTTTTCTTAGGCTTCTGCATTCCCAGCGAGTTAATCAACCTTCGAACTCTCGACCCACCAGGAAGTTTCGCAATGTAAGTCGGGAGACATTTTTCGACGTTCCCACTACTTGTCACAACCTTCAGGGCTTCCTGAACCACAAGTCCTCCGACAACTGCATTCGTTGTTGCAATGGCATGGACAATGTTACCCGCAATTCCCTTCACCTCGAATGGGGAGCTCAGAGGCACACCATACGCCACGGCGCGCAGGTTTGCAGCAGCAATGACGAACGCGAGCGCGTCCTCATCGTCTTTGTCGAATGATATCGATCCAATTTGCTCCTTCCTATTTTCTACAACACGTAAGAGCGTTGCGTAAAGGATGCGCGCGCATTCGTCACGCTTCCATTTTCGTTGTTCCAGTAGATTGACTTTCTCCAGGTCAATCTTTTCGCCCACATTCGCAGCGGCCGCCACGTCAAAGACGATAGGAGGTGCTCTCGTTTTCCATCGCGTTTTCATAGCCGCCTGCTCAGCGATGTCGTCAACGAAGATGCGGGCACATACTCGGTCCGCGAATTCTTTCGCTGGTTCCGGGTGCGCGTAGCGCACACGCTTCGCGGGTTTCTTTTTGGGGGCACCCTCCGGTGCCTTGTCGCTTTCGCTATTCTGCGCCACAGGCGCGGCGTTTTCGTTGCCAGCTTCGGGCGCCGTCTCGGCGTCTGCGCTAGGGCCACCATCCAAATCCGCCAGCACGTTCCCGTCGTCGTCAGGACCGAAAATGAGGTCCCATAGAGACTTTGCCCACACAATGCAGTGGACCGGCTTCTCGGGCGTGGAACGGATTGTGCAGACTGCAATGGACTTCTGCGGCTTTTTCTCAACACAATCGTAACATTCGTATCCCTCAGCGTGAATGCTGACCTGCCCCATGTAGCCAGTGGAACCCGACTCAATCAGGGGGACCTTCGCAGCTAGGCAGAGGCGGTTGACATGACGACGAGCGTCGAGGTTGTCAAGCGCGTTACACACCAGGCTGAACGTTTTGAAGTACGCGACATTGAAGCGCGGGTCCTTGATGTTCGCGACAATGCCTTCAATTGCGATGGAGGGCTGCATCGCACGAATCGCTTTCGCGGCCATCTCCGCCTTCGATTTCCCGACGTGCTCGCGTCGGAACAAGAACTGACGGTTCAGGTTCGACACATCGATGGTGTCGAGATCGATGACAGTCACTTTGCGGAAGCCGTTGAACGCGAGATTCTTCAGAAGCTCGCAGCCGACGCCGCCGGCACCTACGACCAAGATGTTTGCCTCGGCGACACGTGCACCTGCACCTTCGAAGTACAGCGCGTCGAGCGCGGTGGCCACGCCAGCGCCGTTCGACGCCGGAGGATTCGATGCGGTAGTGGCAGTCTCTGCCATGGTGAAGTTAGACCCAAGCAGCGGCAGTCAGACGAAAGTGGTTCACGAGTTGCTCTTGGGTGGATATGCCAGGGGTTGACGAAATAGATGACCAGGTTGGTTAGGGAGCGGCCGCTGTACCGTGGGGGTAATCCTCGGGGAAATTGATCCGGGTGGGAGGAATTAATTCAAGAAATTTAAAATTTTCGAAATTTCCACCTACCGACGCCGACCAGCACAAGTGCGACGTGTGCGACGTGGCATCTTCGCGGAACGAACCACACACAATGCATCCCAACATGCCTGGGTTGAGCCGAGGAGCAGGTTTGGGAGTCGCATTATCGTCCTGGGTGCCTTCGTTTGAAGCCAGCAACACAATTCCGGCAACTCGATAAAACTGCTGTGATGTCGCAGCGCGAAAAGCTCGAAAAAGAACTCGGCACCGCGCCGCCACCGGGTGCGAGTGTCACAGAAGCGCTCAGTGCGCAACGAGAAGAGCGCGCTCGACAATCGACCCTACGCGACGAGTTCGACGCCTCGCATGATTCGGCGAGCGATGGGACGCGACGGCAATCCATTCGACTGCGGCAGAGGTATGAGGGTGAAGGCGCTTATCCGGACGGGGACAATTCGACGATTCGTTATCCGACAAGGAATGAGGCAAATGCCAGTACGACGCGAATCCAGACGCGTGGACCGAGAAAAACTACCAGCATCTCGAAAGCGAAAAACTATTTAAACCCTTCTCCCATAGCGAAGAAGCCCGCACGACTCCCTGCGACCGCGCGTAGTGCCGACGACCGGCCGTTCCCTGGCATCGATGATGAGACTGATTTTCCAAGCCCACCACAAACTAACCGAACCCCTAAACGCAAGCCATCATTTAGTGTCTTGGACCCACCTCGACAACAACCACGACAGCAGCAGCCGCCTACGACAAGAGTGAAGAAGAATTCCCCAATTCCGCAGAGTGCGGTTAGAGCGTTCCGATCCCAGCCAAGTCCGCATGTGCGGAAGCCTGTCCCGAAGCCCACACTAGAACCACGTCAGCCAACGACAGAACTCGGTAAAGTCGAAACTTGCGAACAATCCCGGCCCGACCCTAGAAATGTACCAGAGCCTACGAAAGAGAAGGACGCGCCCATTTCCGGAACACCCGAAGATTCTGGAGCTATCGAAATCGACATGCAGTGTCCGCAACGAGTCGAAGGTAAACGGTCAACTAGACCCGCCGGTAAATACTGGCAGCCCACCCAATTTTCCAGACACGTGCAGACCGCGAAGAAGAGGATGGAGAAGAAGACGACTGCGAGACCCACACCTCGCGAAGAGGAGGAGGAAATCGACGGGCAGGATGGCCAGGAGGTGATGGAAGACTTGGAGAGTTCCCGCACAAACGGCACCGAAAGCGAAGTTCAGTTCGTGCGTGAGACCGGTGGCGAGGTACAAAAGGAGAGGACTAGGCTCCAGAAGATTCGCCGCAATGATGACCCGGCGGGAAGGCGGCGAGCGTCTGTGGGCACAGTGCAGCAACCGGTAGTGGTGGGCGATACCGCGCGAGGAAAACTGGTTGAGGTGAGGGACGAGACGCCAAGCACGGTCGAGCACGATGCGCAACACATCCGAAACTGCTTCGAGCAACATTTAATCAAAGTGTGTGGGATTGTCATGCTGCCGGACAATGGGATCGACCATTCTGTGTTAAGGCAAATACTCGTGCCCTTGCTTGACGACCTGAAGCTGTTGCAAAGCATCAACCTGAGAAGGAACAGTATAACTCATCTCCCGAATTCATTCGAGAAAAGTTGTGCGCGCATCAAGACGCTGGACCTGGGCAACAATCGCCTGAAGTTTTTGCCCAAGTGGATGTTTCACGTGTGTGCGAAAACCCTGAAACAACTTATCCTGCCGAACAACAATCTCGATCAATTGCCTCCCGGCATCCAAGAGATGCAATACTTGGAGGTACTCGATCTCAGCCACAATCGTTTCGCCGAGCTAGAGGGTGGGATTGGTTTGTTGAGAAGGCTGCGTATCCTGAATCTGCGAAACAACGACTTGCTTCGACTTCCGGACGACATCGGCCTAGAGAACAAGAATCTCATGTCGATGGATATCAGCGATAATGTGAAATTCGCGACTGGGCTTCCTGACGCGATGCAAGAATGTGCGTACAAGATGAAGACATTCTCCTTTGTCAACACCAAGTTGTATCTTTCCTTGTCGAAAAAGCAATACAATCAAGTCCATCCTCGCGACTTGATTATGTACCTGATTTCATTAGACGAGAAGAAGGTCCGAGAAATGTTTCTCGAGAAGGAGACACTCCGACAACGGCGCGAAGGTTCGAAGAAGGAGCGATGAGGAACTCGATACTGATTGTTTCCGCAAATAAACGGACCCACACAGTGAACGGCGACCAAATTTGGTAAGTTTACATGAGCTCGGCTATTGTTTCAACAGACTCGACACGCTCATACATGGTCACGCTCACTCCTCAGCTAGACTACGCTTGGCTTTTGGCATAAAACGCGACACCACTACTCGTACTCGCCTATAAAGTAAACGCTTCGCCTCTTGAAACGCAACCAGCTTACGATTGCAACTACATCCCCTAGTCCCCTCATGTCGAGGACTCGTTCGTGGCGTCACCAAACTCCTGGATTTGGAGCGTAGTGAGTGGTGGTAACAGTTCAAGCTCGTCTTCCAAATTCATGAATTCGTCAATCGGCTCCTTGCCTGCTTGCTTGCCCACTTCTTTCGACTGGTCATGCTGATTCGCCCATAATGGCGACACGTTCCCGACGGGCTCAAACTCACTCTCATTCACAATCACGTCTTGCAAACCCAACTCGGTTTTCGCTAGCTGTTGATTTCCGTTCACAGTGCTAGCAGTTGTTGTCGATTCGTCATCTACCACGTTTGAAGCATTATGTTTCAGGGGCTGAAGCCAAGTTGAAGCTTCCGGCGAACTTATCTGCGGTAATGGCGAGGGCGTCTTCGGTGGTGCAGTTAGAGTTTTCGCCGGTGTAGCCGAGGTAGAGATTGGCCCACTCAACTCATCAGTCGAGCGCATGATAACGTCGGCAGAACTTGACGGCAGGACTTCATCTTGCATGAGTTCCTGAATAATCGCAGGCTCCATTTCGACGGAAGGCGGGTGGTGACGGCGCGCACCTGAGGCGTTTTGTGGGACATTCGTTTGTGACATTTGCATCTGTTGCATCATGTGACGTAATGCTTCAAGAGAGGATCCCGTCGGTGGGGGTAAGCCCGAAGACGTCATAGCCGTAGAAGTCGGATTGCCTGCAATGTTCGGCGAGGAGGAAATCAAGTCGAACGAACTCGGCGCCGCCGGTGGTAATCTCTTTCGCTTTCGAGATGCGATTTCATCACTGTACGGTTGCAACACTTTCGAGAAGTAATGCAAAATAAAGTTCTGCATTTGTTTCGTCGTCTCCTCCAGCATTCCCAACCGATTCTCCAAGCCCTCGCATTTCTCTTGTAGCGCCTGCTCGGCCTTCCTAGTGATCACCAATTCCTTCACTAGTACCTCCTTGTCCCGCTGTAGCGCCTGCAATTTGCCAGCCAAACCATAATTGCCTAGCTCGATGATCGCTTGCGGTTGTTGTACTGACAATTCCACTGGCGTGCTCGGCGTCGACGAGGTGGATGCGGCCTTCGGTCTTCGTCGCGATATAAGCCGCAACAAATCAAGGCGCCCACGCCGAAAATTGGCATGTCCGAATGTCCATCTGTCGGGGTCACGTTTGTGAAACCCGTACTGATTCAATTGTCGTACAAAACTCGAAAAGTTGTTGTGCTTGAAATACCGCGGTAGCACATCGCGTCCAAACTCGTCAGGTTTATGTACAGTAAACGCTGTGGCGTCTTCTGTCCAAGACACCAATTCCGTGGTTCCCGTGTCCTCGACCAAATTGTACAACTTGGTTAGGAAGGGAGGCGTTTGTGCAAGGGACGCGGGTGGTGGCGGTGGTCTTGGCCCGGCGGTTGCGGTGGATGCCATCGACCGTGCCAAGGGTGTAGGTAATTGAGTAGATGTCGAAGAAGCAGTTGTAGTAGCCATGTTAGTAACACCGGGGGCGGTGCGGATTCGGCTCACGGTAGTGGGCGGATGACGTTGCTGTCCGTTGCCGTTCGCAAAACTTGTGCCGGTGGTGGTGCGGTGAACGACACTCGCGCCATTGGTGGACGTGGAGTTCGCCTGGGCGTTTTGCATCGGCGTGGGTGAGGGCGTCGGTAAAAACGGCGCTTGCACCATGCCAAGAGCAGAGCACAACTTTTCCGTAACACACACGGCACGACGTAACTGAAGTGGCTTTTTGCTGGCAACGATGAGGGTGTCGCGTTCGTTTGGTTACGAGACAGTTGGTCGGTCGAACCAAATAGCGTTCTTGCGGCGCAATGAGGTGAAAAAAATACAACGTGCCGTGTCAATGAACCTCCGTTATTTTATTACTGTAAGCATTACAGACAAAATGTCGAATTTCCGAATCTCCGACAATCTGGCTGCATCAGCGCCTTCCTCCTCATTAGTGTGTGTCCTCATTCCTGAGCTCGCCGTTGTCGTCATGGCGCTCTGTTTCGCCTCTCCTTTATCCACGAGAGGCTTCACTTCGCAGTTCTTACCGCTCAAAAATGAGTGTCTCTGTGATCAACATTCCACTGCGCCGGTTCGTCGGCGTGTACGAATTTCTGCAAACGTCGCAGCGGCACCAGACTTGTCGCCGACCGATGACAACAACCTCGAATTCGAACCATTCGGCAACGATGAGGAGGATGTGTATCAAAATAGTTGGGATGAAGTCGACGCCAGACTATTACCGTGTGTTGCGGTGGTAGGCCGACCAAATGTTGGGAAAAGCACACTCGTGAATCGATTAGCGAGTGAATTTCAGGGTGGTTCTATCGTGGCCGATGTGGAAGGCATCACAAGAGATCGAACATATCGGCGTTCGTTTTGGAATGGCGTTGATTTCACAGTCGTCGATACTGGGGGATTGGTATTCGATGATAATTCGACCATGTTATCGGAAATTCGCACACAAGCACTTCTCGCGCTGGAAGAGGCTTCTGCTGCGATTCTAGTTGTGGACGGCCGCGTGGGGTGCACCGTGCTCGATGAACAGTTGGGCAACTTTTTACGACGCGAATGCAAGATCCCCGTGTTCATAGCGGTGAACAAATGCGATTCGCGGTCACATTATACCAACGACTTTTGGTCTCTTGGACTAGATGAGCCTATATCCGTATCTGCGATTCACGGCGTAGGAACAGGCGACTTGCTCGATAAGGTAGTGGAAAAACTACCGCGCAAACCTGTACCGAAATTAACGAATGTAACTAACGTTGCGATTGTCGGACGTCCGAACGTGGGCAAGAGTTCGTTATTGAATGCAATGCTTGGTGTAGAGCGTGCAATTGTCGCCGATGCACCAGGAACCACTCGTGATGCCGTGGATGAACTGATTGAAAGGAACGGAAAAACTTATCGTCTCATTGATACTGCCGGCATTCGACGACGAACTAACGTGGAACAAGGAACTGAATATTATATGGTGAATCGAGCGATGCGAGCAATAAGACGTGCGGATGTCGCGCTGTTAATGGTTGACGTGAATGAAGGTGCGGCCGAGCAAGACAGAAAAATCGCTGACCGTATCGCGGATGAAGGAACTGCGTGTGTACTGTTGGGGAACAAATGGGATCTTGTTGAAGATAAGGATAATAAGAGTTATAAAAAAGGAATCGAGCAAGTGAGGGATCGAGTGTCGTCCATCCCGTGGGCTACTGTGGAGTTGATCTCAGTGAAGGAGAAAAAGCGTATTAACCAAGTGCTTGAGTTGGTGGACAAAGCTCGTGAACAACATATCCGTCGTGTTTCTACATCGGTTTTGAACGAGGTTCTGCGCGATGCCGTGGAATGGCATCGGCCGCCCGTCACTCGTGGGGGCCGTTCCGGGAGAATATACTATTGTACGCAGGTCTCGTCGCGGCCGCCAACAATCGCAATGTTCGTGAATGACCCACGTCTGTTCACTGATAATTATCGCCGGTTCATGGAAGGCCGCTTTCGTTCTCAACTCGGGTTTGGTGGCACTCCAATTCGCGTTTTATGGCGCGGTAAGGACCGTGCCCCTGATGGATTCTAGTAGTCCCGGAGTGCTTTGCGAAAAACAGGTTCACTTGTGTTCGTTTGTGATGTAAACTTGGAACTGAAATGGATTCGGGTGAGAAGCAATTTAATTGTGAGTAATGTAGCATTAGCGAGAGAAAGACTACCGGAAGTTTAGACGGTAGCACTGGCAGTATCTGCAAACTCGGTAAGGAACAACTCTCTAGTACTGTTGTAGACAAAATCGGGTCCGCCAGTATTAGAGTCGATAGAGCGTACAAGGTCGCGTTTGCGATAGGATTCAATAACAGGCATTGTTTTCTCGAGATAGGTTTTGAGTCGAGCCGTAATCACTTCGTCATCATCGTCCGCACGACCACTGGTACGAGCACGACTCAGAATTCGACGCCGCATTTCTGCTTCATCACAGTGAAAGTACACCACGAACTTGCACGGCGCAACATTCGCTTCGAATAGTTGTGCTTGCTCGATGTTACGCGGGAATCCATCAATGAGCATTGCGGGCGCGCGATTGTATGGTTGGCGCAGCTCTTTGTCAAGAAGCCGCATCGTGATCTCCGACGGTACAATGTGGCCGGCTTGCATGATTTTCGCGATTACTTCACCCTCTTCTGTTTGAGACGCTGCTTCACGTCGAAGCAAGTCGCCTACTGTCACATGCGAGTATCCGAAGTCATGCACCAGTCGAGCGCATTGCGTGCCTTTGCCGGATCCTGGTCCGCCAAGCACAAACACCACAGGCGGAATTGACAGAGTCGCTGGTGATATTTCAGAATCAGCGCGGGATGTCGATGGCACCGCGCAACACGAGAAGCGATGATACGTGCCACGGTTGGGTCTTGGTGTGTAGGTCGTGACAAACAGGGCTGGTACCATTGGAACAGGTGGGCTGGGATTACCGTAAGTAAATGAGCGCAACTGCAACTTGAGATTTGGAAACTGATCTAAATTTGGCCGGATACCTCCTTTGGAAAATATTTGTTAATTGGGGCTAAAAGAGAGCACAACTTCCCACGTCTGAGGACGAGCCATCCCCAACGTCGAAGTCTCGTCCAGTATTTTGCGATGTTGAGTTGTGAGCTTCTTGTGCTATGCTAGAGCGCTACAGAAAAACTAGCTGTTTACATTGTCTTAATGATGTGGAGTACAGGATTGTTTGTCTGTTTCGCTTCTGTGGTCGTTGCCACACTTGGGCTTCACTAGCGTCCGCAACTCATGCTTGAATGAGTTCTGCATCGAACATATTACATAAGACACTTATTTCCAATGAAATGCGAGCCATACAGTTGGCTCTCCGCGCGCGGTGCTGATAACACGGTGTCGTTTATGTTTCGGGATAACGACGTAGTCCCCCGGTTTAAGTTCACGTTGGCTGTTCTCTCCCTCGAACTGCATAGTTGCGCTTCCCTTTAGTAGCGTCACAAACTCGACGGTATCCTGATCGAACCATTTAGTGTCACCACCGTGCGAGACTATCTTCTCAATTTGAACGTCGCCATCGCGTAGCAAAGGGATAAACTGTTCCTCGTCGCCATCCGACCCTTGAATATTGTGGAATAGATTCCCAGAGGTTAAAGAGTTGGCGTTCGGTGGAGAAGAAGCCATGCTCGGGTACGTGTAAGGTAGGGACGTTAGGGGAATGTTCTCAATCTAGATTTGTAATCTACACAGTGCATACACAGAAAATAGAAATGGCAGCAGTGAAATTCAAATGACTCTTTACTCAGCACCGTTTTGTGATAAATACAGCACGCTGTTGTATAACGCGTCGATTTCGAGTTGGTTCGACATGAGGAGCATATCTTCTAGTGCCCAATACTTGAAAATATCGCCCTTGATTTCATCACCATACTCTTCCATGAACTCCTGTGCGTATTCGTGGCGTTCGGGGTTGGTCAATCGCAACATAGTCAACAAATCTTCGATTTCACCACGGATCCAATCTTTGCGTTTTTTGTGAACTGCACACAACAAGTGTTCTTGCACATCGCGCTGCGCGGCGAGGAAGTTGCGGAAGTCTTGCACCAACCTCTCCGAGTGCCGATCGTTTACACCCCACCAATCACGCAGCCCCGCCATCGCGGGCGGATCCCATTCGAAATCTTCTTCTTGCCAAACCAAGTTATACGCCTTCAATATCATATCTGTTGCCGGCACTGGTGGTGTACGCAGCTCCTTCGCTTGTTCCCAAATTTGTATCTTACGCCTGGCGTTTATAATGGCCAATGCCCGATTGCGCGGAAGAGCACCGAGTGCACCTGTTACATTCTCCAGTGCTCTATACTGACTTTCTCTTACTGGCTCATTTCTATAGCGTTCCAGTTCGGTTCCTGGCATCGGAGGGACCTCTTCATCTGGTCCAGAGTTAGGATCTGCACTTCCAGGGGGCGGCGGAGGACGTTCGGGAAGTGGTGCGAAATTAGGAAGCCGCATTACATTTGCAAGATGATCTGGGGGGATAATTTGGGTGTCGACTTGTGGAGGTGGTAGTGGATGGCGCGGCTCAGTCCTTGGAACATAGTACTCGGAATCAGGATCGAAAGAGACGATATCTGGTGGGTCAAGATCCAAGCTGTCCCTCGTTGATGCTCTGAAGGGAACCGGCCGAGGTAGGCCACTTGGTGTTGAAATTAAATAAGCCTGAGGCCGTCTTATATCAAGTATGTCTTCTTCGTCCATTTTCAACTATGGTTGGCTATTCTTCTAATTCTTGAAACAAGAAATGTGCATTGAAATGGAAAGAGAATGCGCAAAACAAAACCCGTGCAATTTTTGAATCAACTCAATTCCTTTCCATTACGTCCGCTTGAATGGAAATCGTATGATAAGAATTGCGGAACTACAAGTCCATATACTTCTAATTTCTACTTCGCGGGTTTTTTGCCATATACAATGATTCTGGATCGCACAACTAAAAAACGAAGATCAACTTAGCAAACTGTGCAATTCGAGTGTCTGTCAATATGGCAGATAAACATTACTTCTTGTACGACGATGAGCACGGTTTTCATTTGGACGAATCGTTGAATGAGCAAGACGTCTATCGTTATCAACCACCCAAGAAGCCACTATTTGTAACACCTTCACCGCCAACCTCCGAACAAAAGAGGCTAATCCGCGAAATATTCCCCGATTATGGATCGCCGGTGCATCGCACTGCTTTGAGCGGCGACAACAGAAGAAGCCCCAGTCGTACACCGAAAACCATGCCTAACTTAGTGAAAGCAGTTGCTCAAAGTCCGATACCTGCACCCTCCGTTTGCAGCGGAAATGGCCTCATGAGTGGGAACAAGAGAAGTTTGATTGATCGTAGTGTTAATCAAGACATCGCTCCAAATCTTGATGAAGCTTTTCGATCTGGAAAGAGACCGCGCCGGAGGCCGCGACTATCACCATATTCAGAATCAGCCCAAGTTACTATCATACCAGAAGAAGAAGAGCAATATTTGCGGATGAATTCAGCGAGTCGAGAAAGATTAGATTTGAATAGTGAGGACATAAAATTCGAACCGAGAAGTGTACTATTTGCAAAGCCATGGGCTGAACTACCACAAGTTACGGAGGAAAACGGCAACGATAACCATGGAGCGTTTGGAAATGACATTCGGAATGGAGCGAACGGAAATAGTGCTCCGATTGATAACGGGATTAATTCAAACGCCAAAGCTGTCGCTGATGGAGGAATAGGGGAAGACGCAGACGTTAGGAGCGGGAGTGGAAATGAGGTAGCCAATGGAACTGGAACTCAATACCCGGAAGCGCCAGACGATGTTGGGAAATTTATTGTTGTAATGTCTGGACCAGATCCAGATGACCTCCCAGAACCTGTCAACTTCGAGGATGACGACCTTGTGTCAATTGCTATATTTATCCTGGGTCGCACGAATTTCATGTCGCAGTTCACGGTCCCAGAAATCGTTACGCACGCAGAAGCTATTCGAAAGGTGGCCAAGAGAGTGGCACGCCGAATTTGGCGGGCGGGCAGGCGTGTAATGTTCATGCCTCCACCGGATCATGGATTATGCTTTTGGACACCGTTCCCAATCAACCACTTCACTGATGATACGGGACCACAACCGACCGCCGTTCAGTTGAATCTTGCCCAAGCAGTTTTGGAATCTGTACAATTAGAGCCCATGTTATTGAACCATGACACTGCTTCGCTTTCTACACAAGACGTGCATCGCATCATCGGCCTTGTTTATCGTTTGAACTATGACGATGGCAATAAAAAAGAATAACTACTGGATAAACTGACTTTTCATGAGATCCTGCATCCCACGATACTTCTTCAAACCAGAACAATCAAATCGTTTTATCCGGTCGATAATAAATGTAAAAGCGAATTTCGATATCTATTAGCAAAGTGAATGTTGTGGTGAACATGAGTAATAAAAAGCGACGACCAAACTACTTTGAATTTACAATCACAAGTTCTCCGTTAAGACTACGCTAGGGGAAGATAAAAACCAAATGTTTTGTTAAGAGGAAATAGCTGTCCTCATCCCTATTTCGTAGTAAATCTAACGCAAATTGCATTCTCGGCGCTGGGGTTCACTCTAATAAATTCAAAGATGACTACTAACAGTTAATTGAATGCCGTGGCGTAGAGGCAGACAGAAACCTTGCTCAGAAGATGGGTAAAATTGTAGTACGGCATAGGCTCGTCATACATTCCGAAATACTTGCCAGCCTTCAATGATACGACGTTTCCGATAGAAATATCTTTCAATAGCTGCGTTGCACCCAAATAAATTGTACTGTCATTGCAAGAAAAAGGAATATGAGGAAGGCTGTAGTACGCGACTGAGTCTTGTATTGACTTGTTGAAGCCAGGAATGATGGCGTTGTGCTCTTGAATCAATGATAATTTCCCTTTTAAGCAAGAACTTGGACGGCCATCGAATAGCATCTCAGAAGCTTTCAACATGCCTGGGGTACCTGTGATCTGGAGTTTCGACTTGCAATAAGATGGTGGAGGTTTTAGCAGCGGACTGCGAACGAGATGGTACGTGTCTTGAATGGGAATTCGCTTCAATGGAGATGCTGAATATACGCATTGACCACTATTATTCTCGACAAATAAGTAACGTTTCTTCGGGGTGAGACGAATTCCATTATGGAAGACATCCTCCCTTGGCGTAGCAACACTGAACTTAACATTGGAATATTCGTATTCCAGCACGGTTGATCCACCGGTGTCGTGAGAATATGGGATTTCAAACGAATCACTTGGAACTGGTTCCAGTAAAGGGAAAGAATCTGAATTAGGTTCCGCAGAAGGCAATGCAGTGATTCCATAACCGTAGAGCGGTTTTGAATATTCGTACTTAATAACCCTGCACTCCACAGGTTGTTGAGTAATAGCTATGTAGTCAATAGACGACGGGAGCGAACCGAACTGTTCCGCTGTTGCAGGTTGACGGACCACATCCACGTAATTCTTTCTCTCGTAGTCGTAATCTGTGCTGTAATCAAACGGCTTCTCGCAAACCGATGATCGTTCATCGGAATACATTTCGCCTTCTCCAAAAGAGGCCGACGAAAATTTGGTCACTTCATTCTCTTCATGGTACGTCGAAACCTCTTGCCAGCAAAATGGCAATGTTCCTGTTTCCAGTTTGAAGTCCCCGAACAGATCTTGCTCGATTACTGAACCAGCCGCATTCCAACTTAGAAAGAAAATCAAGAGAAAAACGTAGAAGACGGAGGGTACGGCTCCCATATTCCGATCTGTGTTGCCTCACCTTCGACACGATTTAGTTGCGCAGTCACGTTGGCTGAAGTATGCGATTCTTCGTGAGCTTCGTCTGTAGTTGAATCTGATGAGTAGTGTAGCGCTTTGCAAAAGTGTTGCAAATGCGCAAGTTAGGTACCGTGCGCCGCTTGACCATTTCGGAAGAGCAAGTGAATTCAAGGCACCTCTATGATTATTTCAGTGCATTGGAATAATCTATCCTAAGATTTATAAATTCTCGAACAGGAAAAGATAGAATAATCTCTGCAAACTAGTAAATCTAGATAACGATAGAGATAAATATGGCCAGAGATAAGATAATCCTATCCGTAACCAGCTTCACGAAATTCGAAAAGATAAAATCCTCGTAGCCTCCTTATCTTGATTCTAATTCACAATAAGCTCGCTTACGTCCTTGATCCCCCACAGATCTTAAAGCAAAACAAGAACATTTGTTCTTCGAAGTGTAGAGGAGAAATAGATTTACGACGATCGCTAAGAGCGTGACCTGCAACTGAATAGAAGCGTTCGCAAATATTTGAAGTTGGATCCGAGAACCGCACTGCTCTACTGTATGTAGTAGTGGATTTCGTTTATTGGAATTTCAGCATGCGCCGCCGCAACTCCTCTTACTATTGTGGACGTAATGTGGTGTTGATTTTGGGCAACGAAACCAAAGCAAGTGAATTATTGCTGTATGAGTAGTTGCGAAATTTACCATCCAAGGAGTGATCCAATCCAAGTCCAAATACTGTTCGACTTTCCGTTATACGTAGTATAGAGGCAAACACGCAAATTATCCAGGATACCAGTGTAGTTGTCTCGAGGTCCCGTGTCGATCATACCAAAGTAGCGAGCTCCTCTGACACTAGCGACATTGGCTAGCGAAGCGTCGACAGATATTTCCGCCGCACCTGCATAGATCAAGTTTTTACCGCAAAAGAGCGGAGAATTCGAGTATCCATAGTACGGAATTCCCCTCTGTACCAACTTGGACACAGCGGGGAATGTGATGTTGACCTCTTGAATGAACGAGAGTGTTCCTTTGAGGCAAGCATCGGGGCGGCCATCAAACAGCATCTCGGTCGAATTCACCTCACCTGCGACACCTCTAATTTCCAGAGATGACTTGCAGTAACTCGGTGGCGTTTTGAGTAACGGACTGCGCACAAGGTTGTATTTTCCGCGAACATCGATACGTTTCAAAGTAGATGCTGAATAAATGCAGTAGCCCTTGTTGCTAGTAGCAATGAAGTAACGCTTCTGGGGAGTGAGTTTGACGCCTTTCACGGTGACTGGTTTCATGGGAATCGCACCAGTTAGAGTGAACGAGGTGTTGCCCAGAAATTCAGGTTGCGGGAAAGTTCCGTTGAACGGCGTAGTAACCCGAGGATACCTCCTTGACCTACATAAGTACGGTTTGGAGGAAGTTATAACGCTACCAATAGATGATGCGGCTGCACCGAACACTTCAGTAGAGGCAGGCCTGCGAACTAAAATTAGACCATCACTTGGCGAACAGAAAGTATTCGTCCCATTGTTGAAAAACCCGAAGTCAATACCGATTGACTGTGAATCACCTTTTGCACCATGAGTGAGGTAGTACGGGAATACGCTTGGAGAACAAAGAGCCGTTGAACCAGCTTCGAGGTTGAAGTCACCGACCAAGTCGCGAGTGATAACTTGTTCCGCCAGAGAGTTGGGCACAAACACCAAGAGGACAAAGAAAATGACACACAAACGCAGCATGGCGCTCGTTTAGTTGAGCAAGTGAAATGAAAGTTTGCGATGGCGTGTAGGAGTGACACATTTCAGAGATAAGAACGAACAAAATCATGACAACATTGTTTCAAAGCTTTGTTTCTCGCCTTTCTGCTGATACGTGGAGCATGATCGCTTACCTAAGCAGCAACGACTCTATTCTGGATTATTCCATGTTTCATTGTTTTCGGCGTTGTGATGCCTATCTCGTTGCTTGCCGATTCTTGTGAAATGCATGACAACCTATTTTTTCCAAAAAGCAAATTCAGACTGGCCACATCGCCTCTCGAATACAGGAATATGCTCGGAAATGCCTAAATATAAACGTCCCTGAAATCTGACTCGGAACGAGAGGGTGGTCATTGTTGAAAGTTCTACGCATCATCGAGTAGTGAGATGTGCAGTTCTGCACAGGGTACACTACAGTATGAGGAGATCTTCCCAATTATCACCGAGTCGTATGAGTAAGGGTTAGTGTTTACATACCAAGAGGGAATGAACGATTTATAATACGGCTCCTATTTTAGGTATAGTAGAGATGAAACCTCTATGTCGTCACGAGAGTGATAAAATTAATATAAATTCTACGGTGTGCAACAAAACTGTTGAAATTCCATTTATTTCCTGAGTCTCGAGTGTGAGCTAATCTAGAAGTTTATCTGTACAGTACTTCAGTATGCTAGTGCTAGGCAATAATTTTCCTGTGATGAATTCTTAACAGATGCTATGTTCGTTTGTCATAGGTAGGATGCAGTGTTTGAAGATTTCAATGGCCGTAGTAATTCGTTGCACTCACCTTGACTGTGAGTTGTATCATTAGCAACTAGGATATCATTTACTCTTCGTATTTCTGAGTGGGTAGAAATACATATATTCACTCGATACTCATCACGAGTCTTCAATACTAATTCATTTCATACTCAGTTATATACAGCCAATCGCAACTCGTCCGCTGATGCAAATTGAACCGCCATCGTGTCAAAATTCGATGCAAATATTCACTTAATGGAATCATTACTCACCCGTACTCATTACTCAGTAAAATCAGGCAATAGTGTACTCATTCACTGACAAATACAATCTTGATCTATACCATCTGTGCAACAAGCGAGGTTGAAATTGCGAGTTTTCTGTGTGCTGTTTTTCAGAGGATCCCTTGTACAGTATTTCGATATTTTTAACTGTACTGTACTACAATATCGACACAGCAACCAAACGTTCTGCTGATAGTCTGCAGATTTGATGCATTGTTTCATGTTGACTAATGCTTTGTAGAGTAAATCCCGTTTTTACAGTATTCAATTCTCCTGCCTGATCGACTACAGACCGACCTACTGTTTAAAGAATCGATCCCTCCGTACGATACTCGTTCGTCAACGACCCATCTCCACTTCGCCTCAATCATGAAAGTTTCTGTGCCAGTCAAGGCCGTCTCCCTCCTCGTCCTTGTGCATGCTGCTGTTGTGACTTGTTCAATTATCGAGCGTGATTTCTTCGGCAGATTCACCCTCGAACAAGGGTCTCTGCCGTTTTGCCTCAAACACTTAACCACTTATGCTGATTATCAGAACTTTTCGAGCTTGGGCAGCATCTACTTGGTTGATTCAAGAGATTATCGTCTTAGCCGCAAATCCGCAAGTTGCAGCCTACCTTCTGTCCGTGGGCGACCTAGGTATCGTTCTTCGAAACTAATTCGAGCACCGGCTTCAAAGCAGGTTTTCGGCGATGCCGCTTATGCTCTTGGTGACGTTTACTCTTTGGATGAACGGTATGAGTGTTTTGATCCCACCACGCGTTCGTTTTCCGTAAGCAACAGTTCGACAGCAGAAACCACCATGGAGCCTTCACCTGAACCGTTCTTCTCTTCAGTCTCCAGTTCGACTGAACCATCCGTTCCTGAGAAAAGCACTGACGTCAAGTTTACTGCAGCATTGCCTACCCGTCCTACTTATGTTAAGGGACTGCGCTTGTCACCTGAGAAGAGGTACATATTTGTTGAGAGCGCTTCTGCTCACTGCATTTACTCTGCACAGGCTCTCAAACGTCTTCAAGTCCAAGCAACTTATTCTCTCGTACGCAGTCCCCTTCTAAAGACCCCTCCCTCTTACTGCAAGTCGAGTCTTACTATCACTGGCAAGCCGGGAGTAGTAGACGCATCTCAACTGCTATTCGATGGCCGTCCGGATACTTGTCTGAAAGGCAAGTTGACATTGGTCGAACCACCAAACATTAAGATTCCGGTCGTCACCAATTTGGTCCAGCAGTCTATTCCGTACTATGGTTACTCGGAAACACCACTACACTGTGGAAATCGTACAGTGTACGCAGGTGCAGCAGAGATTTCGAGAGATGGCAGACTTGGGAACGTATTCACTGTGAAAGGTGCCAAGTATTTCGGAATGGTAGAGCTACCGAGAAATGTTTATGACACTGCTGAGTTGTTGAGCAAAATTGGCATTTGCTTGTACACCACAGCTACCGAGAAACCCAGTGGTGGTTTCTGGGGTGATGTGAAGTCCGCTCTTGGTTAGATCGAACCGCACTCATTAAGAGTAATCAATTTGAAAATGAATAATTCGCTGTTACATCATTCTGACCATAAACGCCAACAACGTTAGTTCACACAGCTTGTAAACTGTTTCTCTTTCACTGTAGCCATTCCATGGTTAATAATGAGTAGACAGAGAGTTACTTGAGGT
>JAAUYH010048823.1_pt1 | contig 25560 bp, 16 predicted proteins | sample 7278061 | NCBI WGS metagenome assembly JAAUYH01 (sample SAMN14350203, study PRJNA611818) | marine sediment metagenome | isolation source: surface marine sediment (0.6m) | place: French Polynesia: Moorea | collected 2018-08 | reverse complement strand
GCGGCCACTGCAAGGCTTACAGTGTAAGCAGTGGAATTCCAATTATGAATTGCTTACAGATGCAGTAAAAATCATAAAGAAAAGATTAAAATGAAAAGAAACTAAAAGAGAAGAATTAAAAGAAACTATAAGAAAAGGATTGGAAAAGGAAAAGAAAAGGAAATAAAGAAATGGATAGTTAAAGCGTAACACTGGAGGAGTATTCTGGTTGATGGTAGATGGAGACGTGAGGGATGCGGTCAGTTCGCTTGCAGGGCTGGCGGAGAAACTCACTCGGAGGAAAATAGGCAAAGAGGAACGGCGAAATACGAACCTGGTAATCGCGTTGTTGAAACAAGGACTAAGTGAGAGGCAAGGCCGATGGCTATTATGCTTGGAAAATGCAGACGACAGCAAAGTGGGGGGTATACTGAATGAAGTTTATGGAACGGTGGGACCATCGCGGATGAATGGGTGGGTAGTTGTAACCTCGCGACAAGGTCGGACTTACGTATGGAATCGGATGAAGAGTGAACAGAAAACATCTCTGGAACCACTGTGCGCAGAGGATGCGATGGTGGTGCTATGGCGACAAACTCGTAAGATAGAGACAGACGATGCTGACGACGATTGGGTGATGGCTGAGATCAAGAAACTAGAAGGCGATGAGCAAGCTGAGTATTATGCGCTGAAGAAGCAGTGTGTGGAGATGATGGTGGGCTCGGGCTTGGAGGCCTACCACTTGTACTTGTTCAAGCTGGGTCTTTCATCGCGCAGTACGAGTATTCGTTCGTAGAGTATCTGAATGAGTTTCAGAATGCGAACAGAATAGAGGATATGCAAGATATTATGGTGGACACGGAGGATGTGAGACCGATTCAAGATTCACAAAGGTCGATTTGGACGACGTGGAAAATCAGCGTGGAGAAACTATCGGGTAAGGCGTGCATGGTATTGCAAGCAATGGCAATGCTAGGACAGGGAGGTATCGGAGAAGCTATATTGCAAGAAATATTGGAAGCAACCGTTGCCGATGGAGGTGTTCGTGTCAAGTCGATGTTTCGAAAGTCATCGTGGAAGAGTTAATGCATGGGTCGTCACTGGCATGGCAAGATGAAGGGGAAGGAATAAGGAAGGCGTACAGGATGCATCGACTTGAGCGACAATTCGTTCTGATCGACACAGTACGTGGTTCTAGACTGTGGAGTGATGTGTATAGTCTCGCTTTGTCGGTCGTTTACGAAGTTGTGAAAGTTGGACTCGAAAAGAAGGGCAATTCATTCCGTGAGTTCCCTATTGTATTCGAAAACAATCATCGCGAATTATCCGCGCACTCGCGCTAGTACGCCGTTATGTGCTTCCGGAGAGAGGAATTGCAATAGTGAATGTTGCAGAAGTGGAAGACATTCATCAGTATAATGGAAGGGTAATGCAGTTCATGAGTAAGTGGGAGGAAGGAGTTGAGGTGTGGGAACATTTACTTAAAATTTAGCTTCACCAGCAAGCGGAGAAACGAAGCAGAAGCTATAACGAAGATTTGTCGGAGATTCCTAATCATGAAGATCGACGAAAAGAGGAGAAAAGCCGTATCGCTGGTGTCTTCGATTCACTGGGTTGTGCACTCATGAGAACCGGACAGCTCAACAGTGCAGCTTCGAAACTGGAGCTGAGCCTGGAAATGTATAAATCTATCCACGGAGATGGCAAGCCCCTACTTGAAATCGCAGCGTCACTCGGCAACCTCGTACTTGTGTATTTCCAAATGGGTGAACTGGCTAAAGCGCTAGAGAAGCACGAACAGTGTTTGAAAATGAGAAGAGTGATTCACGGACATGATGAACCGCATCTGGACATCGCGTCATCCCTCAACAATCTCGCACTTGTGTATCATCGACTGGGAAAACTAGACAAAGCGCTGGAGAAGCACAGTCAGAGCTTGAAAATGAGACAAACTATACTCGGACACAGCATATCCCATCCCCACATCGCAATGTCACTCGGCAACCTCGGGTTTGTGTATTTAGAAATGGGCAAACGAGACAAAGCGTTGAAGGTGCAGGAAAAGGCCCTGGAAATAGAACTAGAGATTCACGGACAGAGTACGCCGCATCCTTACATCGCAATGTCACTCAGCATTCTCGGAATTGTGCATTTCAGAATGGGTAACCTGGACAAAGCCCTGAACTTACTCGAACAGAGTCTGAAAATGAGGCAAACGATTTACGGGCGGGGCAAGCCTCATATTGACGTCGCGCAGTGTCTCAATTATATCGGACTTATCTATGAAGCAAAGGGTAAACTAAACGATGCGCAGGAGAAGTATAACCAGAGCCTCAAAACGTATCGAGCGATCTACAGAGAAGGCGAACCGCTTCCTGACATCGCATCGGAAGCGTGTATCACCGGAAGGGAAAACTGGTAGGAGCGCTGGAAAACCACAAACAGTGCCTGGAGATGAGACGAGCGATCCACGGAAACGCCACTCCGCGTCCTGATACTGCATCGTCTCTCAACAAGCTCGGACTTGTGTACCTCCATTTGGCTGAACTAGATAAAGCGCTGGAGAAGCACGAACAGAGTTTGATAATGAGACAAGAAATCCACGGAGATGGCACACAGCATCTTGATATCGCAGATTCTCTAAACAATCTCGGACTTGTGCATCGCCGTGCTAAGAACTGTGCTTGGCCCAAATTCGCTACATCCACTCATCACGGTTGGACAGAATATCTTGACCCAGGTACATGAAGATCTACGAGAGCGGCATGAAGCTTCCGCTATACCCGGACACAATACCGAGACAGACGAAACAAGAGATGCTGAGGAGTCGAATCGTACAGTTGAAAGCTAAGGAAGAGGGACGAGGCTCAGTGATGTATAGGCGCGCAACAAAAACCTGGTATCATGGGTAAGAGCATAGTAGAGTAGTGTACGGTACAGTACGTCAGCACTAGCGTAACTCTCAGTTGTATTCTTTTCGTACAGCGGTAATAGCAAAATTGCGAACTTTCATCACAATTGTTCAATATCTGGTACTTCTCTCTAATTCTGCGATTCTTCTCTCATCTTTCATTAACTTCTTTTTGTCCTGTCCCCAATCTTAGCTATACTACTATTCAATATCCGAGAAGAAGCTCTTTCATCGCATCCTCACTGCCCCATGACCGTGTTTGTGACTTTTTGGCCTTCTTCTTCTCACTACTTCCAACTTTCCAGCCCATTCACCTGCGCTATTCTGCGAGAGAGGAGAGAAATTAGAGGCGCACGAGAAGACAAAAATCGACACATTGCGATGTTTAGAGTGACCTCTTGCATTGCACGAAATTTTGTGAGTGGTTAGTGCAAGAGGCAGAGAAACGTTTTGGTCGTTCGGAAGCAAGGTTTGTTTGCTGCAAACACGAGAAGGTCAGACAGATTGGTAACGTACGCATGCAGATACGGAGTCAAACCCCATTAAGAATTAACCGCTGAACGTCTTCGTGCTTGGAATTTGTGGATCAATACGTCGTATCCTGAGCTACTGTACTTGTTGATTGGAAACGCTGAACGTAACATCTGCACTTCTTAAACCTCGGCGTCTGAGTATATTGTAGAAACAATATCGTGTTCCTGCAGATAACCCATCGAGAACTTAATCTACGATTGTAGTACCGTCAAACCAGAAATTTTGTAGAGTCAGTCTTTGTGATAAACAAATGATTGCGTGTGGCTCTTGGACTTCTTCGAAATATCCGGATCGTCCGGCGCGCTATTGTAGAACAGCGAAGCAGGGCGCGAGAACGCATTGGGAATCTGTACACCTGCAGTACATCTTCGTGTTCTGTGGCGTCAACGGTTCGGGAATTCTCAGGTTTGGAGCATGAAATGCAAAACCCTACCCGGTGTGGTATTGGTCAGACTTAACAGAGTCAGTTTACTTACTGTATACCCGTAAGCCTATCCTGTCATGCTCACCTGACAATGTGCCCACTTAGATCCCTAACCCTACCAGTGGTCATTTCTCGACTTCCGATTCCCCACCTCATCTCACGTCCCCAAGAACATGTCTTCAACGACAAGACACTGGAACGCTCTATCGACATGTTCGGAACCCGCTGATGTACGCGTCATTTTTCCTCTTCAGTGGCCACCACCCAAGTGGAAGTCAGCGCATGTGTTCGTGTCATGTCGTATTTATTGGAAGGAGGCTACTGATGATGCGTTCGACAAGCCTCAAGCGCTGAGTGAGTTACGCGGTGTCAACTCTGTCGCATTAAATCGATTAGGCACAGGGACCTGGGGAGACGTTGACAAAACCGTCACTGTGGACGAATACGAAGGGAGACCTCGTATCACAGTGGGCGGTTGTCTACACGGGCGCAGGCGTCGCAAGAACCTTTTCCTTGTTCGCAACGTGACACTAGAGATAATTGCCGACACCCACCACCAACACAATGTCTGGGTCGAACGAATACGCGCACGTATTGCGCCATGGGCTCTACTGCAACAACGGGTGAAAGATGTGGCCAGTCACTCCCCGTCGTCTACAGCTGAGGAATTGGAAAAAGGTATTGGTGGATTGATAAGCAAGAACATTCCCACTGTTACGCCTTACAATGTAACTGAGAATCAGGATGACAATCTTCGCATGCTTCAGGAACGAATCCAGAAACTAACCATTGTCGATGAATTGACTGCTCATTCCACAGCCGCGGTGGAAACGGGGGCTACGTTCACCACTATAATGGCTAGTGTGGAGCTTGTGGCTGAAACTGCGGAGTACGTGGCCAGTTTATCCAAGTCATTTGCGGGGGTTAGCACTGTGTTTCATCTGGTCGCACTGAGCGCTCACGTCGCGTCAATGTGTGCGGAAGCGAATCGAGGACGGAGGGTGCTTCCAATCGCACTCGGTCGAATTGTAATTCTGCTGCGTTATGTTCTGGAAAGTATGACGGAAATCATGAGCCCGTCACTGAGTGTGAGGAAGATAGACGAGGACTTCGTGTTTGATGTGTTAAAACAAACGGTTAGCGCGATGGACGTGGCCGAGACCCAGCTTTTGCGTGGGCGAGGCAGCCAATTCCTGAACGCTAGCGATGTGAAGGAAGTCGAAAGAAAAATGAAGGAATTGGAACCGCTGGTGGTCATTGCTGGTAACATTTCTCGGACGTCGATGGTTGTTCGAAGAGTCTCCGAAATTGAAAGTGAGTGGCATTGCCCGACAGACGAAGTGCATCATGTTCGGCCGTCTGTGTCGGCGTTCTTTGTTGGCCGCACAAAGGAATTGGACAGACTAAGAAACATATTGGAGAAACGGGGGAGCGCAGTTATCACACAGTACGGAGGGGTGGGCAAGACAGAGTTGATGATTGCGTTCGCGGATGGAGCAGAACAGCAGGAGCTAGTGCCAGGAGGAGTATTCTGGATGACGGTCGACGGTGATGTGAGGGATGTACTTGGAGCGCTCGCGGGACTGGTTGAGAAAATCACGCGGAGGAAGATGAGCGAGGAAGAACATCAAAACCCAAACTTGGTAATTGCAGCGTTGAAGCAGGCGCTAGGTCAGAGGCAAGGGCGCTGGCTTCTGTGTCTAGACAACGCAGATAATAGCGAAGTCAATGGCGTGCTGAATGGAGTTTGTACGATAGCAGGTACCCAGGAGAATGGATGGGTTGTGGTGACGTCGCGCCAAGGCCAACCTCGAGTGTGGAACAGAATGAAGGATGACCAGAAATTAGTTCTGGAACCATTGTGTGTAGAAGATGCGATGATGGCGCTGTGGCGACAAGGTCGCGTAATAGAGAACGACGACGCAGACGACAGTAGAGTCATGGCCGATATCAACAAATTGAAGGAGGAGGACCAAGTGGAGTATTATGCGTTAAAGGAGCTGTGCGGAGATGATGGAGCACACAGTCTCGGAGGTCTGCCACTTGCTCTTGTCCAGGCAGGTTCATACATTGCGCGGTTCAGTTGCTCGTTTGGCAAGTACCTGAATCTGTTCAGAAACGCAAACAGAAAGGAAGAGTTGCAGAGTATTATGAAGAACACAGTGGAGCTGACTCCGATTCGTGAATCGCAACGGTCGATATGGACAACATGGAGAATTAGCGTGGAGCAATTATCGGACGAAGCGTTTGCAGTATTGCGAGCTATGGCGATGCTGGGTCAGGCGCCTATTGGAGAAACAATTGTGAACAGGATATTGGAAGCGGCGACGCCAGATGGGCAGAGAAGTGTTGATGAAATGTTTCGAAGTGTGTTTTTGGAAGAGTTGGTGCACGGTTCATCACTGATTTATCGTGATGAAGGACATGACATGGGTAGCGCGTACAGCATGCATCGACTCGTGCGCCGTTTTATTCTTAGCGATATGGAACGTGGTTCAGTTTTGTGGAATGATGTCTATAACCTTGCGTTGTTTTCTGTACATGAATGTATAGATGCAGAACTCAAGAAGGAAAACAAAACATTCGAAGAGTTCTCCGACTTATACGGAAGTAATCATCGCAAATTGGAACCGCACGCTCTCGCGTTAATAGATCATCATTCTCTTCCGAGCGCAGGTACAGACATCCAACATGTTTCAAAAGTCGGGGATATTCATCGATACGGCGGTTACTTCCTGGAATTCTCGGGGAAAATTGAGGAAGAAGTCCACGTTTGGGAATGCTTGCTGGCCATTTTACACCGACAATATGGGGAGAATGATGTGAAGAGCTGTGTCGCCGATGCGCACAGTTCGCTAGGTAATGCTCTCAGCGTGATGGGGAAACTCGCCGACGCGGCGTCGACACTCGAACACAGCCTCAAGATGTATCGAAGAATACATGGGCACGAGACAGCGCACCCCGAAATCGCGATGGCCCTCAATGATCTCGCACTTGTGTACAGTAACCAAGGGAATCTAGAGCGCGCGGCCATGTTGCTTGAGCAAAGTCTGTCGATGTATCGAATGGTGCATCGAGCCGAGTCTGTGCATCCTGACATCGCAACAGCACTATCGAATTTGGCGAATGTTTATAGAGACCAAGGCAAACTAGTGCGGGCAATGGAAATGCATGAAAAGAGTCTAGCGATGGAACGAATGATTTACGGGGAGAACAAGGCACACCCAACCATCGCGATTTCACTCAATAATCTGGCAATCACCTATCAGGAGCACGGGAAACTAGAGCGGGCAGTTGCGTTACTTGAGCAGAGCCTTGAAATGCAACGAACATTGTATGGTGCAAAGTCCGTTCATCCAGGCATCGCGGGAACACTATCGAATTTGGCAAATGTGTATCGAGAACAAGGCAAACTGACCGAAGCGTTGGAAATGCACGAACAGAGCCTGGCGATGAAACGAATAATTCATGGAAACGACAAAGCACATCCCGAAATAGCAATCTCACTTGGAAATCTTGCTGTTGTGCATCGGAAAAGAAAGGAACTTGAGCGAGCAGTTTTGTTGCTTGAACAAAGTCTTGAAATGCGTAGAATAGTGCACGGCGCGGATTCTGCGCATCCAGAAATCGTGAAACTACTAGCAAACTTAATAGATGTATATCAAGAACAAGGAAAACGAGTCAAAGCTCAGGAAATTCGCGAACAAAAGGCGAAGATTGAGCATGCTAGTTGATCATGAAAACTCACTCCATCAATACAATAATCTTACGCGGCTTCAAAATGCCGCGCCTTTCCCCCCTATTGCGGTAGCGATTACCGGCTTACCTTGCTCTTCTTGATTTCACTAACAACAACATCCTATACTTCCTCTTGTGATTAACATCAATTGTATTCCTCTAATTTCTCCTTCATATTCCGCTCATCGACTCCACCTTTCACTCTTTCATTAACCTTTTCGTACCCTTCTTTCCTGTACTATTTGCCCGACCTCTCCTTCGTCCTACTGTCGCTAGCTGCCTGCCTGCCTGCCTGCTACCTTATCGCCAACTCTCTCTCTAGCTGCTTCATTCCTGCATATCAGCGCCGCTCGCTTCGTCGTTTTGGACACAGGCTCGAAACATGTCAAATGTTATTCATCATTGTGTCTTATCACTCGTTCAAAACATACTCTCACTACACATCATCCCGAGTCGAAGTTAACTTCCGACCGCTTCACATTGTTCGATAGCGCCACGATATTAAACTAACACATCATCGACGCTGCATATGGATAGCCACTATGGAACTGTGGATGCCTGCTCCACAACCAAAGAAAGAACACCTCACTCAACATCTTATTTAGTTTCACATGTCAATGTACGATTCGACACCTCACTACCACTTGTTTCATCTACCTCCGTACTTCATTCGCGTCTTACCAATGCTTCATCCCGGCTTCCTTGGTCGTCATGTACGTTGGGCAACTTCGGCAGTACTACTATTCGCCTCAACAGCGTCATCCTTTTCTTGGTCGTTGAACACGAGGATATAACCTGACACGGTGGATGATTCCTTTGCTTTTCCATCATCTTCCTTGCGTCCACGTATTCTCACCCTTTGCATAGCACACTTGAGCGCGAACCGCGCACCCGCCGGTGTCGGCGCGGTGAACGCCACATGATGCCTCGCAAACATGTGGGCGTACGCCGCGAATCGTCTTGCAGTTCTCACCATATCATTTGCGAGCCCCAACCTCCGCATGTCCGGTCTCACCCACAACATCTGCACGCCACACAGCGCCTTCTTGATAAACTTCCCAACACCCACCACTGTACCGTCCTTCTTCACCGCGGCCACCTGCGCCTCGTCGACCCGCCGGAACGCGCAATACCCCACGATCTCGCTATCCCGCACCGCCAGCACCGCACGCCCCAGCTCGCTCGCCATCACCGTCGACGCACCCAGCGCGTTCCTGGCCGCCTGGCGCGCCGCGACCTCCGCCTTGCTCGACGTGGCGTCCACCACGTACATCTTCGTGCTGCCGTCCTCCGTGACGAAGGCGGGCCCACCCGCGGCGCGCGCCGACGCACTCGTGAACCGCAGTGCACGGCCGAACTCGCGATGGAACTTGTCGTGCGCGTCATCGTCCACACCGCTGGCATAGACCATCCCGCATGTCGGGCATTTGCTCGCCGCTACATCTCGTTGCCCGACATCGAGCGCCAACTGGGTCCACTTTGCACGCTTCGCCGGCGACGGCGACGGCGTGCTGAGCGGCGATGCACGTACTCGTTTCTTTGTAGGCGCCATACCGATCGGCCGACGCGAGCAGTCTGCTCATAGATGATCATTGCCTGGCTAACAACTTCGGTGCTAAACTTATAATTTGCATTCTAGGCCTGTTTCGGTTTCCCGCGCTTTTCATTTAGGTACAATTTGCCACATCACCCAAAAATGATGCTACGTACAGATTAAGAACTAATCATTTTGTACAGCTGCACTTCGAGTGGAACCGATTCCAACCGAGAGTACAGGATTGTTTATTGTTTGAACGATTCCGACTGCGCGCTGCTGCAATCTTCACATGCGTTCAAAAGGCCATGCGATACTCGCACTCAGCCCTGTACAAATCACTCGGCGAAATGAACCATATTCACATAAGTTTATCTGAATAGAGTCAGACGCGGGTCGATCGAGGACACTCAATTTCGCTTCACCACGGCTGTCATCGGTGATGGCGAGTTGGCATTGGGGTCGAATGAGATAGCTCTTGGTCGAATCCCACTTTTCATGTAGGGCGACTGATAGGGCTTATCGCTCAGCGCCGCCAACGACTGGGGTGCCGGGGAAGGTGCCGGAGAACTCAACCGCTCGTCGACCAGCCGCTTGTGCATGAAGCCGAACGCGGCGCTGCTCATGAAGAACATGAGTATCATGACGACCGTGAGGCCAATGGCCACCGAGGTAGACGATATCCGTTCCGCGAAGGCGTTGAAAGTCTCCGCAACCGCTTCCGCCCAGACCGTTGCAGACACGGCGTCGGCCTGCGCGGAAGCCTCGCGGTCCATACAGCCCCTCCAATCCTCGCACAGTGCTTTCAGTGCGGGTGTGAGCGTGCTGGGCGATAGCGAACAGCCGTTTTCCGCGTGGTTCAAGCGACACAGCGCCGCGCTCCGGATCGCGCCGCTGGCGCGTTCGCGTGTTTTCCTTGATACATCTGAGAGCAGGCCGCGCGCGAACGACGTTAAGAACGCGACGATCACTGCAGAGACTACCACACACAGCACCGCTTGTGCGTAGCCCGCAACCGCGTAGGCGCGCGATAGGTGGGTTAGTGCTGCTTCACGGGCGGGGTGGGGGGATGGCGCTGAGCATTCCTCAGCCACATCGAGTCGCTCCTTCATCACGTCGGGCGTGGCGCGGTCGTAAAACCGCTCACGGCGCGTGTACACGCGACGCATGGCGGCGTTGAAATTTCTGGGGCTGGGTCGCGGCATGGTGGCGAACGGCGACGGACTGAATGGGGCGTCGTCGGAAAATCGCGGGGCGGTCTGGGTTCGGTCCGGCGAAGACGAGCGCGTGAGGTCGACCTCTTGCACGGGCGCGGGACGAGGCGAGTTGATTAGGGCGCGTGGAGAACCCACCATGCAGACGCCGAACGCGGTAGGCGATGGCGGGAGCGGGAGCTTTCAGCAGCTCCTCAGAGTTGCGGGAAGCGATGCAACATGCACACGGCAGGCGCTGGTAGTGGAAACAAGCAGTTGCGTAGTTGCTGCGCTCGAATGCGTCACCACATTCTCACAGGTACAGCGAGAATGGCAATAATCCGAACGGCCACAATGTGCAGCTGTGCCGCGAGGCGGCGTGCACGCGATAGGCTGACGCGACAAAGTGAAACGTTAATTTCGAAACCCCAGGAATCAGCCTTTCGAACTAGAAGTTTCAGTTACACCTGTTCGGGGCATCCGATTGGCTTCTAGATTGGTCCGCAGCCAATGGTGGCGCAGCACTTGTGCAATGAAAAGGAAGAACTTTCTCGAACGCGTTCGTGCCTTGGATGTTTCGAGTATGTGTTGAATTTCGCTTATTTTTCGGTTTCCCGTGCAGCTAGAACCGACGGCGAACACCCAGGATTGATCCCCCTAAATACAACGCCCATCACGGTCAAATTGAGCACTCAACGCGCTGTGGCCGGGAAAGGTGTTGGAGTCTCACACGATCTTCCGATTTCACAACTCCGTGCTTCTCATCTACGAACTTCACACAAACAACTAAGCACTGACGATGGTTTCACCTGCTGATGCCGGCGCGGCCGCGGCCGCCTCCGCCTCGGCGGCCCACGACACCGCCTCCGGCCCCAAGCCGGAATCTGAGACGTACGAGTTCCAGGCGGAGATCAACCAGTTGATGAGCTTGATCATCAACACTGTGTACTCCAACAAGGAGATCTTCCTGCGCGAGCTCATCTCGAATGCCTCGGATGCGCTGAACAAGGTACGCTACCAGTCGCTGTCGGACAAGAGCATCCTCGACACCGAGGCGAAGATGGAAATCCGCATCGTCGCCGACAAGGAGGCTAAGACCCTGACCATCCAAGACACGGGTATCGGCATGACCAAGGCCGACCTCGTGAACAACCTGGGCATGATCGCCAACTCGGGTACCAAGAGCTACATGGAGGCACTGGCCGCTGGCGCCGACGTCTCCATGATTGGCCAGTTCGGTGTCGGGTTCTACTCCGCCTACCTTGTGGCCGACAATGTCGTCGTGCACACCAAGCACAACGATGATGAGCAGTACGTGTGGGAGTCGTCCGCTGGCGGCTCGTTCACCATCACCAAGGACGTGGGGCCTCAGATTACCCGCGGTACCTGGATTGTCCTCCAGCTCAAGGATGACCAGCTGGAATACCTCGAGGAACGTCGCCTCAAGGACCTGGTTAAGAAGCACTCCGAGTTCATCCAGTACCCCATCAACCTTCTGGTCGAGAAGGAGGTTGAAAAGGAGGTCGAGGGTGATGACGAAGAGGAAACGAAGGAGGATGAAGAGAAGAAAGAGGATGAGGAGGAAAAGAAGGAGGAAGATGATGACGACACCAAGGTCGAAGACATCACTGAGGAGGAGGATAAGGAAAAGAAGAAGAAGACCATCAAGGTTAAGGAGCACGAGTGGCAGCTTCTGAATAAGAATAAGCCCATCTGGACCCGCAAGGCTGATGAAGTCACAAAGGAGGAGTATGCTTCCTTCTACAAGAGCATCACTAACGACTGGGAGGAGCATCTCAGTGTGAAGCACTTCTCGCTCGAAGGTCAGCTTGAATTCAAGGCCATTATCTTCATTCCGAAGCGAGCTCCGTTTGACCTCTTCGAACCTCGTAAGAAGCTGAACAACATCAAGTTGTATGTCAAGCGTGTGTTCATCATGGACAACTGTGAGGAAATCATCCCCGAGTACCTCAACTTTGTTAAGGGTGTCGTGGATTCGGAAGACTTGCCCCTCAACTTGTCCCGTGAGATGCTTCAACAGAACAAGATCCTCAAGGTCATCCGCAAGACCTTGGTGAAAAAGACCATGGAGTTGTTCTTGGAGCTCGCTGAGAACAAGGAGGACTACAACACCTTCTACGAGCAGTTCTCCAAGAACATCAAGCTTGGCATCCACGAAGATGCCACCAACCGCGACAAGCTTGCATCGCTGTTGCGCTACAACTCCACGAAGTCGCCTGATGACCTCACTTCCCTCAAGGAGTATGTGGAGCGCATGAAGGATGGACAGAATAACATCTACTACATCACTGGTGAGAGCAAGAAGGCCGTTGAGAACTCGCCCTTCCTCGAAAAGCTCAAGCAGAAGGGATTCGAGGTGTTGTTCATGGTTGAGCCCATCGATGAGTACTGCGTACAGCAGCTCAAGGAATTCGATGGCAAGAAGCTTGTTTGCGCATCGAAGGAAGGTATGGAGCTTGAGGAAACTGAGGAGGAAAAGAAGAAGCGTGAAGATGAGAAGAAAGCCTGCGAGGAACTATGTAAGGTCATCAAGGAGCACCTTGGCGAAAAGGTCGAGAAGGTTATTGTTTCGGAGCGCCTGTCGGATTCTCCTTGCATCCTTGTCACTGGCGAGTATGGATGGTCCGCGAATATGGAACGTATCATGAAGGCTCAAGCACTTCGCGATTCTTCCCTGTCTACATACATGAGCAGCCGTAAGACGATGGAAATCAACCCGTCCAACGCTATTATCAAGGAGCTTCGCAAGCGTGTGGAAGCAGATAAGACTGAGAAGACAGTGAAGGACCTTGTCAACTTGCTGTTCGATACTGCCTTGTTGACTTCTGGATTCTCGCTTGATGAGCCGAACATCTTCGCAGCTCGCATCCACCGCATGATCAAGCTCGGACTGTCAATTGATGATAGCGCTGCTGAAGGTGATGACGACGCAAAGGCAGACGAAGAGGAACTACCTCCGCTCGAGGAAGGAGCTGCTGCCTCTAACATGGAAGAAGTGGATTAAGTCTACTAGATGGTGGGAGGCGCGCCGGGTCTGGGCGGCTCGGTTGTGTGAGGAGCGCCGTGAAGAACGTCCGATTGTAAGATGGATACACTCGAGAGTGCGTAGCTGAGATATTGTAGTGAACAAACAGTTGGTGCATGTCGCAATTTGTGCCCGTTTCTCGTCTAACATTTTTAAACCAGCCTTGCACTTTACTCCTAAATTTCTTGTCACGTAGAATTGTAGAGGGATTTTGACTAGAAATATCTGCGCGATATCTACGGTACCACATGCGAGTAGAAATTGCGCCTTGATGCAAGTTGTGATAATTATTGGCGTGGGTCGCAATCACCATGCGGATGAATTGTGTCACAGGAGAATCTGCGCAAATACGGTACCAATCAACCAACCCTCGACTTTGATACTGCACCACCAGCGCTGCTGCATGCACGCATGCGCGCCCGATATCTCGTGCAGGGTGCAGCGAATACGTGCGAAACACGAGCCACCCCGCCGCCGCCGCAGTACGCACGAAATTCGTTGGGGTATATCGTGGGGTTAGAGCTACACTATAGCAAAATAGGGAGGCACGAGTGGCGTTGCGCGTCTGGGCAACACGGCGCCACATGCGGGGTACGACCTCGGCCCTAACTACAGTGCGAAGCAGCTAGTAACGAAGTAGTCTGTCTCTCTGTCTGTATTTCAAGTTTCGTAGTAATGTGTCGTAGTAGTGTACGTGTGTAGTAAGTAAGCGAGGCGGTCCTACCGCGGCGCGCCGACGGCGAAGAGCTGTAGCGTGGCGTCGCCGAGGTGTGCGACGAGGCCGCGGCCGATGCGGCCCCTCAACTCCCTGCCCAGGGTGGTGGCCTTGACGGCCATGGTGGACAGGCGCGAGTAGTAGGTGCCGACCTGCGCGCTGTTCCACGCGCCGCTGCGGTACTCCCATGCGCGCGTGAACTTGTTCATGCCCACCGCCTCCGAGTCGGGCGACATCACGATCGCGCCCTCGCCGTCGCCGTTCCCGCACAGCAGCGCCGAGCGCTCGTACAGCGTCGTCATGCGGTGGCCTGTGAGCCCATTCCCGCCGCCGAGCGGCGGGCCGAGCTCCAGCGAGCTGCCGCCGTCCACGCCACTGCGCACGCGCACGCCTTGGTGCACCACATGCCGTCCAAACCCGCCCGGCGTCTCCACCCCGCTCTGTCGCGAGCTCACCAACACCTGCTCCCCATCCACCGCCAGCGAGCAGCACAACTCGTCCGCGCCCGCGCCAACCCTCGCCACATGCTCCATGTTCATCGTGCCCGCGAATCCGCCAAACGTGATCGCTTCAATCCTCGTCGGTGTACCCGCCAGCAGCACCGGCGTCGTATCTCCACCAATCGCCACTTCCGCCAACGAGTGTACCGCAATATTCCCATTCGCGGCCACTTTCTTCATAACTAGCGGGCTCCCCGTGTTCCTCATATCGAACACGACCACCATGCCGTTCATCAGGCCACTGACCAGGTAATTCGGCTGCGTCGACGACCACCAGCACGAAAGCGGCGGCGCCACCGTCGGGTAACTCTGCACCTCCTCCAACGACGGGTTCAGGATGTGCACCCTCTTCGATTGACTCGCCACCGCGACAAAGCCCCGAAACGGGGAATTGTAATTACGCGCCACCGCCAAGTCGTTCACACGTCCCATGATGTCTGCGCGACTCTGCACTCGCACCGTGTAATGCGAGAGCGCACGTCGCGAGACCTTCTGCGGCGTCGCACTCATCTGCCGCTTCTCACTAAACAGCACATTGCAATTCGCGTCGAACGCCAGCGCCTTCGAACCTCCGTTCGTGTCGACCGTGAACAACATGTTGATGTTGGGCATCCCAGTGGGCATCATGTCGGGAAAACTATTCGGCACATTCATTCTTCTCGCACCCCGATTCCGAATGAAAGAATTCGGCCGCAATGCGAATTCCGATGAGTCTTGAATGGGTTCTCTTAAAATCGGCTCTCGCAGCACACGTCTCAACTGCGATTCGAACGAGCCGGAGCGCGGGGCGCTAGTAGCCGCGGTCGACGCACGCAGGGCCGTCGACGCATTGCGCGCACCGCTGGTGGCCGTCGTCGTCGCGCTCCGCACAGCCGCGGCATTCGACAACGCCAACAACGACTGGTGGGGTCCGTTCGTGCTCGCGGGCGGGCCCCCAAACGAAGGTGTCGCATGCATCTTCAGTCGGTTCTTCAACGACGCGTTATGCTCGCGATAGTCGCGCATCCGCTTCCTCGTCTTTTCATGCTCCCTCCGCTCCTTGTCCAGCTCAGCACGAAGCGTGGCCAATTCGCCGAGGTCCACTGTCTGCAATTTTGAGGGCGCCCCAAAAATCAGGATCGCCCGCTTGCCACGCATAGAAAGCTTACAATTCGGGCACACCCGATTCCTCCGTAACCATGTGTCGATACAAGAACGACCAAACAAGTGGCCACACGGTAAACAAGATAGCTGGTGTTTCCCCGAGGTGGTCCAGGGTTCCAAACAAATCGTGCAGCAATTCTCGTCATTATCATCCACGGTGGCGTTGTCGGCCGGCTTTTTCGACTCCTCTTCCTTCACCTCCGCTTCGTCGTCTTCCGACCGTTTCCTCTTTCGCCGCTCGGGCGCCTGCGCCGGCGTCGCCGTAGACTCCACGGATATGCCGTTGTTGCGCTGCGCGCCGTCGTCGGGTAGATCGGGGTTCGGGCCGGTCGTAGCAATCGCGGGCAGCGCGTTGTCGTTGTTGTCGATGATGTTCACCGGGGCTTCGGGGATGCGGTTGAAAAACGAGAGCATCCCATCCTCCGGGCGAGGTAAGTTGCGAGAGTCGGCATCACTCGAAAATCCGCCAGGCGATGCCTGCCCATCGCCGGCACCATCGTTCCCACGCAGATTCGCATCGGCGAGATGTCCCACAGGAGATCGCTGGCGACGTGACGGCGGCTGTAAAGTGGGGTTGCGGGTACGCCGCGGCGACGGATTGGGGTATAACGGAGGCGCGCGTAACGAGGGATTCGGATCACGACGCGGCGGCGGCGCGATGAGCGGCGGGTTATTCAACGAGTTGATGTCGAATCCGCCGCTTCGGCCGGCTAGTAATCGGAGGCGTAGTGGCACATCATCACCGACATGCACAAGTTGGGGCGAGTTGGCGTCACCGTCACCGACGTGTAGGAGTCGAGGCGAGTTGGCGGCGTCGTCCGTGCGTGGCAACCGAGGGGAGTTGTTCTCCTCGGGTGGGTTGGGGCGCTGGCGATAAAACGGGTGCACGGTGGCGGCCGCAGCGAGGTACTCCTCGCGGATGTGTGGCGGTGGCGAGTGGTTGGTGCGGCGGGATCTGCGGGGGGGCGGCGGGGGCGAGGGGGGGAAGGGCGCGGGCTCAAAAACGGGGACGCGCCTGCGGCGGCTGGCGGGCAGCATCGGGGGCAGGGTGACGTTGTTGAAGTTGGCCCACTGCGCGGTGGTGGTGGGGTTGGTGGGCAGGGGCAGCACGAAGGGCGAGAACTCGGGGGCGCGTTCGGGCGCGGCGCCGTCCACGTCGTCAGCGATGAAGCCCACGTCCATGGCACGCGTGCGGCGGCAACATGCGCTCGCGGCGGCGTGCGGAAATACAAGCACAGGCGCAGCACTCAAACACGGGCGCAGCGCGTTGCTCGAATTCGCACGCAGGTGTGGGCGCGACTTAAGGCACACCACTGCGTTATGTGAGCAGTTGAAATAATTCGCTTTGTGCACTGAAATGCGATTTCCATTTTCGTCCGTTTCTGAATCCGCCGTTCTCGCCCTGTTTTTCCCTTGTTTTTGCCGTTCCACTCGTTTCCGCCCCATTTCTGCGCCCATCCCTCTGCTTTTCGCCAATTCCGCCCGCAGCGAACATACACGCGATCGTTCTATGTTTAGTTGTTGCACTCCACTGCTAGCTAATTTACAAACATAAACACATCACCGTACTAATCATACAGGAATCGCGCAGAAAAACAGCAAGCTGCTTATTTCTTTCGCGGTCTCGAAACAAACAGAAACGCGGGCACACGAACGATACACACACTCGACACTCCCACTTGCGACCGCCCATCCAAACACAGGCGGACAACACAGAGGCGCGGGGAAGCCGGCATGGTTACCAGCAAGCATTCCTATCATGCAGGGATTTTCCTATAGTATTTTCGCATAACCCAATAGAGCACAGCATACGGCGGGCCACAGCAGACACGGTCGTGGACTGCACCAATCCGCTAGCAAAATATTTCGCGATTCATCGTGGAGCGGCAGTCGCGCCCTCGCCACCACGCCGACCTGCCAACACATCAGGGCGAGCCCCAGCGTGGACTGGGTGGGAAATGGGGGTGGCGCGCACCTCCCCACCCGAATATCGGGTGGCACGGGTACGCGAGGACGCCAAGAAGTGTGCACGGCGCTGTCGTGTCGAGTGTAGCACGTAATAGCATGGACTGTGATACGCCACACATTCCACATTGCTAGGTTCTCTCCTACACACGCGCCATGCGTCGAACGCCGCCGCAATGCGCCTCCGCACGACATTCATCACGCCCATCGCACGGCTACGTCCGCGCCACGCGCCGCGCTGCAGCATGACGACGCGCAGCAACCGCGAGGAGCTGGGCGCGCTGCGCGTGTCGTACACGCGGAGCGCGCCGACCACCAGCTACGCCGCCGACCCGCTGGCGCAGTTCCAGGAGTGGTTCGGGGCGGCGGTGGCGAGCGCGCGCGCCGCGCCCGCGTGCGCGGCGTGGGAGGCGAACGCGATGTGCCTGTCCACGGTGGACGCGCGCACGCTGCGCCCGTCGGCGCGCATGGTGCTGCTCAAGGGCGCGGACGCGCGCGGCTTTGTGTGGTACAGCCACTACACGTCGCGCAAGGGCGGCGAGCTGGCGCGCGCGCCCCACGCCGCCCTCACCTTCTGGTGGCCCCCGCTCGAGCGCAGCGTGCGGGTGGAGGGCCGCGTCGAGCGCCTCCCCGCCCACGAGAGCGACGCCTACTTCGCCTCGCGCCCCCCGCTCTCGCGCCTCGGCGCCCTCGCCTCCGCCCAGTCCCAGCCCATCGAGTCCGCCGCCGCCCTGCGCGCCAAGTATGACGCCCTACACGCCGCACACCCCGACGGCGACGTGCCGCGCCCCAAGCACTGGGGCGGCTACCTCCTCCGACCCGACCACTACGAGTTTTGGAAGGGGCGCGAGGCCCGCCTCCACGACCGCATCGTGTACGATCTCGACGACGCCAGCAACGAGTGGGTCCAGAATCGTCTCCAACCATAAATCTCACCCACCATTCTAATTCGATATCGTAGCAAATGAATCGCTCTTTATTCTTCACGTCCTTCCTTCACCGCGTACAGTCCAAACCTTTACCCTCACACGTCCTCTACCTACGTCATGGCACTTGTCCAGGGGCACTTGCCGATCACCGACAACACGCTACAGCACTCGCATTCCGCACCACCGCTCCACGTACTCGCCCACAACACCGCACTTACAATCGTCATGTTTATGCACGCTCCAAACTACACATCGCACCTGCGCCACACCCGTCCTCGGCCGCCACTGCTATCCACACACACACACACACACACACACACGTACTGACAACAAAACGGAGGGAACACCCAGCTGGTCCACCATCATCTTCGTCTTATATCCTTACATTTGCTCGACTGATAGTTTTCGATAGATGGTTAACACCGCTAGTTCTTTGTCTGTTTCTCACCCTCCTACCAAACATGTACTGTACACAACCGCGTCGAGTAAGTGAACGATCCTGCATATCGCCGCTGCCCTTTTCCATTACATGCGCGCATCCGGTCGCCTAGGTGTGGGCACTTCCCAAACGAGCACACGTTCACCATCACCGTGCCTAAATCGAAGGATGCGGCTGATGCGGATGAATGTTCGACTGTATACCTGTCTGTGCCTGTGGTATCATGCCCGCGTGGTGCTGCACCACGCTCACCTGCGTCGTTGGCATGTGCACCTGCTGCACCGGTGCTGCCGCAATCGTCGTGACTGCGCTTGCCACCGGGAATCCTTGTGACATCGCTTGTGCTTGTGATGTCGCATTGGGCGTGTGATAATGAATCACGTCCTGGCCACCGACCGGCACTGCTGCCGTGGCTAGTGGCGCCGGTGCCGGCATAGGCGCCGATTGTCTCATTCCCTGCGACGACATTGTGGCGACATGCGCACGCGCGGCGGCCGAGATGGCAGGATTTGCAGTGTTATTCGGGCGCGGCCGCATCTGCTTGTATCTGTCCATCAATTTCAAACGAAACACATATCCGCATTTTCGGCACGTACTGCATGCGCTCGGATTCTCATACCCACACTTGGGACAATTCTTCTTGCCTCGTTTTCCTGATCGTTTAGGCTTTTCCTTCTTCGCACGAAATACATGACCACACTTCGGACATTTGGCGACCGCGGCCGCGATGGTTCCTTGACAGCTCGGACATTGCTTCGTCCCAGGTAAACGTTGTGTTTTCCTCATGTCCTTCGGGACTTCCATCATCACTGGAGCAGCAGTTGTTTGAATTTGCGCCTGTCCAGTTCCCGGAACAACTCGAACGTGACCTGGAGCGCCTTGTGGCATCGGCTGACCGTTTTGCGTGACGTGGATCGCCATACCTTGCGAAGCGGGCTCAGCAACCATTGGCTGCACCATATTGACGGTCGCCGCACCTGTCTGACCCACACTAGTGCCAAGAGTCACGTCCACGGCTTCAGCAGTCGGCGCTCCGTATTGCTGCAAGAGATTGCCATTCTCGTGCAGATCTAACGGCTGTCCTGGTTGCGGATGTATACTTGGATGGGTGTTTCCCGCTGGAGTGAATGCAGCTACGCCAGGAGTGCTCGCGACATGGGTAGTATTCAGAGGTGCACTGTTGATTACCGGGGGAGCAGTTTGTATCGGCATAGATGCCATTGCCGGCGTCAGAGGAGCGAGAGGTTGAATATCGGCGGGTGGCTCTATCTTGGGTGCTGTCGACGCCGATACAGAAACGCCCATAGCAGTAGATACCACAGGAGACGCAGTAGCGGAGGTGGCGACAGTAGCAGGAATAGAGGTTGAGACAGCGACGTTCTCAGTCATAGAGTCGGGCTGTTGCACCTGTATCGTCTCGGCAGTGGGTGCATCCGTTACTTCTTCAGGCTGAGGTTGCGCGGTCTCAGGAATCGGTCCGGTAGGATCAGTTGGCGCAGGGTGCTTCTCCAGACTTTCCTGTAACGCAATGGGGGGTGGCTGATTGGTCTCGACGGCCTGAACAACAGTGGGCTTGTCGGGTTGTTCAGGAACAGTGGGTGATGGCTGAGTGGGGTCTTGGGGCGATGGTTGAGCATTGTAAAACACAGAGGGCGACATATTGTTGGCTTCGCCTGCGTTCGGCCAGCCCGCCATATTTTCCGCAGAAGCGACCAATTGATCCTGCTCGTTCTTCGTGGCGGCCTGCTCAGAGGCCATTGTCGAGCAGCGGGGCGGGGGGATGGGGCGTGGCGAAGACGGCGCAGATCCGGCGCGCGATGGGTGAGCGGCGGATACGAGGGTGGCGCGAGACGGCGCACACGGCAGGCGGGCAGGGCAGGAATGGAAGCGCAAAGCGAGAGTGTGCACGAAGGCGCGAAGCGTAGCGGCGGCAGTTAAGTGTGCGACAGAACGACCACACAGGGATTCGCACTCTGAGCGCCAACCCTTCACAACGAGAATGTACGAGAGCGCAGGTTGGTGTTCCGGCGACCGAACCGAGGCGGCGAGAAATTTCAAATATTTCACGCTGTAAGCCCCGGCCGCCGAACTTTTTCGTTATTTTTCACGCCCGCCCAATTCTATCCAATACTCGTACGTGCCGCTTGCTTTTTCCCTGCTGCTCGCAAGGGGGCGGACCGCGGTCCGCGAAAATTTTTCTCAAAATTGGATTGGGTGCTCGAGCCGCACTTTCTAATCGTTGCTTTCGCCTGTGCACCTGCCCGCACCTATCAGGAAAACGTCAGTTTTCGTTACTCCGCCTTCACCCTGCCTGCCCGTCTGCCTGCCAGGCCTTCTCATCATCCTGTCGTTCGACAGTCTGATGGGTGTGCTGTGTTCCGTGTAGGACGCGTCTTGCTCTCCGAATTATACCTGATATTGTTTGTGTTTATTAATCACAACGCGCTGTCAGAAATCTCGATGGGCGGCGCATCCTCCATTGGCTACGGTGAACAACGTTGGTGCGGATAGTTGCGACGAGGAAATTGAGTAGGTGGCAAACATTGGATTACCGGGAGAAGGGTAGAAACTCGGACAGTATGCAACCCACGGCTTTGGGTTTCGATACTGCACTCCTCATTATGGCATACGACACCTACAGAAAACATTCCCACCTACTATAATTTATGCAAAGCAAGGCATTGCACATGCCGAAACGATCAGTCAAACGCACAACAGGAAAATCCAATCTGCCCCAATCTCGCCTGATGGAAGTTTACGTACGACAATTATCCAAACGTGATTCAGATTCGCCGAGCCAGGGTTTTACTCATTCATCTCGAAATTTGGCATTTCTCCCCAAATGCCCGATTCCTCACCGAATACCCAACGAAAAGCAAGTTGATGACACCGTGCGGCTGTGTCATGATTATCCGTAACATCTGTTAAATCTAACGTACTACACTTGATCTTCTTTCTTCGTCCAATCGTACTGTACACTTCGTAACTCCTCATCCCAGTCTTAGGCATTGAACAACTACACTGAACAACAGGTTCGGAAAAAGAGTAAACCGCGAGCCTTTTACAAATTCACCACGTCTTGCGCAGGTCACATCGTCGAAACGCTGTTCTAGTATGACACAGAATGATGAACAAGGGGTATAACTCGTTGGAAATGAGCTTCACGTCGTTAGCAACAATCAGCTCAAATTATGAATGCAACCGGCCAAAAAGAAATACGAGCAAAGTGGAATTGCCTCAACCTAAGCGCAGAAGAATCTGACGAAAATCGTGTGCACTAAAAAGCTCGAACACAGAGCACCGACGAAAAAACAAGGATACCAGCAGCGAGTATCAAAAAAATGAATCACCCGTTCGAGAACGCGGTCAGTTAATTGATAGGGGAGAGGCGATGACAAAAAGTGTTTGCAGTTAGGTTGTTAGGTAATTCTTCGGTTAAGCAGTCGGTCATTCCTATCGACCACATTCTTGTGCACCAGCTTGCGCTTGTAGCGTCGGTTCGCCAGCGCCACCGCGCGCTCGTAGACACGCTCCCTCATTTTCAGTTTCAGTTCCGATGTGGCCGACCCGTGTCCGCCGACGCCTCGGGTGAAAGGCGCGCTGAACACACCCACGGAAAATCCGTTGACCCATGCCTCCAGACAGTACACACAGTCCTGCCACACACCCGGTTCGCCGCGCTTCGCGATTTCGAGATTCAGCCCACCCGCTTTCTGGATCAGTTCGCGACGAATGAAGATGGGTGCTATCCACGCACACTCAACAAACATGAAGGGAAGACCCGTGTGCGGGTCGGTGTAAGGAATCTTCTTCGTATTCCCTGAACGTACGCCGCCGTGTGTGCTAACTTGCTCACCGTATTCGAAGCCTTTGTATCCGTTGTCATGGTTCCATAACTGACCGATGTACCCGCCGAGTATTCCAAGATCCGGATAAGCTTCCATGATTTGGAATGCATTTCGTATCCATTCGTCGGTGGGTGGTAGCAAGTCATCATCTTGCAGAAGTAATACATAATCGCCGTCGCTCACTCGCAAAGCACGATTATACGCGCGTAATTCGTGAAGATTGTTCGAGCGGATTATGAATTGACGTGGTCCGCGAAGAATCGAAGCCCAACGATTCAGACTCCCATCACTACTACCATCCTCACACACGATGATTTCCTCGACATCGCTCGCATGCAGTAGCGAGGAGGAAATGTTAGCAATGTTGCCTGCGTGATTGAAGCTTTGCACGATAGCGGTCAATCGGGGCGCCTTCGATTCGTACACTTCCGGAATTTGACAACGGCATCCGTAGCGGTTTTGCGCGTGATACGACTCGCGCTCCATGATTTTCGCCGGCGTACCCACGCCGGCGTACTTCATCCACACCCAGCCCGCGTCACCGAGATCCCCCAACGCAGCATACACCCGCGGGCGACATTCGGTGTATGTTTCCGACGACGGGTCGATCGGGTGCGCGTGGAGTCGAGTGCCCGTAAGCGTGCTCACAATGTAGTGGTGCGCGCGATACCAAACGAACAAAACGAGGACCAGCTCGACGACAATTTGCAGTTTGAGCCGCCGTTTCATTCGTGCGGTGCTGATGCCGCCCGCGCCCGTGCGTATCTCCTGCATTCGCGCCATCGTGCGCCACAGCGCTCGGCCACCGTGCGAACCGCGGCTGACCTTTCCGGAGTGCGAAGATGCGATGTGTAAAATCAATCATACTTTCGGTTTCAAACGTTACCTTCGGATTACGCCCTTGCAAACGCAGCACGAATCACCTCTTGGCAACAAGGATTCGCGCGGTAGACGGCGACAACCGGCTGTCTCGGCACGGGATGAGGCGGTGAACAGGTGAATCGGGTGCGAATCCAGTTTATTCATTATCTCAGGTAGGGCCCTACACACTAGATCCCAAAAGTGACCTTTGCACGCTCACATCACTCGCTGAACACGTTATCATCGATGTACTTGATGAGGCTTTTCTTCCCGACCGCGCCCTCGGTGACGGCGTACGCCTCGCCCTTCTTGAACACGGCCAGCGTGGGCAGACCGTTAATCTTGTAGTTCTTGATGAGATTGGGCGCATTCTCCGTGTCGACCTTCACCACTTTCAGTTTCCCTTCGTACTCTGTCGCAGCCCAGACCATCAGCGGCGCAACGAGCTTGCACGGCCCACACCACTCCGCGAAAAAGTCCACCAGTACAGGAAGATCTTGCGAGGCGTCGAGCACTTGCTCCTGGAACGAGTCCGCGTTCGCCTCTACTGGCACTGACGCACGCACGATTTGCCGCGATGGTCGTGCGACATAGCGAGGGCGATAGCGTGCCAACGCGCCATTCCGGCCACTGGTGCGTGCAGCAAAAGCACCTACAGGAACGAATGCATTTCGCTGCATTTCAGATTGCCTTGTGCAAGCAACGGCATCGTGAGCAATCTCGGCAGATTGGTTACTGATGCAGTGAAAAACTAACGCTTTACTAATCGTACGATTTGATGAATATAATTGGCTTGTAAAAATATATGGAAAACACAAATTAGATTCCTCTACATACAATTGTCGACAAGGCTTCTTTTTCTTATTTCTTGATTACAGTAAATCATGTGCGGTGCTCTAGTATATTTTCAACGTTCACACGAAACGAATGTTGGAAAAGGTATAAATCTATTGCGAACTTGAAAAAAACAATGCTCGAAGAAAGCGCATTTGATAGGTTTACCTTTATTGGTTGCGAAAGCGTCGCAAAAAGGAAATGCCAGCCTCGAGGTAGCTATTTGGCACCGAACTAAAATCTAACTCAATTTCGCAAAAAGGAAATAAACTTGTACGAAACTGTAGACTGTGTTGTAGGTTATCTATTATCATAAAAACAACAGGACTTACATTGGCAATATAGTGCGTAGCCTCCGATAGATTCACAGCCTTTATATTTCACTAAAAGCCTTACTATACACATTTGATTGAGTCTATGAGCTCTGAAGATAAAGAACTATTTAAATATATGTCACTCACATGTCGTATGATTAAAAGGTCCACCAGATCATGGATGTAGAGAAATAATATGGTGTATCATCGAGCGACTTTCATCATCATTAACAACCTTAATCTTCTATACCTCTGATCATGTCTTGCAATCGGAGATATCATTTTTAACTTTATCATCGTCTCACGCCGCAGGTAATGCAATCTCGAATTCCAGACGTCATCAAAATAATTATTTTGAAAACTCTCAGACATTACTGAAGGCATTAAATCCGAATAAATGGTCTTCAACTTTTCCTATTACTGTATCGCCTTCTTATTGTGTTAATCTCATTGGCTCCAGGCGAACTATTCAATGTCGACTAACACACACCATGATGTGATAGGATCAGAGTGAAACAATCAGAACCGCCGCAATTAAGTTGCGTGTTGCGTGTTGGTTCACGAGCCAGTCAGTCGATGGGATTTGTTCTTGATATTCGACTCGTCGGCGGGTTGTCCGCTTTTACAGTCGATGCCTTGGTGTCAGCGCTACG
>JAAUYH010052620.1_pt1 | contig 25578 bp, 9 predicted proteins | sample 7278061 | NCBI WGS metagenome assembly JAAUYH01 (sample SAMN14350203, study PRJNA611818) | marine sediment metagenome | isolation source: surface marine sediment (0.6m) | place: French Polynesia: Moorea | collected 2018-08 | reverse complement strand
TCGTTTGTGAGAAAATTTTCTTTAGAAATGAGATTCTAAGTCTCAAAGATATGTTGATTTTAATAGCGTGACACTTGGAATTTATTCGATTTTTGATTCCAAGAATATCGTGCTGGGATTAAGGATTTAGAAATTAATTTTCTATAAGTTGCAGAGATAAAACTATTAAAAAAGGATGACAGTTATGCATATTGGTGAGTATGGCACTGCGTACAAGCCTGAAACTTTCAGGTATGCAGTCAAGATAGTAAAAATTGAAGGGGACAAGTGTGTCGGTCGTTTGTTAAGTTTGCCAGATCAGCTAACTACTTTCAACAAAAAATATTTTATTCCTAGGGGTGATCATGGTGGAATGATGCTTTTGGAAAAACAAATAGCAGATTTTGAAAAGATGCCAATAAATGTAATTGTACCTACTCTAAGCTGGTCTTATGACAATTACAGTAGTTAAACATTAAAAAAACCACTCTTACCTCCGGAGTACGCACACATAGCTTTACATTTAGCTTCGTTTAGAAGCTAAATGCATCGGAGGTGGGTATGTATATGTGCGCTTTAAGCGATTTGAAGAAAAGGACTGATTTGTAAGGATATTTTATTACTTTTATTGATTATAAATACGTAAAAAATATGTTTTAACTTGTAGGTAAATGTAGGTAATATCACGCTTTACATACTTACAAATGAACAATAATTCAAACCAAAATAATCAATCCCAAAGTGCTAGTACAGAAAGAGGAAATATTAATCAGTATGGAAGAGATTATATCCATACTAGTAATACTAAAATTAGCATTTGGATCTCAGTAATTCTTATTGCAGTTTTAGCTATTGGCGCATCAGTTTTGCTCAATCTTGATTTCGGAGATTTTTTCAAATTTAAGGGTAAAACTGAAATTACACCACAGTCAACACTTATACAACAATCGTCCAGATAGTTGATTAAAGGTAAAAACCTTAATTTAAGTAATATTCCCTTATATTTATGGGGAGGGTAGTATGATTAAAGAGAATTCGGATGTAAATGATAAACTTTGTCAAAAAGGCAACGCTGGTAAAAATTTAATTCAAGTGGGACGCGATTATATTCGATATCTTAAGTTTCACATTGACTCTGGAAACATCAGTGTTGTCATTCTCAATGGAACTATTATTCTTCTGGTTATTTTTGGAACAATTCAGGCTACGAGTGCAGTTACAACAACAGTAAAAAAAATCATCAAGGCTGAACCACCAAAAACTACTCCATCTAAAGAAAAACTTGCTTCTTTCTGCACACCTGAAATTGCTAGATTAAACTTACAAATTGCTCGTGAGGTTGCTGATTTAGAAAAAGAAGGAGTGATCACACCTGAAATTTTAAAAGAAATACCAAGTTTTCAAAGTCTTAAAGGTCTACAGGGAGAACGAGGTCCAAGAGGTCTACAGGGAGAAAGAGGTCCAAGAGGTCTAAAGGGAGATAAAGGTGATAAAGGTCTACAAGGTAACCAAGGTTTGCAGGGAGAACGAGGTCCAAGAGGTCTAAAGGGAGATAAAGGGGATAAAGGTCTACAAGGTAACCAAGGTAGGCAAGGTCTAAGAGGTTCGCAGGGTGACCAAGGTTTGCAGGGAGAACGAGGTCCAAGAGGTCTAAAGGGAGACAAGGGAGATAAAGGCGATAAAGGTCCACAAGGTAACCAAGGTTTGCAGGGAGAACGAGGTCCAAGAGGTCTAAAGGGAGATAAGGGAGATAAAGGCGATAAAGGTCCACAAGGTAACCAAGGTTTGCAGGGAGAACGAGGTCCAAGGGGAGAACCTGGTCGAAGTCTAGGCTCACAAAGAGTTCAAAGTCCACGAACAGTTCCAAACCTAGAAACAGTTCCAAGTCAACGAAGAGTTCTAAAGGATGAGCCAATTTCAAAGATATCTATACCGGTGGTTGAACGAAAAAACGAGTCGGATAAAATCCGCTAACTTAGTAAGAATTTAAGCAGATGTTGAGTACTACGCTTTTTTGACGCGATTATACCGAACGGAGTTTTGGCAACTTTTGTTGTTTGTAGACGCGCAAAACCTTCATCCGTAGGATGCGTCCAAACGCGTAGTGCTATCAAACCAGTAGAAACGGGTTGACATGGCAGATGTCCTTGGTTACACCAAAGGTTCAGATCAAGTCAACACTTTGTTGCAAGACTCTGGGAAAAAACAGAAAAAACAGAAAAAACAGAAGTTAGAAGTCAGAAATCTGAATTACCAGTTGGCTGGGGGATTGAAGAATTAATAGATAATATTCGTGAGCAAAATAAGATTTAAAACTGCAGAAACATCCTTATAATATAGAAAATTTAGCAAAAAAATTTTTTAATTAATATTAAAAAGTAGGTAATCTAACTAGTTAATAACTTAGTTAGATTACCTACTTAAGACTGTGAATAAGAAAGAGAAAGAAAATGAGATTGAAGAGTTATAAAGTCTGAAAACTTATATAAAATTACATTAAAAACTCAATAAGAACTTCTAATTAATAAATTGTCCCACCGTCCCCGTAGCGTAGGTATATCGAGGTCGCCAACCACTTTACTTTTACTAGTAATATTTATAAAACGGTAGGACAATTTATTTTTTTGTATCTGGCAAAAAAACTAGAAGTGGCAACTTTCCCGTAGTAACCTAGGGTAGTTCACGAGATGATATCTCTTTGTATTTTTTGTTTTAGAAAGGATCCTCCACCGACCATACCAATAATTAACACACCCAATAGAGAAGTCGGTTCTGGTACAGTTTTACCTTCTACAGAGTGGGTAGAGAAGTTATCAAATGCAAGTCCTACTTGGCTGGGGTCGCTATTACCAGTAAACTTAAAACGAATACCATAAACATCAGCTGTATCACGTTCAAAAGAGAATAACCAAGGCTTTCCATCTAACTCTCCTCCAACTTTATTGTTGTTGTCGTTTGTCCCTAAAGGACTAGTGATTGTATCAAGAATTGACTTATCTTGACCAAGGAGTTGAACTTCCCATTGCTCAGTTCTTTTACCATTACGATTACCGTCAATATCCCAGATTTCACCAGATGCAGCTTGAGTAGCACTGTCATAAGTAATTAAGAGTGCACCTCCATCTCCTCCCAAACCTGCTGTTCTGAGGAAGTATTCTCCTAATCTATCCTCATATCCAACTTCAGCAACATCCCTACCTCTTCCTCCATTAACAAAGCCTTGGATTCTATCACCAGAACTTTTACCAAATCTCTCTAACTGAGGAAATAAACCAGCATCAGCTACACCATCAAAATTGTTATCAACTCCAAAATTAACTCCTAGACTGGAAAATTGATTGGAAATAGCTAAGTTATCACTTGGGGTAGTACCTGGTATAGTTTCAAAATTAATAAAAGAAGATGCTTTAGCCTCTTTCATTGTCACTGTAGACAAGGTAGCAATACTAGCTACAGTAATGGCAATTTTAGTAAAAGTTTTTGCTATTTTCATAGTGATTACTTTTTATTTTTATTAAATCGTGTGTTGGTATTTTATTAACACTAACTATATTAAATTTATAATATTCCAATTGGGTAAAAAACCTTTAAAAACAAAATGTATTTTGAATGAATAAAATCTATAGTTTGATACTTTATAGACCGATAAAATACTGATTTACAATCATAATTATTAAATAAAAATTATTATCAGATAGTTGTAAAACCTCCGATAAGACACTTACTTTTCATCATAAAAAATATTAGCTTTACATTTTTATAGGAATCTACTCTGTGACTTTAGGTAGGGTAGTGTTAAAAAAGTAATGATAAAACAATACCTCCCAGGCTACGGAGGTGTCTGTAGGACGGCAAAGGACGCCCCTAGGGTTCATGTCGCTCGTTGTGAGGGGCACCGGGACGGTGTTCAGCTTGGAAGACGCGCCATGAGACGCGGCAAGCCGTTCGGCTACGGCGGGTACTAACACCGTAGATGTATCTTGAGCGCGCTTACAGCGAACAGGCGTTCGTGACTTATGCCACGCGTTCTCACGTGGCACAGCCAGCCTGCCGCCCATCTTCCATACGCAGTGGAGGTGAAAGACGCGCTACCTCCCAATAAAATCTATAAATATACTTAAATAAAGTGTTATTTCTAATTATTTGTTACTGAGGAAATTACAATTACAAACAACTTATAAAAGGTATAGAATAAAACTTAAATTTTCACGATTATTTAATTTAAAAGTAAGTTTGAACAACTTGGTAAGAAGTGCTGATACTGATACTGCTATCAGCATTAAGAGGTTACTGAGTTGCAGGGTGTGTCTTTTCTTTACCAGCCCTTTAAGTACTATGTTAGTTACCGCGCCCTTCGGGCAGAAGTCAGAAGTCAGAAATCAGAATTCTGAGTTCTGAATTCCTGAATAAACAGACCGTTTGGACGCGCTACGCGAACGTCCTTTGGACGCGTCCAAAATAGGTCTAAAGCCATCGACCTTCAGGTCGGAAGAAATAAATACGTTTCAACGTTGTTGAATCCTCTTACTTTAGGAAGAGGTAAAACTTCTGCTCGCTGAAAGCGCGGCCTGTTCTGACTTCATATTTCTGACTTCGGTGAATTAGCGGAGTTAATAGCTCTTTCACCTTAAAATTAGGGAAAATCGCGGATCCACCTACTACTTAAATAATTCAAATAAGTTAACTACTTAAATAAGATACCAGTAGGGTGGATAAAGACGCCCGCAGGGCGGGAAATGCGCCCGTAGGGCGGGTAAGATGAAGAAAATTAAGACATGTATTAAAAGTACTAAGAAGAAAATTAATTGACATCGGTAGATTTAACAGACACCCGTAGGCCGGTAAGATAAATTGTTAGATTTTGTTAGATAGTTGTCTAACAAAGTCTAAACGTGTCCGCTATACCACTAGTGAACATTGATAAATTGCAGTAAAAATATTACGTTTATTTTTGCAGTAAATTTTGCAGTAAAAACTAAAAATAAGGCGAGTAACTCCCGGCCGCTTAGCGGGAAAGGACGGCCGCAGGCCGGAAATGTGACTTGAAATAAAAATAGGTCTGACAATGTCAAACCTATATATCTTCACGTAAAATCCAAACTTATTATTTCAAAGATAAGTAAAATTTAGGTTAAATAAGATGAGTGAGGCCCGCCCGCCAAGACGCGCCGTGAGACGCGGCAAGTCGTTCGGCTACGCCGCGTACTAGTACTAACACCGTAGGTGTATCTTGAGCGCGCTTACAGCGAACAGGCGTTCTCAGCATAGGCGTAGCCATCGCTCGCAGGTGTAACAAATGTGGAAATCACTGTTATGAATAACCTTTAAAAGGTATAGAATAAAACTCATATTCTCATTATTATTTTAAAAGTGCGTTTTGACAACTTGGTAGGAATTGCTGGTAGTGACTGGCACTACCAACAGCATTTTAAGTTTACTAAGTATCAAAGCGGACTTTTCTTTACCAGACCGGCGGCGACCGTAGTGTAGCGGTTTGGACGCATCCTGCGGATGAACGCCTTTGCCGCGTCTACCAGGTCTCATCCTAGAATTTAAATAAGATGAGCTGATTAAAAATGTTAATTGTTAATATTTTAACTTAACATAATGTAAGTAACTTACTAGGTCTAATAGCTCTCTACCCTTACAATTAAGGAAAATCGCGCCTTTGTTCGTTGCGCAGCAGCGCGTTCAAGAGGTGCGATAAATCACCTACTAATGTATTAATTTACACTTATTCCCACTACTATTTTAACATACGCTGCAAGCGAGTTTTCCAGGTCGCACTTATGATCGATTTAAATAAGATGTTTTTGATGCGGTAAGCCGTTCAAACATCCGTAGCGCTATTTGAAGTCAGCAAGATGTTAAAAAAAGACCTTGCGTCGTTGCCTAACGACGCAAGCACTTAACCTTTACGATATATCTTAAAAGTACCAAGAAGAAAATTAATCGACGTCGGTATATTTAACAGACGATCTGCAAGCAGCCGCGCGTCTTCTATGGTCGCACCCATGATTAAAATAGGATGAGTCAGCGAACGCCAGCCCGTAGGGCATATGTCGAGTACTACGCTTTTTTGGCGCGCTTGCAGCGAACGGAGTCTTGGCAACTTTTGGTGAAAGCAGTAGAAATGCAAGCTACAGCTTAAATAAGATGTTCGCGTAGCGCGGGCAAGATAATTAACAACCGTGTCCGCAACATCAAAAATAGTGGACAATGTTAAAACACAGTAAAAATATCCAGTTTATTTTTGCAGTAAATTTTGCAGCAAAATATTTTGTTTATTTTTGCAGTAAAATGCAGATATCCATACAGCGCATCTAACGCAAACATGGACACAAATATCATAGATAAAATATAGGATATTAAAATCTAGATTAACTGTGCACGCTAAATGGACATAGTTATAATCAACTGTGTACACTAATCAGATATCGGACAAAATAAGCTATAATCAAAAGTTATCTTTTAAAGCTGATTTTAAATCCTAAAACATATAATGATAGAAAAATGCTATGGTTTTAGCTGTATAAGATAGCGATCGCGCATGCCCTACGGCCTTATCGCAAAGTGAAAGCCTAATCTCACAAATAGCTAAAATCCTTATATATCAAGTATTATATCATGTCCGTTTGATTACCCATAGTTAAACTGTCAGGTGGCAACAGCGACTTGGGGCCACCAGTAAAAATTGGTTAAACCCCGAACTAAATCTTTCTGTTCGAGTAACTGTTTGCAGCTGTCGATTAACTTAGTTCTCGTCGTCGTTAACAGATTGTTTGTCGGGGGGTAAAAAGCTTGAGATGTAAGGGTTTCAGGGGTTTAAGAGTGGGGAATAGTGGTGTAAATGAGTTTAACAAAATCTGCGTCGTAAATTTTTATTTTTAGATTAACTGATTATTTGGAGTCTTGGCAACTTTTGGTGATCCCAGTAGAAACGCGTTTTAAGGCAGAAGGCAGAGGGCAGAAGGCAGAAGGAGGAGGAAGAAAGAAGTAAGAAGTGAAAATCGTAGATTTTTGCTTATTTATCCTTATTTATCTTTATTTTTGACTTTATTTAAGGTAGCAACTAAAATACTTTGCATTTCTTCAACTTCATCCATGATAGGAGTGAAAAGGTCTTTTTTGATTAAATCGACTTCCTTAGCAATGATTAATTGTGTATCGAGTTCTCTAAGGGAGCCTAAGGCAATATGGAGAAATTGTATATATTCCTGCTTATGTCTTCTCCCGTATCCCTCTGCAATATTTGATGCAACAGATACTGAGGCTCGTCGTATTTGATTTGTTAATCCGTACAATTCGGATTGGGGAAATAGCTGTGTAAATTTGTAGCAATTAATGGCAAGTTGTACAGCTCGCTGCCATATAAATTGATTTCTGTAGCTCATAACTTCAATATTATGTGTAATTAAGATTCTTTTTGCTGTGTTGTAATATGTCTTCAATTAATTTGTGAGTAAACATCTGCGTTCAAGTAAATCAATCTTGGCGCGTCCATACATCTGCCTTTTCAACATCTTGAGTCGATTAATATGCCCTTCTACGGGGCTATTACTGACAGGTAATGTTACTGCAGCTTTTACAGCATCATAATCTTCCTTGATACCTATGACAAAATTTTGGAATGGGGCTAAGTTACTGTGTAGCGCCTGTTGGAGCCAGATATCAAATATTTCATGGTGACGTTGGCGGACGATTTGGGTAAAATCCTGAGCTAAATTAATTGCAGCATACAAATCAGGATGTTGAACCATTAATTGTTCAACTAACTTTTCTGAGTCAGAATCCCGTTTTTCTAAAGGTATTAGCACCAGCCACGCTGCTCTTCTTGGAGTGAGTGGTGGTTTTTGAGGATCTGCAACTTGGGGTAATTTTAAAGTTTTTGGTGGCTTGGATAATTCCCAGCCTTGAGCTTGACATAAGCGGTGAATATAACGGTTAACCGTCATATAACTACCGTGATAGCCTTTCTTTTCAAGTTTTCGAAATATTCTTTTGGGTTTGTGTTCTCCAGAATTCCAAAGTTGAAGAACGTATTCTTTATAAGGGTTAAGCAAGCAGCTTTTGCCACGGTCGCTGCGTGTTTGACGTTCGGGGAAGTTAGGCATGTGGAGGTAACGTTGTACTGTACGGGTACTGACACCTACTTTTTGTGCGATTTTTGAGGTAGGCCAACATTTTTTGTGTAGTTTCCAGATCTGATTATAAATTGCCAACCGCTTTGTTCGGTGCTGTTGTTTGCGTTGTTCTACCTTTGTTTCTGAGACTGGTGGTGGGACTGGCACTATCTCTTCTGAGGAAGAATTATTTACGCTCTCAAAACGATAGTTTGTGTCTACGGTTTTGAGGTTGTCTTTATGAGCTTGAAAAACCTTCTCAAGTACTTCTTTGAGATTTTGAAGTATATGAAAGCGGTCAGCCACTTGGATAGCCTGTGGTGCTCCGATGTCCATAGCACTTTTGTAGGTTCGGGAGCGGTCTCGTGAGAGTACTTGAATGTTAGGATGCTGATTTAACCATTGGGCTAAAGTGTCAGCATTGCGGTCAGGTAATAATGCCACAGGACAGCTTTTATCCAAATCTACAAGGATAGTTCCATATTTTTGGCGTTTGCAAAAAGCGAAATCATCAACTCCAAGGGTTTGGGGATCTGGGGATGAGGGTAATGGTAGTTTGCGGATTAATCCCAATAGGGTATTACGACTTGCTTTATAGCCCAAATCTTTACTAAGTCTTTCCCCTGCTGCGCCACCTAAGGCTAAAGCAATAGCAGTTAGTCGTGAAGTTAAGCGTTCAGTTCGTCGTGCCCAAGGTGCGGTAACTGTGGATAATCTTTCGGTAAAAATTTGTCTTGGACAAGCTTTGTTGATGCAAAAAAACTTGCGTACATGCAACCGTAGAATAATCTTGTAATTAGCCCATGGCAGGTCAGTTAATCTGCGTTCGTAGTGGCTATGAATCTTATGAGTTAGAGAATTACATACTGGGCAATTAACAACATGGGGTGTAGAAGCAACAATCAAAGTGATAGTAGCTTGTGAGTCGTCAAATTGCCAGCTATGAAGTTTGAGGTTCTTGGTATCTGGTAAGAAATGGGATAGTAGTTCTATAGTCATAGTTACCCCCATATAATGTTTGAAGTTTAGAAGTTTGAAGTATTTTAATTGTACTTCTTTCCTTGTCGTAGGTTAGGTTTTACGGTAGAACAGTGGATATTCTATGAGTTTCTTAATTGCTATGGAAGCTTGTTGTTTTCTGTAGGCTTCACCCAATAATTTATGATTTATTACTAACCACCAAGTTCCCATGATGTTTGGGAGATTATGCAGTTTTGATTGTACGTTTCAATTCTTGAACTTCAGCTTCTAAATTTTTAACGCGGGCGTTTAGGTATTCAACTTGTTTTTCCAGTGGCGGGTTTTTCTGCTTGATTTGGTCATCAATGAGTTTGGCGATCGTTAAACATCTATTAATGTCAACTTCTTGGGGTGTACCGATATATTCGCTGTATAGCTTGCCGTGACTTTTTCTGTACGCATACCAATAATGACCTTTACCACTGCGACTGGCGGTGAAGGTACCGATGTCAGATTCAAATCTAAAGCTCTTATTTTGATTCAACCATTGAAACCAAGAAGGGCTTCCGACTTGAATTTTGGCATCATCTAACTTTCCATCTTTAACTTTAGGCACTGCCATATTGGGTTGACTTTTTGTGGGTCGTTCCCTTATACCTCTGATTCTATTTTAGTATTTTGGTTAGTAGTGGTTAGATAAGTTTAGTTAAGGAATGTGGATGAAATAAATTATAAAATTAGGGTGGTTAAGATTGCCTTAGTAAAAGCCTAAACTGTATATTTATTTTCTCTACATAGGGATAAAAACCGAATATTTATCATTAGCGTAGGGTGACTCCAGATCATAATAAATACTTAAATTTTCGGATTAAAGTTTTAAAAATCACATGCAATTTTGAAATTCAGATATATGTATTGATGGTGTAATTGACAAAATTTTTAAGTTCTTCAATACTTCTACCAATTTGGCGATTGTGGCTGCGAGTTTTGGTAATGCCAACAGACTTATGATATTGGTCAATTGCGGTTTGATTTGTTTGTAGGAATTCAGCGGCAGCCTGGCGGTGAATATTGAAAGTGCTTTCTAGCAGGGATTTAGTGAGAGCGAAAGTTCTTTCTGGATAAAGTTGATTCCATTGTTTGATAGCGTCGAAGATAGCGATCGCTCTTTGTAATGGTTTACTTTTGATTTGTTGCTGCGTGGTGTTCTGGGGTTGATGTGTTTGATTATTGTTTGTTAGTAGTTGGTTGTAAGCAGCTAAAAGGGAAGCTTGGGATTGCTTGAGTTTTAGATTTTCAGATTTAAGGTATGTGATTTGTGCTTGAAGATCATCAGTATTTTGAAGTTTTTCTTTGGCTTCATCTCGTTGCTTTGTAAGTTCTTGAATTTGTTGACGCAAGTCAAGAATTTCTTCAGTTAAGAGTGCAAGAGTTCTGCTTAGGTCAAAGATTGATTGTTTCTCATTCTCAGTATTGGCTTGCTCTTCACTGGTTTGTTTTGGCCCAGATTCAAGGAATGAGAGTAATTCAGCCATTTTATCCTGCTGGGTATTCGCGGATGAAAGATTCTTCAGGACGTTAATCCACCGTGAGTATTGCTCGGGATGAATTTGTAGATATTGGTTCGAGTTGAGTGTTGGTTGTTCTGGCTGTAATGTTTGCGATGCTGGAGTTTCAGGTAATTTAGTGGTAGTGTCCTGGGGTAATTCTGGGAGTTGAGGAATGTCCTTGAGTTTAACTCCTTTGCTAGTAATGGGTGTTCCATGTTCATCCACCAAGTAATAATGAAAGTAATGGTCAGTGGCTCTGGAATTGGGAGCGTTAATATCTTTTTTATTTAAAATATGTCCCAAATAATTTTGTAAAAATCGGTGTTGGTGTTGCTGGTCTGGACAAAAATAATGAATGGCTATTGCGCCATAAATCCCACGTAATCTGTGGATTGAAACTGTCTTAAATCCATCAAGTATTGGTATTAAACCGCTTTCACCGAATAATGATTGTGTTCTGCGATTAATGCGAGTGTTGAATGCTTCAACTTTTGGTGAGTCATCGTCAAGTCCAGCCAGGGCTTTGATTTCTGGTATTTCTCTATAGCGTTGAATAATTGGTATAAGTTCTTGTGCAGGAATTAAGCTGAGAATTTCATAAGCTGTAGAATCTACTTTTTTCTGCTGCCCCTGAAAATGGATCAAATAAGGATGATTCGTAGGTTCAAATTCTCCCACGCAAACAACTTCAGCATGCCGTCTTCCAGTTAGTCCTGCGATCGCAATTGTCAAGTCTTCTGAATCTTTAGAAGTTAATAATTTTTGTAAACAATAAATATACGCGTATAAATGTATAGGTTTAAGAGCGTCTTGCCTTTTGTTATTATTGACTGTTGTTTTAGCTCTTAGCTTGTTTTGAGTAGCAGTATCGTAAGTTAAAAAATCAAGGGCGTAATGTGTCTGGGTGGTACCTTGTTCGCTTCCGTCGCGTTTTACCCAGTGTTTGGGGTAGCTGTTTTGTTCGTTGAGTGGAAGTTGTCCTTGTTCGATGGCTTCTCGGAGAACCCTTGTGTAGTTGGGCAGATAAACGCTGTTGATAGAGCTTTTTGGGAATCCTTCCTCTAGTAAGTTCTTCTCCTCCAAACAGAGTTTTTCTATTTGTTCGCGTGTGTCTTGCTCTCGGGAGTTCATCTCGATTAGGCGATCGAGAAATATCAAGGTTAGACATTCCCGCTCTTTTTTCTTGAGTTTGTGACCACTGCCTTTATTAATGCGATCGCGAAAATTTTGCACAATTTCTTCACGGGTTAAATCAAACTGTTTAGATACGCTCATGTTAATGTAATAAATTTTTATATGTTCTTATATTGATTATACACGTATAAATAATATTCGCCTAATTCGAGATGAATTACAGCTAATATTTAAAGTATATTTGGGTTATGTCTTTTGTCGGCGATAGTATTTAACGTTAAACTTTACGTTTATCTAATTTAATTTAAAACGTATAAATGCAGAATTACAATACAAAGGAAATCTATCACTGCTTGATGTTTAAAAGGTTTATAATTAAAGGCTTGTAGCTATTAAGCAGTAATCATGATCAAGTAAATTATAACTTATTTACAAAAACTAGCTATTGTCAATACTTTTATTTTACTTAAAAATATACGTGTATATTTGTCATTTATATCTAGTCGTGTTTCCTCAATCACAAAAATGAGTTTCATGCACTCCAGGAATACATTAAAGCTGTATTTAGCTTTAGAACTGGAATAAAGCTTTTTAAACCTGCTCTGACGCCTCTAGAGTGGTATTATGCTGTAACTGGGAGGGGTATTGATATATATTGAGCAAAAAGTGTATAATTGTTGCTGTGCAAGAACTTTAGATTACATAAAGCAATCTTATATTTTTATTTACTCTTCTCAAGTATAAGAGATTTATATAAGTTAGAATGGTTAAAACATACGTGTATATTGAGGATTTAAATAATTACATACCAGTTCCAAGAGATTACTTCTATGCTACATCTTTGACGAAGCGATGACGCCGCAAAAGCCGTGAGCTATAACCCTTGCTATGAAAGGCTTTCAGACAGTTGCAATAAAACAACGCAGATGTAACAATTTTGAGATTGAATTGCAGATATAATATTTAAATGCAGACATAAGATTGTATAGAGAGAGCTTATATAAGTAAAACAAATAAGAGTTGACTAGAAAAATTTTTTGGAATTCCAAAAAATTTTTCTAGTCAACTCTTATTTGTTTTACTTATATAAGCTCTCTCTATACAATCTTATGTCTGCATTTAAATATTATATCTGCAATTCAATCTCAAAATTGTTACATCTGCGTTGTTTTATTGCAACTGTCTGAAAGCCTTTCATAGCAAGGGTTATAGCTCACGGCTTTTGCGGCGTCATCGCTTCGTCAAAGATGTAGCATAGAAGTAATCTCTTGGAACTGGTATGTAATTATTTAAATCCTCAATATACACGTATGTTTTAACCATTCTAACTTATATAAATCTCTTATACTTGAGAAGAGTAAATAAAAATATAAGATTGCTTTATGTAATCTAAAGTTCTTGCACAGCAACAATTATACACTTTTTGCTCAATATATATCAATACCCCTCCCAGTTACAGCATAATACCACTCTAGAGGCGTCAGAGCAGGTTTAAAAAGCTTTATTCCAGTTCTAAAGCTAAATACAGCTTTAATGTATTCCTGGAGTGCATGAAACTCATTTTTGTGATTGAGGAAACACGACTAGATATAAATGACAAATATACACGTATATTTTTAAGTAAAATAAAAGTATTGACAATAGCTAGTTTTTGTAAATAAGTTATAATTTACTTGATCATGATTACTGCTTAATAGCTACAAGCCTTTAATTATAAACCTTTTAAACATCAAGCAGTGATAGATTTCCTTTGTATTGTAATTCTGCATTTATACGTTTTAAATTAAATTAGATAAACGTAAAGTTTAACGTTAAATACTATCGCCGACAAAAGACATAACCCAAATATACTTTAAATATTAGCTGTAATTCATCTCGAATTAGGCGAATATTATTTATACGTGTATAATCAATATAAGAACATATAAAAATTTATTACATTAACATGAGCGTATCTAAACAGTTTGATTTAACCCGTGAAGAAATTGTGCAAAATTTTCGCGATCGCATTAATAAAGGCAGTGGTCACAAACTCAAGAAAAAAGAGCGGGAATGTCTAACCTTGATATTTCTCGATCGCCTAATCGAGATGAACTCCCGAGAGCAAGACACACGCGAACAAATAGAAAAACTCTGTTTGGAGGAGAAGAACTTACTAGAGGAAGGATTCCCAAAAAGCTCTATCAACAGCGTTTATCTGCCCAACTACACAAGGGTTCTCCGAGAAGCCATCGAACAAGGACAACTTCCACTCAACGAACAAAACAGCTACCCCAAACACTGGGTAAAACGCGACGGAAGCGAACAAGGTACCACCCAGACACATTACGCCCTTGATTTTTTAACTTACGATACTGCTACTCAAAACAAGCTAAGAGCTAAAACAACAGTCAATAATAACAAAAGGCAAGACGCTCTTAAACCTATACATTTATACGCGTATATTTATTGTTTACAAAAATTATTAACTTCTAAAGATTCAGAAGACTTGACAATTGCGATCGCAGGACTAACTGGAAGACGGCATGCTGAAGTTGTTTGCGTGGGAGAATTTGAACCTACGAATCATCCTTATTTGATCCATTTTCAGGGGCAGCAGAAAAAAGTAGATTCTACAGCTTATGAAATTCTCAGCTTAATTCCTGCACAAGAACTTATACCAATTATTCAACGCTATAGAGAAATACCAGAAATCAAAGCCCTGGCTGGACTTGACGATGACTCACCAAAAGTTGAAGCATTCAACACTCGCATTAATCGCAGAACACAATCATTATTCGGTGAAAGCGGTTTAATACCAATACTTGATGGATTTAAGACAGTTTCAATCCACAGATTACGTGGGATTTATGGCGCAATAGCCATTCATTATTTTTGTCCAGACCAGCAACACCAACACCGATTTTTACAAAATTATTTGGGACATATTTTAAATAAAAAAGATATTAACGCTCCCAATTCCAGAGCCACTGACCATTACTTTCATTATTACTTGGTGGATGAACATGGAACACCCATTACTAGCAAAGGAGTTAAACTCAAGGACATTCCTCAACTCCCAGAATTACCCCAGGACACTACCACTAAATTACCTGAAACTCCAGCATCGCAAACATTACAGCCAGAACAACCAACACTCAACTCGAACCAATATCTACAAATTCATCCCGAGCAATACTCACGGTGGATTAACGTCCTGAAGAATCTTTCATCCGCGAATACCCAGCAGGATAAAATGGCTGAATTACTCTCATTCCTTGAATCTGGGCCAAAACAAACCAGTGAAGAGCAAGCCAATACTGAGAATGAGAAACAATCAATCTTTGACCTAAGCAGAACTCTTGCACTCTTAACTGAAGAAATTCTTGACTTGCGTCAACAAATTCAAGAACTTACAAAGCAACGAGATGAAGCCAAAGAAAAACTTCAAAATACTGATGATCTTCAAGCACAAATCACATACCTTAAATCTGAAAATCTAAAACTCAAGCAATCCCAAGCTTCCCTTTTAGCTGCTTACAACCAACTACTAACAAACAATAATCAAACACATCAACCCCAGAACACCACGCAGCAACAAATCAAAAGTAAACCATTACAAAGAGCGATCGCTATCTTCGACGCTATCAAACAATGGAATCAACTTTATCCAGAAAGAACTTTCGCTCTCACTAAATCCCTGCTAGAAAGCACTTTCAATATTCACCGCCAGGCTGCCGCTGAATTCCTACAAACAAATCAAACCGCAATTGACCAATATCATAAGTCTGTTGGCATTACCAAAACTCGCAGCCACAATCGCCAAATTGGTAGAAGTATTGAAGAACTTAAAAATTTTGTCAATTACACCATCAATACATATATCTGAATTTCAAAATTGCATGTGATTTTTAAAACTTTAATCCGAAAATTTAAGTATTTATTATGATCTGGAGTCACCCTACGCTAATGATAAATATTCGGTTTTTATCCCTATGTAGAGAAAATAAATATACAGTTTAGGCTTTTACTAAGGCAATCTTAACCACCCTAATTTTATAATTTATTTCATCCACATTCCTTAACTAAACTTATCTAACCACTACTAACCAAAATACTAAAATAGAATCAGAGGTATAAGGGAACGACCCACAAAAAGTCAACCCAATATGGCAGTGCCTAAAGTTAAAGATGGAAAGTTAGATGATGCCAAAATTCAAGTCGGAAGCCCTTCTTGGTTTCAATGGTTGAATCAAAATAAGAGCTTTAGATTTGAATCTGACATCGGTACCTTCACCGCCAGTCGCAGTGGTAAAGGTCATTATTGGTATGCGTACAGAAAAAGTCACGGCAAGCTATACAGCGAATATATCGGTACACCCCAAGAAGTTGACATTAATAGATGTTTAACGATCGCCAAACTCATTGATGACCAAATCAAGCAGAAAAACCCGCCACTGGAAAAACAAGTTGAATACCTAAACGCCCGCGTTAAAAATTTAGAAGCTGAAGTTCAAGAATTGAAACGTACAATCAAAACTGCATAATCTCCCAAACATCATGGGAACTTGGTGGTTAGTAATAAATCATAAATTATTGGGTGAAGCCTACAGAAAACAACAAGCTTCCATAGCAATTAAGAAACTCATAGAATATCCACTGTTCTACCGTAAAACCTAACCTACGACAAGGAAAGAAGTACAATTAAAATACTTCAAACTTCTAAACTTCAAACATTATATGGGGGTAACTATGACTATAGAACTACTATCCCATTTCTTACCAGATACCAAGAACCTCAAACTTCATAGCTGGCAATTTGACGACTCACAAGCTACTATCACTTTGATTGTTGCTTCTACACCCCATGTTGTTAATTGCCCAGTATGTAATTCTCTAACTCATAAGATTCATAGCCACTACGAACGCAGATTAACTGACCTGCCATGGGCTAATTACAAGATTATTCTACGGTTGCATGTACGCAAGTTTTTTTGCATCAACAAAGCTTGTCCAAGACAAATTTTTACCGAAAGATTATCCACAGTTACCGCACCTTGGGCACGACGAACTGAACGCTTAACTTCACGACTAACTGCTATTGCTTTAGCCTTAGGTGGCGCAGCAGGGGAAAGACTTAGTAAAGATTTGGGCTATAAAGCAAGTCGTAATACCCTATTGGGATTAATCCGCAAACTACCATTACCCTCATCCCCAGATCCCCAAACCCTTGGAGTTGATGATTTCGCTTTTTGCAAACGCCAAAAATATGGAACTATCCTTGTAGATTTGGATAAAAGCTGTCCTGTGGCATTATTACCTGACCGCAATGCTGACACTTTAGCCCAATGGTTAAATCAGCATCCTAACATTCAAGTACTCTCACGAGACCGCTCCCGAACCTACAAAAGTGCTATGGACATCGGAGCACCACAGGCTATCCAAGTGGCTGACCGCTTTCATATACTTCAAAATCTCAAAGAAGTACTTGAGAAGGTTTTTCAAGCTCATAAAGACAACCTCAAAACCGTAGACACAAACTATCGTTTTGAGAGCGTAAATAATTCTTCCTCAGAAGAGATAGTGCCAGTCCCACCACCAGTCTCAGAAACAAAGGTAGAACAACGCAAACAACAGCACCGAACAAAGCGGTTGGCAATTTATAATCAGATCTGGAAACTACACAAAAAATGTTGGCCTACCTCAAAAATCGCACAAAAAGTAGGTGTCAGTACCCGTACAGTACAACGTTACCTCCACATGCCTAACTTCCCCGAACGTCAAACACGCAGCGACCGTGGCAAAAGCTGCTTGCTTAACCCTTATAAAGAATACGTTCTTCAACTTTGGAATTCTGGAGAACACAAACCCAAAAGAATATTTCGAAAACTTGAAAAGAAAGGCTATCACGGTAGTTATATGACGGTTAACCGTTATATTCACCGCTTATGTCAAGCTCAAGGCTGGGAATTATCCAAGCCACCAAAAACTTTAAAATTACCCCAAGTTGCAGATCCTCAAAAACCACCACTCACTCCAAGAAGAGCAGCGTGGCTGGTGCTAATACCTTTAGAAAAACGGGATTCTGACTCAGAAAAGTTAGTTGAACAATTAATGGTTCAACATCCTGATTTGTATGCTGCAATTAATTTAGCTCAGGATTTTACCCAAATCGTCCGCCAACGTCACCATGAAATATTTGATATCTGGCTCCAACAGGCGCTACACAGTAACTTAGCCCCATTCCAAAATTTTGTCATAGGTATCAAGGAAGATTATGATGCTGTAAAAGCTGCAGTAACATTACCTGTCAGTAATAGCCCCGTAGAAGGGCATATTAATCGACTCAAGATGTTGAAAAGGCAGATGTATGGACGCGCCAAGATTGATTTACTTGAACGCAGATGTTTACTCACAAATTAATTGAAGACATATTACAACACAGCAAAAAGAATCTTAATTACACATAATATTGAAGTTATGAGCTACAGAAATCAATTTATATGGCAGCGAGCTGTACAACTTGCCATTAATTGCTACAAATTTACACAGCTATTTCCCCAATCCGAATTGTACGGATTAACAAATCAAATACGACGAGCCTCAGTATCTGTTGCATCAAATATTGCAGAGGGATACGGGAGAAGACATAAGCAGGAATATATACAATTTCTCCATATTGCCTTAGGCTCCCTTAGAGAACTCGATACACAATTAATCATTGCTAAGGAAGTCGATTTAATCAAAAAAGACCTTTTCACTCCTATCATGGATGAAGTTGAAGAAATGCAAAGTATTTTAGTTGCTACCTTAAATAAAGTCAAAAATAAAGATAAATAAGGATAAATAAGCAAAAATCTACGATTTTCACTTCTTACTTCTTTCTTCCTCCTCCTTCTGCCTTCTGCCCTCTGCCTTCTGCCTTAAAACGCGTTTCTACTGGGATCACCAAAAGTTGCCAAGACTCCAAATAATCAGTTAATCTAAAAATAAAAATTTACGACGCAGATTTTGTTAAACTCATTTACACCACTATTCCCCACTCTTAAACCCCTGAAACCCTTACATCTCAAGCTTTTTACCCCCCGACAAACAATCTGTTAACGACGACGAGAACTAAGTTAATCGACAGCTGCAAACAGTTACTCGAACAGAAAGATTTAGTTCGGGGTTTAACCAATTTTTACTGGTGGCCCCAAGTCGCTGTTGCCACCTGACAGTTTAACTATGGGTAATCAAACGGACATGATATAATACTTGATATATAAGGATTTTAGCTATTTGTGAGATTAGGCTTTCACTTTGCGATAAGGCCGTAGGGCATGCGCGATCGCTATCTTATACAGCTAAAACCATAGCATTTTTCTATCATTATATGTTTTAGGATTTAAAATCAGCTTTAAAAGATAACTTTTGATTATAGCTTATTTTGTCCGATATCTGATTAGTGTACACAGTTGATTATAACTATGTCCATTTAGCGTGCACAGTTAATCTAGATTTTAATATCCTATATTTTATCTATGATATTTGTGTCCATGTTTGCGTTAGATGCGCTGTATGGATATCTGCATTTTACTGCAAAAATAAACAAAATATTTTGCTGCAAAATTTACTGCAAAAATAAACTGGATATTTTTACTGTGTTTTAACATTGTCCACTATTTTTGATGTTGCGGACACGGTTGTTAATTATCTTGCCCGCGCTACGCGAACATCTTATTTAAGCTGTAGCTTGCATTTCTACTGCTTTCACCAAAAGTTGCCAAGACTCCGTTCGCTGCAAGCGCGCCAAAAAAGCGTAGTACTCGACATATGCCCTACGGGCTGGCGTTCGCTGACTCATCCTATTTTAATCATGGGTGCGACCATAGAAGACGCGCGGCTGCTTGCAGATCGTCTGTTAAATATACCGACGTCGATTAATTTTCTTCTTGGTACTTTTAAGATATATCGTAAAGGTTAAGTGCTTGCGTCGTTAGGCAACGACGCAAGGTCTTTTTTTAACATCTTGCTGACTTCAAATAGCGCTACGGATGTTTGAACGGCTTACCGCATCAAAAACATCTTATTTAAATCGATCATAAGTGCGACCTGGAAAACTCGCTTGCAGCGTATGTTAAAATAGTAGTGGGAATAAGTGTAAATTAATACATTAGTAGGTGATTTATCGCACCTCTTGAACGCGCTGCTGCGCAACGAACAAAGGCGCGATTTTCCTTAATTGTAAGGGTAGAGAGCTATTAGACCTAGTAAGTTACTTACATTATGTTAAGTTAAAATATTAACAATTAACATTTTTAATCAGCTCATCTTATTTAAATTCTAGGATGAGACCTGGTAGACGCGGCAAAGGCGTTCATCCGCAGGATGCGTCCAAACCGCTACACTACGGTCGCCGCCGGTCTGGTAAAGAAAAGTCCGCTTTGATACTTAGTAAACTTAAAATGCTGTTGGTAGTGCCAGTCACTACCAGCAATTCCTACCAAGTTGTCAAAACGCACTTTTAAAATAATAATGAGAATATGAGTTTTATTCTATACCTTTTAAAGGTTATTCATAACAGTGATTTCCACATTTGTTACACCTGCGAGCGATGGCTACGCCTATGCTGAGAACGCCTGTTCGCTGTAAGCGCGCTCAAGATACACCTACGGTGTTAGTACTAGTACGCGGCGTAGCCGAACGACTTGCCGCGTCTCACGGCGCGTCTTGGCGGGCGGGCCTCACTCATCTTATTTAACCTAAATTTTACTTATCTTTGAAATAATAAGTTTGGATTTTACGTGAAGATATATAGGTTTGACATTGTCAGACCTATTTTTATTTCAAGTCACATTTCCGGCCTGCGGCCGTCCTTTCCCGCTAAGCGGCCGGGAGTTACTCGCCTTATTTTTAGTTTTTACTGCAAAATTTACTGCAAAAATAAACGTAATATTTTTACTGCAATTTATCAATGTTCACTAGTGGTATAGCGGACACGTTTAGACTTTGTTAGACAACTATCTAACAAAATCTAACAATTTATCTTACCGGCCTACGGGTGTCTGTTAAATCTACCGATGTCAATTAATTTTCTTCTTAGTACTTTTAATACATGTCTTAATTTTCTTCATCTTACCCGCCCTACGGGCGCATTTCCCGCCCTGCGGGCGTCTTTATCCACCCTACTGGTATCTTATTTAAGTAGTTAACTTATTTGAATTATTTAAGTAGTAGGTGGATCCGCGATTTTCCCTAATTTTAAGGTGAAAGAGCTATTAACTCCGCTAATTCACCGAAGTCAGAAATATGAAGTCAGAACAGGCCGCGCTTTCAGCGAGCAGAAGTTTTACCTCTTCCTAAAGTAAGAGGATTCAACAACGTTGAAACGTATTTATTTCTTCCGACCTGAAGGTCGATGGCTTTAGACCTATTTTGGACGCGTCCAAAGGACGTTCGCGTAGCGCGTCCAAACGGTCTGTTTATTCAGGAATTCAGAACTCAGAATTCTGATTTCTGACTTCTGACTTCTGCCCGAAGGGCGCGGTAACTAACATAGTACTTAAAGGGCTGGTAAAGAAAAGACACACCCTGCAACTCAGTAACCTCTTAATGCTGATAGCAGTATCAGTATCAGCACTTCTTACCAAGTTGTTCAAACTTACTTTTAAATTAAATAATCGTGAAAATTTAAGTTTTATTCTATACCTTTTATAAGTTGTTTGTAATTGTAATTTCCTCAGTAACAAATAATTAGAAATAACACTTTATTTAAGTATATTTATAGATTTTATTGGGAGGTAGCGCGTCTTTCACCTCCACTGCGTATGGAAGATGGGCGGCAGGCTGGCTGTGCCACGTGAGAACGCGTGGCATAAGTCACGAACGCCTGTTCGCTGTAAGCGCGCTCAAGATACATCTACGGTGTTAGTACCCGCCGTAGCCGAACGGCTTGCCGCGTCTCATGGCGCGTCTTCCAAGCTGAACACCGTCCCGGTGCCCCTCACAACGAGCGACATGAACCCTAGGGGCGTCCTTTGCCGTCCTACAGACACCTCCGTAGCCTGGGAGGTATTGTTTTATCATTACTTTTTTAACACTACCCTACCTAAAGTCACAGAGTAGATTCCTATAAAAATGTAAAGCTAATATTTTTTATGATGAAAAGTAAGTGTCTTATCGGAGGTTTTACAACTATCTGATAATAATTTTTATTTAATAATTATGATTGTAAATCAGTATTTTATCGGTCTATAAAGTATCAAACTATAGATTTTATTCATTCAAAATACATTTTGTTTTTAAAGGTTTTTTACCCAATTGGAATATTATAAATTTAATATAGTTAGTGTTAATAAAATACCAACACACGATTTAATAAAAATAAAAAGTAATCACTATGAAAATAGCAAAAACTTTTACTAAAATTGCCATTACTGTAGCTAGTATTGCTACCTTGTCTACAGTGACAATGAAAGAGGCTAAAGCATCTTCTTTTATTAATTTTGAAACTATACCAGGTACTACCCCAAGTGATAACTTAGCTATTTCCAATCAATTTTCCAGTCTAGGAGTTAATTTTGGAGTTGATAACAATTTTGATGGTGTAGCTGATGCTGGTTTATTTCCTCAGTTAGAGAGATTTGGTAAAAGTTCTGGTGATAGAATCCAAGGCTTTGTTAATGGAGGAAGAGGTAGGGATGTTGCTGAAGTTGGATATGAGGATAGATTAGGAGAATACTTCCTCAGAACAGCAGGTTTGGGAGGAGATGGAGGTGCACTCTTAATTACTTATGACAGTGCTACTCAAGCTGCATCTGGTGAAATCTGGGATATTGACGGTAATCGTAATGGTAAAAGAACTGAGCAATGGGAAGTTCAACTCCTTGGTCAAGATAAGTCAATTCTTGATACAATCACTAGTCCTTTAGGGACAAACGACAACAACAATAAAGTTGGAGGAGAGTTAGATGGAAAGCCTTGGTTATTCTCTTTTGAACGTGATACAGCTGATGTTTATGGTATTCGTTTTAAGTTTACTGGTAATAGCGACCCCAGCCAAGTAGGACTTGCATTTGATAACTTCTCTACCCACTCTGTAGAAGGTAAAACTGTACCAGAACCGACTTCTCTATTGGGTGTGTTAATTATTGGTATGGTCGGTGGAGGATCCTTTCTAAAACAAAAAATACAAAGAGATATCATCTCGTGAACTACCCTAGGTTACTACGGGAAAGTTGCCACTTCTAGTTTTTTTGCCAGATACAAAAAAATAAATTGTCCTACCGTTTTATAAATATTACTAGTAAAAGTAAAGTGGTTGGCGACCTCGATATACCTACGCTACGGGGACGGTGGGACAATTTATTAATTAGAAGTTCTTATTGAGTTTTTAATGTAATTTTATATAAGTTTTCAGACTTTATAACTCTTCAATCTCATTTTCTTTCTCTTTCTTATTCACAGTCTTAAGTAGGTAATCTAACTAAGTTATTAACTAGTTAGATTACCTACTTTTTAATATTAATTAAAAAATTTTTTTGCTAAATTTTCTATATTATAAGGATGTTTCTGCAGTTTTAAATCTTATTTTGCTCACGAATATTATCTATTAATTCTTCAATCCCCCAGCCAACTGGTAATTCAGATTTCTGACTTCTAACTTCTGTTTTTTCTGTTTTTTCTGTTTTTTCCCAGAGTCTTGCAACAAAGTGTTGACTTGATCTGAACCTTTGGTGTAACCAAGGACATCTGCCATGTCAACCCGTTTCTACTGGTTTGATAGCACTACGCGTTTGGACGCATCCTACGGATGAAGGTTTTGCGCGTCTACAAACAACAAAAGTTGCCAAAACTCCGTTCGGTATAATCGCGTCAAAAAAGCGTAGTACTCAACATCTGCTTAAATTCTTACTAAGTTAGCGGATTTTATCCGACTCGTTTTTTCGTTCAACCACCGGTATAGATATCTTTGAAATTGGCTCATCCTTTAGAACTCTTCGTTGACTTGGAACTGTTTCTAGGTTTGGAACTGTTCGTGGACTTTGAACTCTTTGTGAGCCTAGACTTCGACCAGGTTCTCCCCTTGGACCTCGTTCTCCCTGCAAACCTTGGTTACCTTGTGGACCTTTATCGCCTTTATCTCCCTTATCTCCCTTTAGACCTCTTGGACCTCGTTCTCCCTGCAAACCTTGGTTACCTTGTGGACCTTTATCGCCTTTATCTCCCTTGTCTCCCTTTAGACCTCTTGGACCTCGTTCTCCCTGCAAACCTTGGTCACCCTGCGAACCTCTTAGACCTTGCCTACCTTGGTTACCTTGTAGACCTTTATCCCCTTTATCTCCCTTTAGACCTCTTGGACCTCGTTCTCCCTGCAAACCTTGGTTACCTTGTAGACCTTTATCACCTTTATCTCCCTTTAGACCTCTTGGACCTCTTTCTCCCTGTAGACCTCTTGGACCTCGTTCTCCCTGTAGACCTTTAAGACTTTGAAAACTTGGTATTTCTTTTAAAATTTCAGGTGTGATCACTCCTTCTTTTTCTAAATCAGCAACCTCACGAGCAATTTGTAAGTTTAATCTAGCAATTTCAGGTGTGCAGAAAGAAGCAAGTTTTTCTTTAGATGGAGTAGTTTTTGGTGGTTCAGCCTTGATGATTTTTTTTACTGTTGTTGTAACTGCACTCGTAGCCTGAATTGTTCCAAAAATAACCAGAAGAATAATAGTTCCATTGAGAATGACAACACTGATGTTTCCAGAGTCAATGTGAAACTTAAGATATCGAATATAATCGCGTCCCACTTGAATTAAATTTTTACCAGCGTTGCCTTTTTGACAAAGTTTATCATTTACATCCGAATTCTCTTTAATCATACTACCCTCCCCATAAATATAAGGGAATATTACTTAAATTAAGGTTTTTACCTTTAATCAACTATCTGGACGATTGTTGTATAAGTGTTGACTGTGGTGTAATTTCAGTTTTACCCTTAAATTTGAAAAAATCTCCGAAATCAAGATTGAGCAAAACTGATGCGCCAATAGCTAAAACTGCAATAAGAATTACTGAGATCCAAATGCTAATTTTAGTATTACTAGTATGGATATAATCTCTTCCATACTGATTAATATTTCCTCTTTCTGTACTAGCACTTTGGGATTGATTATTTTGGTTTGAATTATTGTTCATTTGTAAGTATGTAAAGCGTGATATTACCTACATTTACCTACAAGTTAAAACATATTTTTTACGTATTTATAATCAATAAAAGTAATAAAATATCCTTACAAATCAGTCCTTTTCTTCAAATCGCTTAAAGCGCACATATACATACCCACCTCCGATGCATTTAGCTTCTAAACGAAGCTAAATGTAAAGCTATGTGTGCGTACTCCGGAGGTAAGAGTGGTTTTTTTAATGTTTAACTACTGTAATTGTCATAAGACCAGCTTAGAGTAGGTACAATTACATTTATTGGCATCTTTTCAAAATCTGCTATTTGTTTTTCCAAAAGCATCATTCCACCATGATCACCCCTAGGAATAAAATATTTTTTGTTGAAAGTAGTTAGCTGATCTGGCAAACTTAACAAACGACCGACACACTTGTCCCCTTCAATTTTTACTATCTTGACTGCATACCTGAAAGTTTCAGGCTTGTACGCAGTGCCATACTCACCAATATGCATAACTGTCATCCTTTTTTAATAGTTTTATCTCTGCAACTTATAGAAAATTAATTTCTAAATCCTTAATCCCAGCACGATATTCTTGGAATCAAAAATCGAATAAATTCCAAGTGTCACGCTATTAAAATCAACATATCTTTGAGACTTAGAATCTCATTTCTAAAGAAAATTTTCTCACAAACGA